>Ga0156173_146_pt1 | contig 293455 bp, 271 predicted proteins | sample RifCSPlowO2_12_FD_107826 | JGI IMG/M metagenome (GOLD analysis project Ga0156173, IMG submission 107826) | Burkholderiales bacterium RIFCSPLOWO2_12_FULL_64_33
CGTCCAGTGTGGGCCATCGGCGTAGTCTCCTCCAAGGAAACTCCTGGGATCAACACTCGTCGAAATAATTCCAATTACTTATGAGACACCACACTAGCAGCTATCAATCAATGAGTCCTTCCGAGAAGAGGAACTCGCCCACCGGCTTGCGCGCACCGCCTTCTCAGCGATCCAGTTCGTAGTGAAACACCTTGGCAATGATCTGCCAGCGCCCGTCCACATGGATCAGGGTCAGCAGGTCGGTGAAGTGCTTGGGCAGGATGGCGCATTCCACCTTGGCCAGGGCCGTCACCGGCCCGGCAAACTCGATGGACAGGATGCGCTCCTGCACCGTCTCGCCCCGGCTGGCGGGCGAGGGGCGCTGGTCCACGATGGGGAAATATTCCTCCATGCGCAGGATCAGCGCAGGCTCGGCCGTGGCGCAGGCATAGACCGCCTGCGGGTGGAACACGCGGCGCAGGCGCTGTGTATCGCTGTGGCACAGACCGTCGAAATATTCCTGCAGCACGGCGGCGACTGCGTCAAAGCGCGGGTCACTCATGGCGCGCTCCCGTCGGCGGCGGCGCGAGCGCGCTGGCGGCGCACGGTCACCGTTTCACCGGCCACGCCCCAGTTGTCGGTCTCGACCTCGTCGATCACGACAAAGGTGGTGGCGGGCTCCTTGTTCAGCACGCGCACCAGCAAATCGGTGGCGCCTTGAATCAGCGCCGCTTTTTGCGCGCTGCTGACGCCTTCACGGGTCACTTTGATGTTGATGTAAGGCATGGCTATTCCTTGGGATGAAGCAAAGGCCTCTCAGCCCAGCAGCCCTTCGGCCCGCATCGCGGCCTGCACGGCGGGGCGCGCGGCCACGCGGCGCAGGAAAACCTGCAGATGGGCCAGGTCGCTGATATCCAGCTTCACGAACTTGGCCCAACCCAGCACCACAAAAAGGTAGGCATCGGCCGCCGTGAAGTGCTCGCCCGTCAGGTAGGGGCCGTGCTGCAGCTGCGCGTCCAGCCAGTCCATCTTCTTGCGCAGCAGAGCGGCCAGCGTGGCCTTGGCGTTGTCGTCCAGCCCGGCGTGGAACAAGGGCGTGAAGGACTTGTGCAGCTCGGTGCTCACGTAGTTCTGCCACTCCATCACCCGGTAGCGCGCCAGCGTACCAGCTGCGGGCATGAGCTGCGTGGCCTGGGCCTGGTCGGCGATGTATTGCGCAATGACCGGGCCTTCGGTGAGGCGGGAGCCTTCCGCCAGCTCCAGCACAGGCACCTGGCCTTTGGGGTTGATGGCATAAAAATCGCGCCCGTCTGCCGTGCGGTGGCGCTCGGTATCGACCTTCTCCAGTTCGAAAGTGAGGCCACATTCGCGCAGCAGGATGTGGGGCGACAGGGAGCAGGCGGCGGGAGAAAAGTACAGCTTCATGGGGTTGCCTTTGGAGCGTGGTGGAAAGATGAAGCGATGGTATTGAGGATGCAAACAGCAATAAACTAGGCGTCCGGAATTTCACTGATTACATCAAGTAATAAACAGAACATGGCGCGCCAATTTGACGACCTGAAGCTGGGCAGCATCGAACTGTTCTGCCTGACCGCGCAGTGGCAAAGCTTCACGGCCGCCGCCCAGGCGGCCGGGCTGACGGCGGCGGCCGTGAGCCGATCGGTGGCGCGCATGGAGGCGCGCCTGGGCGTGCGGCTGTTCCAGCGCACCACGCGCCAGGTGCGGCTGACCGACGCAGGCAAGCGCTACTACGAGCAATGCCGCCAGGCGCTGGGCCAGCTGGCCGAGGCAGAACGCGAGCTGTCGGGCCAACAGCAAAGCCCGGCAGGCCTCGTGCGCTTCAGCCTGCCCACCTCCTACGGGCACTACCGCATCCTGCCCCTGCTGCCCGCATTTGCGCAGGCCTACCCCGACGTGGAGCTGGAGCTGCAATTGAGCAACCGCAACGTGGACTTCACCGAAGAAGGCTTTGACCTGGCCGTGCGCGGTCGAGCCCCCATCGACTCGGGGCTGGTGGCGCGCAAGCTGGAGGACGCCGCCCTGGTGGTGGTCGCCGCCCCGGCGTACCTGGCGCGTTGCGGCACGCCGCATGCCATCGCCGACCTGGCGGCGCACGAATGCATCCAGTTTGTGCTGCCCAGCAGCGGTCAGGCAGTGCCATGGATACTGCGCGACGCCGCCGGGCGCGATGTGGAGGTGCCCACCCAAGGCCACCTGCGCTGCGCCGACGACATCCTGGGTCCCGTGACCCTGACGCGTGCAGGCGCAGGGCTGCTGCAGACCTACCGGTTCATTGTGGAGGCCGATCTGCACGGCGGCGCCTTGCAGGAGGTGCTGCCCGCCCATGCCGGTGCCTCCCGCCCGTTTTCGCTGCTGTACCCCGCCAACCGGCACATGCCGCTGCGCGTGCGCGTGCTGGTGGATTTCCTCGTCGATCGGCTGGCACGGGCTTGAGCCTCTCCCGGCCGCCGTGCGCCAGGCCTGCAAAAATACACACCACCACCTCACCCACCATGCTCCACTACCTCACCATCCCCGTCACCGCGTTCCAGCAAAACTGCTCCCTCGTCTGGTGCGACGCCACCCACAAAGCCGCCGTGATCGACCCCGGCGGCGACCTGGAGGTGCTGCTGGCAGAAATCCAGCGCCTAGGCCTCACGCTCGAACAGATCTGGCTCACCCACGCCCACATCGACCACGCGGGCGGCACGGGCGAGCTGGCAGAGCGGCTTTCGCTGCCCATCGTTGGCCCCCACCCGGGCGACCAGTTCTGGATTGACGGCCTGCCGCAGCAAAGTGCGATGTTTGGCTTTCCGCCCGCGCAGCACTTCACGCCCACGCGCTGGTTGCACGATGGCGACACTGTGCAGCTCGGCAACGAGACCCTGAACGTGCGCCACTGCCCCGGCCACACGCCCGGGCATGTGGTGTTCCACGCGCCGCAGATCGACCGGGCGTTTGTGGGCGACGTGCTGTTTGCGGGCAGCATGGGCCGCACGGATTTCCCGCAGGGCAACCACCAGCAGCTCATCGACAGCATCACGCAGCGCCTGTGGCCCATGGGCAACCAGACCGTGTTCATCCCGGGGCATGGGCCCGAGAGCACTTTCGGGCGTGAGCGCCAGAGCAATCCCTACGTGGGCGGGACCTGAGACGTGCCTGAAGAGCCTCAGAAAATTCCCGCAGCGCTTCACTGCACATCGCCTCATTAGTATCTTTTTGATAGCTGCCAGCGCTTGATGGACAAGCGCTAGCGGCAAATTTGACTACTACATTCTCCTTTTAGGAGGTAGCCCCACCCAGGCGCCCGCCCGGGGCGGATATGCGCGGCAAAAGCGGCCAGTTCTGCGGACCGCCGATGGTCTGCATGCTTACGATGTATCGTGTTGTAAGCAGCCTGTGGCACCCTTGCCCAGGCTCCATCCGCCCCGCCCCGCTTTCGCGCCATGAACCCCACCTTCAAGCCACGCCCTCCCCTAGCACCGCAGCGTGGCTCCAGCCTGGCGGGCAAGGCCTACTGGGCCATGGTGCAGCGGGTGGCGCTGACCGCTGCGGCTATCGATGTCGGCTACATCGCGCTGTTTTTGTGGCTGGGATCGCTGCCGCTGGCGGCCATCAACGTGGTCAGCATCGGCATGTACCTGGGCGCATACCGGCTCATACAGAAACGCTACAACGTGGCCGGGCTGGTGCTGATCTGGCTGGAGGTGGTGGGGCACTCGGCATTGGGATCGCTGCTCATCGGCTGGGACAGCGGGTTTCACTACTACCTGCTGATGTTCATTCCTGCCATCGTGATTGCCAATACGCGGGGGTATGCCGCACCGATGGTGCTGGCGTTGCTGGCGTACTACCTGGGCCTGCATGCACTGAGCAGCCACCTGGGTCCGCTCGACCCCCTGCCCGCCCGCAGCGTCAACATCGTGAACTGGGTACACATCTGTCTGGTGTTCGCCATGTCGGCCGCGCTGTCGGCCTTTTACCGCCGCACGATCCTGATCGCGGAGGCCCGCTTGCGCAAGCAGGCCACGCTCGACCCGCTGACTGGCCTGGCCAACCGCAGCCACTTCGAAGCCCTGTCCACCAACGCGCTGGCGCGCAGCCAGCGCGACGGTGCGCCAGTCACCCTGCTGCTGTGTGATGTGGACTTGTTCAAACGGATCAACGACCAATACGGCCACGCCGTGGGTGACGAGGTACTGGTGGCCATGGCCAAAGTGCTGGCCGCCAACCTGCGCGAAGGGGACGTGCTGGCGCGTTGGGGCGGCGAGGAGTTTTTGGCGCTGATGCCCGCCAGCCCGCTGGACGCCGCCTGCGCCACCGCCGAACGCATCCGCACCGCCATCGAGCAAACGCCACTGGACGTGGGCCAGGCGCCCATCGCGCTGACCATGTCGTTTGGCGTGGCCCAGGTGCACAGCGCCGAAGACCTGCAAGCTGCCATTGCACGCGCCGACAAGGCGCTGTACCAAAGCAAGAACGCGGGCCGCAACCGGGTGAGCGTGGCATAGCTCCACGGCAGCCAGATTCCTAGTCAAATTAGCCCCTATCGCTTACTCATCAAGCGCTATAAGCTATTAAAACAGTAGCATCAGGATTCCCAGGCACCTTTCGATGGCGCGCCTCTGCCACCCACCCGCCGTCCACGACTACCCGTTGCGCCGCGCCGCCTCGTACAGGCCCTGCACTTTGGGCACATTCACCTCCAGCTCACGGATGCGCGCGGGGCCTGAAGGGTGTGTCGACAAAAACGCCAGCCCGCCCTGCTTGCTGCCGCTGGCGTTGCCCATCTTCTGCCACAGGCTTACGGCGGCCGAGGGCTGGTAGCCTGCGCGGGCGGCCAGCTCCAGCCCCACCAGGTCGGCATCGGTCTCGTCCGAGCGGCTGAACTGCAGCGTGAGCAGCTGCCCACCCAGCCCCGCCGCCGCCTGGCCCAGGTCGCCAAGCCCCAGCAGCTGCGAGCCCAGGCGCAGTGCCAGGTTGGTGCCCTGCGTCTTGGCGATGCGCTCGCGCGCGTGTTCACGCAGGGCGTGGGCCATTTCGTGGCCCATGATCATGGCGGTCTCATCGTCGGTGAGCTTGAGCTGGTCCAGGATGCCGGTGTAGAACGCAATCTTGCCGCCGGGCATGCAGAAGGCGTTGATCTGCGAACTGCCGATGAGGTTGACCTCCCAGCGCCATTGTTTGGCGCGGTCGTTCCACGGCATGGTGTGCGGAATCAGCCGCTTGGCGATGGCGTGCAGGCGCTGCAGCTGCGGGTGGTCGCTGGGTGCCAGCGCGCGCTTGGCCTTGGCCTGCTGCAGCATCTGCTGGTACTGCTGGGCTGCGGAGTTTTCCAGCGTTTCAGCGGGCACCAGCTTGCGCAGGCTGGATGCCGAGCCCACCTCGACCTGCGCGAGCACTGGCGCCGCAGCGCTGGCGCCTGCCGCCAGCAGGAAGGCGCGGCGCGCCGACCACGGGGACGAGGGCGCAACAGAGGGAGCGGGGCAGAAAAGACACATACAAGGCGATCCCAGAAGGAATAATGAGCAGAGCTGGCACACAACACACCAGAGTCTGCCGCGCAGATGGAGGCCGGCAGGCTGGCTACAAGGGTGTGTCGGCGATGATAGACAAAACCTCCGCGCGCCCATGTCAGACACCTCCACTTCATCCGCCCCCAACCTCACCCCGGAAAAGCCGCCCCGCACGCCCTGGCTGCAGACCCTGCGCGTGTACCTGGAGCCCGCCAGCCTGCGCATGCTCACGCTCGGGTTCTCGGCCGGGCTGCCACTGCTGCTGGTGCTGGGCACGCTGAGCTTTCGCCTGCGCGAGGCGGGCATTGACCGCAGCACCATCGGGTATCTGAGCTGGGTGGGCCTGGCCTACGGCTTCAAGTGGGTGTGGGCGCCACTGGTAGACCGGCTGCCGATTCCGCTGCTCACAAACGCGCTGGGGCGCAGGCGCAGCTGGCTGCTGCTGTCGCAGGCGCTGATCGTGGCCGGGCTCATCGGCATGGCGCTGGCCGACCCGCGCCAGACCCTGGGGCCCATCGTGTGGTGCGCGTTGGCCGTGGCATTTGGCTCGGCCACGCAGGACATCGCGCTCGATGCGTTTCGCATCGAATCCGCCGACGCCAACCACCAGGCGGCGCTGGCAGCGTCGTACCAGACGGGCTACCGCCTTGCCATGATCTGGGCCGGAGCGGGCGTGTTGTGGATTGCAGCGCGCTCCGAGGTGGCGCCCGCCGTGGGCCAGGCCATCGCACAAGGCGCTGCGGCCTACCAGAACAGCGCGTGGCAAGTGGCGTACCTGGTGATGGCGGCCTCGATGGCCGTGGGCGTGGTCACCGTGCTGTTCTCACGCGAGCCCGCGCCGGTGCAACTGCCCCCTGCGCGCAACGCGGCGGAGTGGATCCAGAGCGCCATGGTGGAGCCGTTTGCCGACTTTCTGCGCCGCTATGGCTGGCACGCGGCGCTCATCCTCGCGCTCATCGCCGTGTACCGCATCAGCGATGTGGTGATGGGCATCATGGCCAACCCGTTTTATGTGGACATGGGCTTCACCAAGGACGAGGTCGCCGCCGTGACCAAGATCTACGGCGTGATCATGACGCTGGCCGGCGCCTTTGTGGGCGGCGTGTTGTCGATGCGGTTTGGCGTGATGCGCATCCTGATGCTGGGCGCCATCCTGAGCGCGGCCAGCAACCTGCTGTTCGCCTGGCTGGCGGGCCACGGACACGACGTGACGGCGCTGATTGCCGTGGTGTCGGCCGACAACCTGGCCAGCGGCATTGCGTCGGCCGCATTCATTGCCTATCTGTCGAGCCTGACGAACGTGAGTTACTCGGCCACGCAGTACGCACTGTTCAGCTCGATGATGTTGCTGCTGCCGAAATTCGTGGCGGGTTTCTCGGGCGATTACGTGAATGCGTTTGGCTATGCGCAGTTCTTCACATCGACGGCGCTGCTGGGGTTGCCGGTGCTGGTGCTGGTGTGGCTGGCATCGCGGGTGCAGGCTCCCCCAGCAACGCAATCCGCACACACGTCCCCTGGCCCGGCACAGACGTGACATCCAGGTGCGCGCCGATAGCCTGCGCGCGTGCGCGCATGTTGGCCAGGCCCTGGCCCCCGGCTGCAGCCGGGCCGGGCATGCCGATGCCGTTGTCGGCGATCTCCAGTACCAGACACGGCGACTCATCATCGGGCTGGCGTACCGGCCCCGGCTGCTGGCGCGCGCTGACCCGTACGCGGGTGGCCTGCGCATGCCGCAGCACGTTGGTGAGTGCTTCCAGCAGGATGCGCTGGATCTGAAGCACCCTGTGCGGTGTGAGGCTGTCCAGCGTGGGCAGTTCTTCGTCCACCTGCCAATCGACCGAGATGCCCGAGGCGGCCAGCCGCGGTTGTAGCCGGTAGCGCAGCGTGGCCAGCACGGTGGCCAGGTCACCGTCCACCGGCTGCATGGCGTCCACGGCCATGCGCAGTTCATCGAGCGCCGCGTGGGCATGCTCACGCAGCGCGGCCCGGCTGGACCGGCCTTTGCCAATGAGGCTGAGCAGCCCCACCAGTTGCGAGCCGACGCCGTCGTGGATGTCGCGCATGATGCGCTGGCGCTCCTGCAGGGCCGCGTGCTGCTCATGCTCCTGCTGCAGGAGCGCGTAGCTGACCTCAAGCTCACGCTCGCGCTGGCGCACCTTCTCGTCCAGGGAATTGCTCAGGGCCTGGTATGCACGCACCTGGCGGGCATAACGACTCAGGATCAGCCAGCCCATGAGCAGCACGAACAGCATGGTGGCCAGGGGAAGATAGGAAGAGCGGCCCACGCTTTCGGTGGACACCCGAATTTCCAGGAAGTCATACAGGCCTGCGCCTATGGGGATGAAGCTGGCAAGACACAACGCTACGGCCTCTGGTTGCCTCACCACCAAGGCTTCGCGGGCCGCCACGGCATATGCCCAGAAAGACGGCACGAACAGCAGCGCCAAGCCAGCAGTCCAACACCAAGGCTTTCCCATACCATAGCCCCCCCAAACCAGCGCGGCCTCGGCCACCACCAAGGCCCAGAAGCACCGCCGGACGCCGATGCCGTCGCGACCCAGCAACGCAAGCGAGAAGCGCACCAGCAGCAGCATGTGCACTGTCAATGAGAAGGCCACGATCCCTCCCCACAGTGGCCAGCCCAGCGGAGGCACTTCCCATAGCCGGTCGCCGTATCGTAGCATTCCAAAAGGTGCACACAGCGCAAAGTAGCCATACACGGGTTCACGGGTCAGATGCCAGAGCCCCCCGGCAATCACACCCGTGAGTGCAAGCGCAAACACCACAGCGACAGCCCCCCACTGCCGCCAGACATAGCGCTCGCGGTACTGCGGCAGCAAGTTGACCTCTGGTCCGAAGCGTGGCGCGGCCAACCCACCCCAACGCACCGGTTGCACCGCCACGCGCACCTCCAGCACCGTGGGAGCGGTGGTGGACAGGAGGCTCGCTGGCACCGGCACCCACAGCGGCGCTTTGGTCGCATCGTGGCGGCTATCGCCCAGAACGCCGCGATGCGCAATCAAGTCGCCCCCAACAAAGATCTCCACCTGATTTCCGACACGAGGAAAAAAGAGCCCCCGAAGAACCCCATCCGACGCAACTGGCGGCAACTCCAGCTGATAACGAGCACGCCCCGCACGACCCGGGTAGACCTTGTCCCAAAGGTGGGGAAGTGTCACTCGACCTGACCATGCCGCGGCACCTTCAGGCTCCAGGTAGGCACGCGCGAACTCAAGGGTGAGAGGCTCCTCCTGCGCGAAGGCCCCGCCACACAGCAGCAGGGACAACACTCCGCTTCCGAAAAACCGGAGAAGCACCGCCAGCGCCCTTTGGAGCAGACCGCCCCTACAAGAGCCCCAGTTGCCGCGCCTCATAGATCGCTTCAGTCTTGGAATGAACCGCCAACTTGCTGTAGATATTCTTGACATGCGACTGGACAGTAGACGCAGCGATACCAAGGATCTCGGCAGTTTCCGAATAGGTATATCCCCGCGCAAGCTTGGCCAGGATATCCCGCTCTCGGGTGGTCAGCGCCTCGACAGCAACCGGTGCGCCCTGCTGCAACGCCACAGGAGACAGTCGTGCCAGCAACTGCCGCGCGATGATGGGCGTCATCGGAGACCCCCCCGCATTCAGACTCAGCACATGTTCAGCCAAGTCGTCTTCCGTCCCGTCCTTCAGCAAGTAGCCGCGCGCGCCCGCCTCGAAAGCCCGCATCATGTTTGCTTCGTCGCCGAACATGGTGATCACCATGATCTCGGTCCCTCGCGACAGCTTCTGGCATTCACGGATCACATCCAGGCCCGATCCATCCGGCAAGCCCAGATCCACCAAAAGGACATCTACGCTGTTCTGGCGCAGCCAAGCCACCATCTCGCCCACCGTGCCCGCAGAGTAGGCCAGCCACAGGCGGTCGGCCCGCGCCAGCGCGTGCTCGAACCGCCGCCGCGTGCGCGGATCGTCCTCCACGATCGCCACGGAGACGTCGCGCCCGGACGGGGCAAGGGGAGGCTCCGGGAGCGTCATGCGGACGGCGGGCTGGCGCCGTGGCATCCCGGCGTAAGGAAGGGGGAATTCATGCTCCGAGCGTAGGGGCAAAGCAGTGCCCACACAAGAAGAAGCTGCGCCTCCTGCGCATGGCATGCGTGCAACACAAGCGGCCCGGGCGGGACCGCGCGGCAGGGCAAGTTTGACCGCGGTCGTACGGCTGCACGGGCTTGGTGGCTTTACGGGAGGTTTACATGGCCGACAACGCACCGAGACAGCCCTTGGCGACCATGAAGCCACCCGCTACTACACTGCCCCCATGAGTTCCCAACTGCTGATGATCGAAGACGACGCCCGCCTCGCACAGATGGTGGGCGAGTACCTGGGCCAGTCGGGCCTGCAGGTCACGCACCGCGCGGACGGCAAGAGTGGCCTGGCGCAGCTGCAGGGACCCGACGCCGGGCCGCTGCCCGACCTCGTGATCCTGGACCTCATGCTGCCCGACATGGACGGCCTGGAAGTGTGCCGGCGCATCCGCTCGTTGCAAGGCCACGCGGCCCAGGTGCCGGTGCTCATGCTCACCGCCAAGGGCGACCCCATGGACCGCATCATCGGCCTGGAGCTGGGTGCCGACGATTACCTGCCCAAGCCGTTTGAGCCGCGCGAGCTGCTGGCCCGCATCCGCGCCATCCTGCGCCGCCGCACCGATGGCGGCAATGCAACGGCGGCCACGCAGGTCCTGCGTTTTGGCACGCTGGAGATCGACCGCGACGCCCGCACCGTGACCGTGGCAGGCGAGCTGGCCGACCTCACCTCCTACCAGTTCGACCTGCTGGTGGCGCTCGCCGAGCGCGCGGGCCGGGTGCTCACGCGCGACCAGATCATGGAGGCCGTGCGCGGCCGCGAGCTGGAGGCGTTTGACCGCTCCATCGACGTGCACATGGGCCGCATCCGTGCCGCCATAGAGGCCGACGCCAAGAACCCGCGCCGCATCCTCACGGTGCGTGGCGTGGGCTACGTTTTTGCGAAACAACAAGACTGACTGGTAGGGCGCGGCCCCGCTGCGGCGCGCACCTCCACTTTTGCTGAATGTCCCTTTCCACCCCCTTCTCCCGCCGTCTGTACCTGCGCATCTGGCTGGCCGTGGTCGGCGGCATCGCGGTGCTGACGCTGACCGTGGGCTGGGCCTGGCGCATGGCTGAGGAACAAAAGGCGCAGAACGCCCAGCCGTTCGTGCCGCCCTCGCGCGAGATGGTGCTGCGCGATCCCAACGGCACGCAGGTGCTCAAGGGCCTGGCCACGCGCCAGCCCAGCGAGCCGGGCGAAGGCATTGAATTCCAGATCCAATCGGACACCGGGCAGGTCTTTCTGCTGCAGATGGCGCCTCGCCAGCCACGCGGCGATCGGGGCGGCCGACCCGGAGGTCCGAACCAGGGCGACGCCGCGTTCTGGACCCGGCCACCGTTCGGCTTTTTGTGGCTGCTGGGCATCGTGGGCCTGGCCGTGGCCGTGGGTGTGTACCCCATCATCCGGCGCCTCACGCTGCGGCTCGAAGCCCTGCAACGCAGCGTGCAAAAGTTTGGCGAGGGTGACCTGTCGGTGCGTGTGCCCGAGCAAGGGCAGGACGAAGTGGCCGACCTCGCGCGCCAGTTCAACGCCGCCGCTGCGCGCGTGGAAACGCTGGTCAAGTCGCACAAATCGCTGCTGGCCAACGCCTCGCACGAACTGCGCTCACCGCTCACCCGCATCCGCATGGGGCTGGAGCTGATGGGCGGGCAGCAGCCCTCGCCCGCGTTCCGTGAGGAAATCCTGCGCAACATTGCCGAGCTGGACCAGCTGGTGGACGAGATCCTGCTGGCCAGCCGCCTGGATGCACGCGAAGCCGATGTGGGTACCGTGGAGCTGGTGGATCTGATCGGCCTGGCCGCCGAAGAGTGTGCACGCGTGGACGCCGACCTGGACGTGAGTTCGGACTCCGTGGACGTGCGCGGCATCCCCAAGCTTCTGCGCCGCGCCATCCGCAACCTGTTGGAAAACGCCCGGCGCTACAGCACCGGCGAGATCACCCTGGTGGTCGAACGCCGCCAGGGCCACGCCGAGGTGCGCGTGTGCGACCGCGGCCCGGGCGTGCCGGTGACCCACCGCGAACGCATCTTCGAGCCCTTCTACCGCCTGCCCGGCGCCAGCGAACGCGCAGGCGGCGTGGGCCTGGGGCTGGCGCTGGTGCGCTCGATTGCAGGGCGCCACAACGGCACGGTGCACTGCGAGGACCGGCCGGATGGCGCCCCTGGGGCCTGCTTTGTGCTGCGGCTACCGCTACAAAAATAATAGCTTCTAGCGCTTTACAGATAAGCGCTAGCAACCAAATCGACCTGAATTTTTACGATCCAGCAACGGCCTGCCATTGAAGCTGCGCCAGGTCGAGCCGCCAACGCCCCGGCACGGCCTGCCATTGGTCGGCGCCGGTGCAGCGCTCTCCACCCCACACCTCCACCACGCCCGGCGCCACCGGCTGCGCCTGGTGCTTGTGCAGCCAGCCCGGCCCGGTGCCCGTGACATCGAGCCTCTGCATCTGAAAGGTGTGCGCATCCAATGCGTAGACAGGCGTCTCGCCAGGACGGCGCTGCGCGGGGTAGCCCAGGCAGCCGATGACGATGATGCGGCCATCCACCAGGGTGGCGGTGTGGGAGTCGGTGGGCGGGAACACATCCTCCGGGTAGGCGAACACGCGCCGGTCCCAGGCGCCACCCGGCTCGCTGGGCGGGGTGTGGACGATCACATCCGCGTAGATGAAGAAGTCGGGGTCGTAGCCGTCCTCATGCTCTCCGCCGATCTGCACCCAGCGACCATCGGGCAGGGCGGTCAGGCTTTGGCCGAAGCGGTCGGCGTTCCAGATGTGCTGCCAGGGGGTATCGCTGAAGCTGCGGTCCAGTCCGAACGCCTCGCCCGCGCCATAAGCGCTCTCACCCGACTCCAGCATGGCAAGGTGAAACGCGGTGGTGACGTCCTCGCCGTTGTGCCGCCCTGGGCGGGGCGTGTGGTGGTGCTTGAAATCGTCGGGCGTGCAGGTGACGAGCCAGCCTGGCTCGCGCTCGTCCCACAGCGGCTGGCCCAGCCAGAGGCGCGTGCCGTCGCGGCCCAGGTACTCCACCTGGCCGCCGTGGGCGACCAGCAGTTCCAGCATGGCGCGACTGCGGGCGCTGTTCATGGGGCAGCTCTTGTTATCGTTGTAGCGCTGGAGGTCGGCTCCGGCTTGCAGTAGCGCTGTGGCCATGGGCAGGTCGTCGTTCTCCACCGCAGCCAGCAAGGGAGTTTCGCGCGGGCCGCCGAGCGGCAATTCCACATCCGCGCCCGGCTGGGCCAGCCACCAGCGCAGCGCATCGGGCTGGCGGGAATCGATGATCCAGTACAGCAACGGCAAATCGCGCCACTTGACCTGCAGGTCGGCGCCTGCATCGCGCAGCAATACGAGCTTGTCCACCGCACCTTGTGCCGCCGCGTGGATAGCGGGCGTGCGGTTCCAGCCGTCGAGGACTTCAAGCTGCATGCGCAGAGCCGCACCATCCGGCCCCTGCAGCGCAGAGCCCACCTCCTGCGCCGTGCCCAGCGCCACCAACCGGTGCAACGGCGGCCAATCCAGCTTTTCCATGTCCAGGCCATGCGTTTGCAGGCAGCGCAGCGCCTCATAACGGCCCCAGCGCACCAGGCTGCAGGCGACGCGGCCCCCGTGGCGGCATTTCCCATCCGTGGACACGCCCTGAACCAGCAGCCAGTCCAGCATTTGCGGTGTGCGGGCCCGTTGGATGGCATTGTCGCCTTCGGTATCCTGGTGGTGCAGGTCAGCCCCCGCTGCCACCCACCACTCCACGCGCGCCACATCGCCGCCCTGCACCGCCCAGCGCAACCCTTCATTGAGCCAGGCATGCAATGTGGAGGGCGCAGCAGGCCACTTGCCGCGCTCCCACTCGGCCAACTCGCGGGCCTGCGCGGCCACCTGGGCGTCGCTGCCTGGAAGGCCGCCCAGGCGGCGAAGGCCATCGAGCGTTGCCACGGACGCGGCGGCGCAGGCGCTGGCGCGGTACAGAAACGGAGTGAACCCCTTGGGCCGAAGCAGTTCACTGGCACCCGGCCGCCCCCACAGCCGGGCCAGCGCGAGCAGGGCGTCCCAGCGTTGATGGTCAGCCAGCAGCGCCAAGGCCTGCGCCTGCCGCGCGGGGACGCGGCCCGCCAACGTGGAAAGGGTTTGCGCCAAAGGCTGCGCGGCCAGGGTCAGGTCGAGGCGCTTCACGGTATTTTTGGGTCAGATGGGCAGCCAAGCCTTATACAGCAAGCGCTAGCAGCTACTTTTTTTGATGCACTTCCCGCCAGTGCCACGCCATAAAGCCGTAAAGCGCCGCCCCCAACCCCAGCGCAGCCCCCGCCACACCCAGCGCCCAGTCAAACCCCTGCGCCTGCGAGCCCGCGCGCGCCAGGAGCACCGCCGCCATGGGCGGCCCCGCGATCTGGCCGATGCCGTACAGCGCGGTCATCAGGCCGGTGAAGCCTGCGCCCGCCTGGGGCCACTGGTGTCGCGCCTCCTGCAACGCAAAGAACGTGATGGCCGTGAAGGGCAGGCCCAGCAGCAGGCTACCGAATGCAAAGCCTGCCGGGCCGGGCCAGAGCAGGCCCAGGCCGATGGCCGCCGCCTGCAGCAGGTAGGCCCCCGCCAGCAGCAGGCGCCGGTCCCGCGCTGGGTGAATGCGCGTGGACAGCAGCGCCCCCAGCGCCACACCCGCGCCGAAGATGGGCCAGAACAGGTCGGGCCAGGCCGAGCCCGCAGGCAGCGCGGCCCGCGCGATCACGGGCAGGAAGGTGGCCGTGACGATGTAGCCCAGGCCGGCCAGGCCATAGGCCAGCGCCAGCAGGGCGCGCTCGGCTGCCGGGTGCGGCGCGGGCGGAGGTGGCGCCGTGGCCGCCATGCTTGCGGCGCTTGGCCCCACCGAGGAGGCTTCGCTGCCCCGCACCACCGGCCACACCAGCGCGCACAGCAAGGCGGCAAGCACGGCGAACACCGCCCAGCCCGTGGCGGCGCTCCAGCCCGCTGCCACCATGGCGCTGGTGGGCAGGCCGGTGGCGACGATGCCCAGGCCCGGACCGCAAAAGATCAACCCGCCCAGGGCCGGATGCCCCAGGTGGGCCAGCCGGCCCATGCACCAGTTGGCCGTGCCCAGGAACACCATGGCGCTGGCCACACCGGCCAGCAACCGCAACAGCGGCCACAGCACGGGCCATGGCAGGGCCAGCGCGGCTGTGAGCAGCACCGTGGCCACCAGCCCGCCCCGTACCAGGGCCGCGTTGCCGGGCACCGCGCCCAGGCGCCGACCCAGCCAGGGCAAGGCCATGTACAGCAGCGCACCCCCCAGGTAGCCCGCGTAGTTGGCCGTGGCCAGCCAGCTGCCGGTGGCGATGTCCACCACGCCGTCGTGCAGCATCATGGGCAACAGCGGTGTGAAGGCAAAGCGGCCGATGCCCATGGCGGCCGCCAGCGCGGCCATGCCCGCCAGTGCGACCTGGAGCGCGGAGGAGCCGGTGTCGCCACGGCGGGTGGCTGCAAGCGTGGAAGAAGAAGTGGCCTGGGTCACGGCATGGGGGCGGTTGCGCTGTGGGAGGGTGGGGGAGTTGCGGCGTCGGATGCGGGGTCTTATGATCTTAGCAAGAGATTGAATTTTTGACATTCATACTTTTTCAAGATGGATAAAGCATCCCCCCCACTCGATCTGGCCGCCCTCGACATCTTCCGCACCGTGGCGGCAGAGGGTAGCGTCACGCGCGCGGCCGAGCGGCTGCAGCGCGTGCAGTCCAATGTGACCACGCGGGTGCGCCAGCTGGAGGCCGACCTGGGCACCCCGCTGTTCCTGCGCGAGGGCAAGCGCATGGCGCTCACGCCCGAGGGCGAAGTGCTGCGGGGCTACGCCGACCGGCTGCTGGCGCTGGCCGAGGAGGCTCGGCAGGCCGTGCGGCCAGGCCAGCCCACGGGACGCCTGCGCCTGGGCTCGATGGAAAGCACCGCCGCCAGCCGCCTGCCCGCCCCGCTGGCGCAACTGCACCGCCAGTGGCCCGGGGTGGCGCTGGAGCTGTCGACCGCCCCCACGCGCGAACTGCTGGAGCGGCTGCGCGCCCATGCGCTCGACGCCGTGCTGGTGGCCTGGCCGCCAGGGCAGTCGCCCGACCCTGCGCTGGAAGCCAGCCCCGTGTTCGCCGAGGAACTGATCCTGGTGCTGCCCACGGGGCATCCGCCCGTGTCCGGCCCGCAGGACGTGGTGCCCGGCACGCTGGCGGTGTTCGAGCCTGGCTGCACCTACCGGGGGGTGGCGCAGGACTGGTTCGCAACCCGCACCCCGCTCATGCAGACGCTGGAACTGGGCTCGTACCACGCCATCCTGGCCAGCGTGGCGGGGGGTGGCAGCGTGGGCATCGTGCCACGCTCGGTGCTCCAGCTCTCGCCCCACGCCGCGCTGCTGGCCCAGCACCCCCTGACCACCCTGCAGACGCTGCTGGTGTGGCGCCACGGCTACCGGTCCGCGGCCCTGGATGCGCTGCAGCAAGTGCTGCGCGACTGACAACGCTTCTCTTCCTCTCACTCTTAGCGAACGGAACGCCACCATGCCCCACCGCAGCCTGCGCACCGCCCTCTCCCTGCGCCTGCCCATCATCCAGGGGCCCATGACGGGTTCCGACACCCCGGCGCTGGCTGCCTCCGTGTCCGCAGCGGGCGGGCTGGGCACCCTGGGCTGCGGCATGCGCTCCCCCGCAGCCATGGCCGAGGCGGCGGCCGAGGTGCGGCGGCGCACCGACCGGCCCTTCGGGCTCAATCTCTTCGTGCAGGAAACGCCCGCGCCCGATGCGGCCACGGTGGAAAAGGCCGTGGCCCGTCTGGCGCCGCTGTATGCGGAGTTCGGCCTCACGCCCGCCGTGCCCGCGCGCTGGTGCGAGGACTTTGCGGCCCAGTTCGACGCCCTGGTCGAAGCGCGCCCGGCCGTGGCGAGTTTTACCTTTGGCATCCTGAACGCCGCGCAGGTCGAGCGGCTGCACAGCGCGGGCTGCACCGTCATCGGCACGGCCACATCCGTGGCCGAGGCCGTGGCCTGGGCCGATGTGGGCGCGGACGCGGTGGTCGCATCGGGCATGGAGGCGGGCGGCCACCGGGGCACTTTTTTGGCCACGGGCCGTCTGCAGGCCGAAGGCCTTGCGCCCGCAGAAAAGGCGCCTGCCGCCAAGGGCCCCTCGCAGGCCGACTTTGCGGCGTCCATGGTGGGCACCATGGCCCTCATCCCGCAGTGCGTGGATGCGCTGCGCCCCCGGGGCGTGGCGGTGATCGCGGCCGGCGGGATCATGGACGGGCGAGGCATCGCCGCGGCGCAGGCTCTGGGCGCCGAGGCGGTGCAGATGGGCACGGCCTTCCTGGCCTGCGACGAGTCGGGCATCGGCCCGGCCTACCGTGATGCGCTGGCCCACGCCACCGGCACGGACACGCGTACCACCCGCGTCTTCTCGGGCCGCCCGGCGCGCGGCATCGTCAACACGATGCTGCAGCGGCTGCACGCGCACGAGGCCGATGTGCCAGCCTACCCGGTGCAGAACGCCCTCACCGGCGCGCTGCGCCGGGCGTCTGCCGAGGCGGGGCGGGCGGACTACCTCTCACTGTGGGCCGGCCAGGGCGTGGCGGCGGTGCGCCCCATGCCAGCGGCGGCGCTCGTGGCCGTGCTGGAAGCGGAATGGCGGGCTGCGCTGGCAGCCGTGGGAGCGCTGGGCGTGGAGCAGCCATAAAATGCTATTATTTTGATAGCATTTAGCGATTTATAGATAAGCGCTAGAGGCCAATTCGGCTAAACATTAGACCGCACCAGTCAGCCACACGTGTGCCGAGCCATCTGACCAGGTGTGCACCCTGGCGTAGACAGGCTCAGCCCGAACGGCCGGGGGTGGGGAGACGGGCGCGGCGTCAAAATCCGCGCGGTCCCAACACCAGTGCACCCGTGGAACCGGCTCTGCCGGGCCACTGGGTGCGTCCCCCTCCGGGGGAAGGCGCGCAGCGCCTCAGGGGGGGTTCAGCCCTTCCAGGGCAGTTCGCGTGCGGGCCCCTGGATGACGGGCGGCTGGGCGTTGATCTTCTCACCCGCCAGCACGCGCTCGTACATGCGCAGGTAGTTGCGGGCCATGCGCTCGGCGCCGAAGTGATCGACCACATGCTGGTGACAGGCGCGGGCGTCAAAGCGGTTGTTGCGCACCGCCTCGGCCAGCACGGAGGCTTCGGCCGACAGCACGCCGCAGTGCACCGGCACCAGCTCGGGCAATGCGCCGTAGGGCGTGGAAAACACCGGGCAGCCGAAGTACAGGCTTTCGATCACGGCCAGGCCAAAGGGCTCGTGCCAGCGCACCGGAAAGATCAGCCCGCGCGAGGCATTGAGCAGGCTGGTCTTCTGCGCGCCGCCCACCATGCCGTGAAAGTGGATCTTGCGCGACAGCGTCCAGCGAAAGCCGCGCTTGAAGTTGATGCGGTCTCCGCCCAGCACGTCCAGCTCCACGCCAGCCATCTTGGCCACCTTGATCGCGCCGCGCACGTTCTTCACGCCCCAGGCCGCCTTGCCCAGAAAGTGGTAGTGGGGCCGTGGGCGGTCAAAGTCCACAGGGCCATAGCCGCTCCAGTCGAGTCCGTTGTAGACAAACTCGGTGGAACCGTAACGCGCGGCGTGGTCACGCGAGAGGAACACGGTGTTCAGCGGCAGCGGCTTGGGCTTGCGCGCGTTGCCGTGCTCGGTGACCAGATAGGGCCGGCTCAGCTCGGTGCGGGGGTTGAACTGGAAATGCGCAATGTCCACATCGGCCGGGATCTGGCCCTCCCACGGTGCGTCGGGGCGGATGGGCAGCACATGGCCGAAGTCGCAGCTGGAGCCGTCGGGCACCAGATAGCTCACGCGGTGACCGAGCTGCACCAGCGTCTTGCCCAGATCCCAGATCACACGCTCGGTACCGCCGTAGCCGTAGACGGGGATGGGGGAGTTGTTGATGAGCAGGATGTGCATAGGGAAATCTTTCGTCTCAGTTTTCCATGGCGCTACGCGACACCCGCAGACCATGAAACTGGCGCGGCCCAAGCCAGTGCCACCGTGGAACTGGCTTTGCCAGGCCACGGGTGGCGTCCCCCTCCCGCGCAGCGAGAGAGGGGGAAGGCGCGAAGCGACTCAGGGGGTGCTTCATCTAAAGCGGTCTTGGGCAGCCCATGCGCGTGCGCCGCTCGTGCAGGGCCGCCAGCACCAGGGGGCACATGAAGAGGTAGAACATGTTGCCGCTGTTGTGAGCCAGAAACACCTGCGTGAGCCCAAAACCGATGTACGACAGGGGCACCATCACACCCACCAGGCACAGCGAGAGCGACTCCTTGTCCATCTTGCCGGAACCGTCGCGAATGCGCCGCGCCGTGGGCCAGAACATCGCCAGCGGAATGCCGTAGAACGCCATGAGCAACAGCACGCCAGGCAGCCCGCGTTTGGCAAACAGGTCCAGGATTTCGTTGTGCGCATGGCCAAATTCGAGCACCACGGGATGCGCCAGCCCGGCGGCCACGCGCCGGGCCTTCTCGTCGGTGTACCCGGCCCGGCCCCAGCCGGTGAAGGGCCGGTCCCAGCCCATCTGCCACGCCAGGCGCCAATGCGCCAGCCGCTGGCCAACCGAGCTGCGGCCGTCACCGTGGTCCTTGTAGACCTGCACTTCCTGGCGCGCCTCGTCCACCCGCTGCTCCACCGCAGGCACCTGCGACAGCGCAGCCGCCGCCAGCGCCAGCGCACACAGGCCCCAGTACACGCGCCGCTGCCCGGTGGTGCGCACCAGCAGCCAGGCACACACGGGCAGCAGCAGCACCAGCGCCAGCCAGCCGCCGCGCGACTGGGAGAGCACCGAGCCGGCAGCACCCAGCCCGATGGCGCTGGCCAGCAGCAACCGCTGCCACAGGCACCAGCGCTTCCATTGCACGACGAGCAGCAGGCCGCTCATCACGGCCAGCAGCATGCTCAGGTTGCCGTACTGGATGGCGTTGGTAAATCCATTGGCACGCGGCAGCTCCATCACGAAGGTCTGGTACAGCGCCACCAGCCCGCTGCCCACTGCGCCGACCGCCACACCCATCCACAGCCAGGCGGCACGGGGCTCGAACGTCATCAGGAAAAAGATGCAGGGCAAGGCCAAGAGGTATTTGACCGGCCGATCCATGCTGCCCCAGCCCCAGGTGGCGCCCACATCCAGCATCCACAGCGCAGCCATGCACGAAAAAGCCGCCGTCAGCCACCAGGCGGCACGCGGCGCAGGGCGGCGCCACCACAGGGGCGCGCTGGCCAGCGTGGCCAGCAGCAGCAGCACGGCGCCGTAGGAATAGCCCGAGGGCAGCCACAGCGCCAGCCCCGGGACCATGAACGCGCCAATGCTGGCGCAACGGGAAAACCAGCGGTGGGTATCCTGCGGAGACGTCATCAGCGAATCACCCGCCCCGTCAGGCTGTCGCGGTCGTAATGCAGGGCGGCGTACCGGAAAAAGCCCTCCAGCGCCACAAACAGGCAGTACAGAAAGCCCGCGCCGCCACACAAAAAGCCCAGCCGGAACACATACAGACGCAGGAACATCGACCCGCCCGACGCCAAGCCCCGCAAGACCCCGCCGCGTTTGCCCGCCTCCGCCCGCTTGGCGGCACCGAGCATCACGTACTGGGTAAGCTTCTCCAGGCTGCCGCGCACCGTGGTGCGTGAGTAGTGCAGCAGCCGCGCCTTGATGAGGCGACGCGGCACCGCTGCGCCACCGGGCAGGGCATGGAGCTGGGCCTGCTCGTGCACCACCCCGGTGTATTCCTTCACCAGCGCACGCACAAACAGGCGCTCGATCTGCGACTGCGACCGGAAATACTTGAGCTCGTGCCCATAGGCCACCATGCGCCAGCGGATGGTCCACACCGCCTGCTCGCCCGAACGGACGATGGCCTGCAGTTCCTGCGCAAACGCGGGTGTCATCACCTCGTCAGCGTCGAGGAAAAACACATAGTCGCCGCGCGAATGCGCCAGCAGCCGGTTGCGCTGCACGGCAAAGCCCTGCCAGTCGGGATAGCTGTGGACTTCGGCGCCCAGGCTTTGGGCGATGGCCACGGTGTTGTCCGTGCTGCCGCTGTCCACCACCAGCAGCTGGTCGGCGAACGCGGCGCTTTTCAGGCAGGCCTCAATACGGTGCGCCTCGTTGTGGGTCAGCACCGCCACGGTCAACGTGGGCGGCGCCGATGCGCCGCCGGTTCCCACGGGCATCAATCAGTGGCCAGCGTGTACGTGCTCGCCCGCCTTCAGGCGGTACACCGTGCCACAGTACGGGCACTTGGCCTCGCCGGTGCGGGCCACGTCCAGGTACACCTTGGGGTGGCTGTTCCAGATTTTCATATCGGCCTTGGGGCTGGGGCAGAAAACCCCACCCTGGGCATTGAGGTCCTTGGCCAGGAGTTCGATGGCGGCTTGGGACATGGTGTTCAGACTTTCGCGAGCCAGTGGGCGTAGTTGGAGTTGCGGCCGTTGACGATGTCAAAGAAGGCGCTCTGGATTTTTTCGGTGATGGGGCCGCGTGATCCGCTGCCCAGCTCGATCCGGTCGAGTTCGCGGATGGGGGTCACTTCAGCCGCCGTGCCGGTGAAGAAGGCTTCGTCGGCGATGTACACCTCGTCGCGCGTGATGCGCTTTTGCACGATCTCCAGGCCCAGGTCCTTGGCGATGTGGAACACGGTGTTGCGGGTGATGCCGTTGAGAGCACCGGCCGACAGGTCGGGCGTGTAGATCACGCCGTTCTTGATGACAAAGATGTTTTCGCCCGCACCTTCGGACACGAAGCCAGAGCTGTCGAGCAGCAGTGCTTCGTCGTAGCCGTCGTCCAGGGCTTCCATGTTGGCGAGGATGGAATTGGTGTAGTTGCTCACCGCCTTGGCCTGCGTCATGGTGATGTTGACGTGGTGGCGGGTGTAGCTGCTGGTCTTGACGCGGATGCCGCGCTTCATGCCTTCTTCGCCCAGGTAGGCGCCCCAGGCCCAGGCGGCCACCATGAGGTGGATCTGGTTGCCCTTGGGCGAAACACCCAGCTTTTGCGAGCCGATCCAGGTCAATGGACGCAGATAGCAGGATTCGAGCTTGTTTTCACGCACCACAGCCTTCTGGGCTTCGTTCACTTCTTCCTTGGTGAACGGGATCTTCATGCGCAGGATCTTGGCGCTGTTGAAGAGGCGGTCTGTGTGCTCTTCCAGGCGGAAGATCGCCGTGCCGTTGGCGGTGTTGTACGCGCGCACGCCTTCGAAGGCGCCGCAGCCGTAGTGCAGGGTGTGGGTCAGCACATGGATCTTGGCGTCGCGCCAATCGACCATCTGGCCGTCCATCCAGATCTTGCCGTCACGGTCGGCCATCGAGGGAACTACGGGGCTCATGGGAATCCTTTGGTTGCTGTGGGTCGCAAAACCGGGATTTTACGGGGCCGCAGCGGGCCAGGAACCGGGGCACCAGGGTGCAGTGCAGCAAATGGTGCCCCGCCAAGGGCAAGGGCCTGTGCAGCGGTCAGCCTTGGGGGGGAGTGGCGGCCGCTTCGCCCTCCGGCCGCACCAGCGTCCATTTCACCAATTTGCCATGGCGAAACTCGCAGGTCACATGCGACTGGGTGCCGTCTGTCCAGCGGTACACCTCGGGGTCAGCGCCCTCGGGCGACAGCAGTTCCCCCAGCGCCTGCGTCATGGCCACCACATGCATCAGGTTCACGCCCTCAGCCAGCCGGGCATTGAGCATGACCGCACTGCCCACATAGCCGATGGGGCGCTTGGCGGCCTTCTTCATCACATTCACCAGCCGCGTGAAATGCAGCAGGGCCCACATGACCAGCCCGCCCACCACGGCCGCCACACCGGCCCAGCCGTAGGCTGTAAAACCAAACCCGACCAGGGCCACCGCCCCCAGGGGCACCAGGATATTGCGCAGATTCATAGGCTGGGATTGTCTTACGGCCTCAACCGTGTGTGGCTGTGGGCATTGCTTACAAGCCCCGCACCACGTTCATGGCCTCTTCCACCCGCTCCACCGCGTGGATGGTCAGCCCCTCAATGGGTTTCTTGGGCGCATTGGCCTTGGGCACCACGGCCACACTGAAACCGAGCTTGGCAGCTTCCTTCAGGCGCTCCTGGCCGCGGGGCGCGGGCCGCACCTCGCCCGCCAGCCCCACCTCGCCAAACGCCAGAAAGCCGCGCGGCAGCGCCTTGCCGCGCAGGCTGGAGGTGATGGACAACATCACCGCCAGGTCGGCCGCTGGCTCGCTGATGCGCACGCCGCCCACGGCATTCACGAACACGTCCTGGTCCATGCAGGCCACGCCCGCGTGGCGGTGCAGCACGGCCAGCAGCATGGCCAGGCGGTCCTTGTCCAGGCCCACGGACAGACGCCGCGGGCTGGGGCCACCGCTGTCCACCAGGGCCTGGATCTCCACCAGCAGCGGGCGTGTGCCCTCCAGCGTCACCATCACGCAGCTGCCGGGCACGGGCTCGGAATGCTGGCTCAAAAAGATGGCGCTGGGGTTGCTCACGCCCTTGAGGCCTTTCTCGGTCATCGCAAACACGCCGATTTCGTTGACCGCGCCGAAGCGGTTCTTGATGGCCCGCACCAGGCGGAACTGGCTGTGCGTGTCGCCTTCGAAGTACAGCACCGTGTCCACCATGTGCTCCAGCACGCGCGGCCCCGCCAGCGCACCTTCCTTGGTCACATGGCCCACCAGCACGATGGCCACGCCCGAGGCCTTGGCACAACGCGTGAGGTGCGCCGCACATTCGCGCACCTGCGCCACGGAGCCGGGCGCGGACGTGAGCTGGTCGGAGTACACGGTCTGGATCGAGTCGATCACGGCCACCGCAGGCTGCATGGACTCGATGGTCGCCAGGATCTTTTCGAGCTGAATTTCGGCCAGCACGTTGACCTGGCTATGGTCAAGCCCCAGGCGGCGCGAGCGCAGGGCCACCTGGGCACCGCTTTCCTCACCCGTCACATACAAGGTGGGCAGCCCTGCGCGCTGAAGCGCATCCAGCGCCTGCAGCAGCAGTGTGGACTTGCCAATGCCCGGGTCGCCGCCGATCAGCACCACACCACCTTCGACAATGCCGCCGCCCAGCACACGGTCCAGCTCGTCGATGCCGCTCGGTGTGCGCTCCACATCGCTGGCCTCGATGGCCGACAGCGGCATCACGGCCTGGGCCTGGTTCAAACCGGCAAATTGCGAGCCGCTGTAGCGGTTCTTGCCCGGCCCGGCCTCGGCCACCTGCTCAATCAGCGTGTTCCAGGCACCGCAGGCCGGGCATTTGCCCAGCCAGCGCGGGCTGGTACCGCCGCATTCGGTGCAGGTGAACGTGGTTTTTTCTTTGGCCATGGCAGGTGTCGTTGAGGCTGCCCCGAAGTGGGGGCAGCCGACTATAGCGGCCATGCCCACTGGAATAGCAACAGCCCGTACGATGGCGGGCTTGGCACTGCCGCACGGAGTTCAGATTGCAGACACCCACCAACCGCTTCAAACAGGCCATGGCCCAGGGCCAGGCGCAGATCGGCCTGTGGCTCGGGCTGGCCGATGCCTACAGCGCCGAAATCCTAGCGGGCACCGGCTACGACTGGCTGCTGGTCGATGGCGAACATGCGCCCAACGACCTGCGCTCCATCCTGCACCAGCTGCAGGCCATCGCCAGCGCCACCAGCACCCTGCCGCCAGGCGTGCAGGCGCCCCACCCCATCGCCCGGGTGCCGGTGGGTGACACGGCACTGATCAAGCAGTATCTGGACATTGGCGCACAGACCCTGCTCGTGCCCATGGTCGATACGCCGGAGCAGGCCCAGCAGCTGGTGCGCGCCACGCGCTACGCGCCCGAGGGCGTGCGCGGCATGGGCAGCGCCCTCGCCCGCTCGTCGCGCTGGCAGGCCTACCCACAGTATGTGCACGAGGCCAACCAGCAGATCTGCTTGCTGGTGCAGGCCGAGACGGTGGAAGCCATGACCCACCTCGATGCGATTGCCGCCACACCCGGCGTGGACGGCGTGTTCATCGGCCCGGCCGACCTGTCGGCTTCCATGGGCCACCCCGGCAACCCAGGGCACCCTGACGTGCAGGCCGCCATCCACGACGGCATCACCCGCATCCTGCGTGCGGGCAAGGCGCCAGGCATTCTGGCCACCACCGAATCCCAGGCGCGCCAGTGGCTGGCGGCGGGCGCACTGTTTGTGGCCGTGGGCGTGGACACCATGCTGCTGGCCAGTGCTGCGCAGAATCTGCTGGCGCGCTTTCGCGCCGACGCTGGGGGCACACCAGCGCGCCCTGCGGGCTACTGAAGCCCACAAGACACCACACACCGATTCACCACGACACTCACCGGAAGACAAAGGCACGACCACCATGAAAGTTTGTATTTACGGCGCAGGCGCCATCGGAGGTTGGCTGGGTGTGGCCCTGGCGCAAGCGGGCCACCCGGTCAGCATGGTGGCGCGCGGCGACACGCTGCGCGCCCTGCAGGCCGACGGGCTGCGCATGCGGCGCGCGGACGGCACGCTGGCGCAGGTGCCCGTCACGGCCCACAGCGACCCGACAGCGCTGGGCGTGCAAGACCTGGTCGTGGTCGCCGTCAAGGCCCCGGGCCTGCCCGACGTGGCGCGCGCGATGGCGCCGCTGATCGGGCCGGACACCATCGTGCTCACCGCCATGAACGGCGTGCCGTGGTGGTTTCTCGACGGCTTCGGCGGCGCCGCGCAGGGGCGTGCCCTCGAATCCGTGGACGCGGGCGGTGTGATTGCCCAGGCCATCCCGGCGCGCCATGTGGTGGGCAGCGTGGTGCACACCAGCTGCTCGCTGGAGGCTCCGGGCTTCGTCAAACAACACTTTGGCAACCGCCTCATCGTGGGCGAGCCGGACGGCAGCCAGAGCGCGCGCCTGCAAGCGCTGGCCGACACGCTGCAGCGCGGTGGCATCGATGTGGAGGTGAGCAGCTGCATCCAGAAGGACATCTGGTTCAAGCTGTGGGGCAACCTCACGATGAACCCCATCAGCGCGCTCACCGGCGCCACCACCGACCGCATCCTGGACGACGACCTGGTGCGCGGCTTTGTGAGCGCCGTGATGCTGGAAGCCAAGGCCATCGGCGACAAGCTGGGCCTGCCGATTGACCAGCAGCCCGAGGACCGCCACGCCGTCACACGCAAGCTGGGCGCGTTCAAGACCTCGATGCTGCAGGATGTGGAAGCGAACAAGCCCATGGAGATCGACGCCCTGGTGGGCGCGGTGCGCGAGCTGGGCCAGATCACCGGCACGCCCACGCCCCACACCGGCGCGCTGCTGGGCCTCACGCGGCTGATGGCGCGCACGCGTGGCCTGTACTGAGTCATTTCAAGCAAAATCGGCTGCAGGCGCTAGTGGAATATGCGTCAACAGCTATTTAATTCATAGCAAACCAACCATGACCCAACTCACGCTGTACTACACCCCCGGCACCTGCGCGCAGGCCGTTCGCATCGCTTTGGAAGAAGCGGGCGCCCCCTACGACCTGGTGCGCGTGGACTTCGCCGCTGGCCAGCAACGCACGCCCGAATACCTGGCGGTGAACCCCAAGGGCCGCGTGCCCGCGCTGGCCACGCCGCACGGCACGCTGACCGAAACCCCGGCGCTGCTGGCCTATGTGGCGCAGAGCTTTCCAGAGGCGCGCCTGGCGCCCGCCGACGCGCATGGCTTTGCGCGCCTGCAAGAGTTCCACAGCTACCTCGCGTCCACGGTGCACATCGCCCACGCCCACCGCCCCCGCGCCAGCCGCTGGGCGGACGAGCCCGAAGCCCACGCCGCCATGCAGCGCAAGGTGCCACAGAACATGACCGAGTGCTTTCACCTCATCGAAACCCACTACCTGCCGCAAGCGGACCAGGGGCCCTGGGTGATGGGCGAGCAATACACCGTGGCCGACGGCTACCTGTTCACCATCGGCACCTGGCTGCACAGCGATGGCGTGGACATCGCACAGTTCCCGAAGGTGTTTGCACACACGCAGCGCATGCTGCAGCGCCCCGCCGTGCAGCGCGCACTTGCCTGATACGCCACCTGCGGACGCAAAAAAGCCCCGGTGCTTCTGGCTCGAAGCACCGGGGCTTTTTGCTGGCAACCGGGATCAGTTCACCTTCAGATACCGCCAGTCGATGCGGTTGTCGGCGCGGTGGATGATGTCCACCTTCTTGGTGCCCGCCCACGGAATCACCTGGTTGTACAGCGGGATGTGCGACACCAGTTCATGCTCCTTGATCAGCGCCTGCTCGATCAGGCCGTTGCGCGTGGCGGTGTCCGTTTCCTTCTTCACACGCTCGATCAGCGCGTCCATTTGCGGGTCGGAGAACCGGCCCAGGTTGAAGTTGCCATCCCCACCAGCACCGGGCGAGCGCACCAGCGACTGCAGGCTGTAGAACGCGTCAAACGTGGGCACGCCCCATCCCAGCAGGTAGATGCTGGCTTCGTTGCGCTGGATCATCGGGAAGTAGGTGGCAAACGGCAGCGAGCGCAGCTTGGCCTTGACTCCCACCTTGGCCCAATGTGACGTGATGGCCTGGCACAGCTGCTCGTCGTTGATGTAGCGGCCCGCGCTGCAGGCAAAGTCCACCTCAAACCCGTTGGGGTAGCCCGCGTCGGCCAGCAGCTTTTGCGCGGCCTTGGGGTCATAGGGGTAGCGCACATCGGCCTTCTTGGTCCAGCCGTTGACCTGGTTGGCGATCAGCGTGCCCGTGGGCTGGGCCAGGCCGCGCAGCACCACGCGCTGGATGGACTGGATGTCGATCGACTGGTACAGCGCCTTGCGCACGCGCAGATCCTTGAGCGGGTTCTTTCCCTTCACATCCGAGCCCGGCAGCTCGTCACGGAACTGGTCCAGGCCCAGGAAGATGGTGCGGTACTCCGGCCCTTCGAGCACCTGCAGGGTGGGCGTCTGCTTGATGCGCGCTAGGTCTTGCAGGCTGGGGTCGATCACAAAATCCACCTCACCCGACAGCAGCGCCGCCGTGCGCGTGGCGTCGGCCTTGATGGGGGTGTAGACGATCTCGGTCAGGTTGGTGGGGTACTTGCCCTTGCCCCACCAGTTCGGGTTGGGCTCCAGCACCACGCGCTGGTCGGGTGCCCACTGCTTGAGCTGGTACGGGCCGGTGCCCAGCGCATTGCGGTGGGCGTACGTTTCATCCTTGGTCTTGATGTCCTTGGGCTCGACCGACTTGTTCTTTTCGGCCCAGGCGCGGCTCATGATGCGCAGCTCGGTCAGCTGGTTCACCAGCACCGGGTTGGGCAGGTCGGAGTGGATGTCGATGGTGTAGGCATCGACCTTTTCCACGCGGTCAATGCCCTGGGTGTAGACGGCGAAGTTGGAGGTCTTGGCCTTGGCCCGTTCCAGCGAGAACTTGGCGTCGTCGGCCGTGAACTCGCTGCCGTCGCTGAACTTCACGCCCTTGCGCAACGTCAGGCGCAGCTGCGTGGGCTTGACCAGCTTCCACTCGGTGGCCAGCGACGGCTCGGGCTTAAAGGTCTTGCTGTTGTATTCGACCAGCGTGTCGTACACAGCGCCGTGCATGGTGTTGTTCACGCCCACGTTCTGGGTGTGGATGTCCCAGGTGGAAATATCCACCGAGCGGGACCAGCGGAAGGTCTTGGCCTGCACAGCCATCGGAAGCGCCGTGGCCAGCGCGGCCGCGAGCAAGAGGGTCTTGAAACGCATGGGGGAATCACTCCAGATCAGTCAGTCCCCCACTATGGCGCAAGTCGCTTCTCCGTGTAACGAACTTGTATTTGTTAGCTTAGAACCATCACCATGGCCAAACCCATCATCGTGACGGCCGTGCCAGCGTCCAGCACCCGCCACGCACCGGGCGATGCGAACAAAGGCGCCAGCCAGCGCGAGCCAAACCCGAGGGTCAGGAACCACAAGGCGCTGGCCAGCGAGCCCCCGGCGGCAAAGGTGGCACGGCCCCAGGTGGGGTACGGGGTGGCCATGGTGCCCAGCAGCAGCACGGTGTCCAGGTACACATGCGGGTTCAGCCAGGTCAGCGCCAGCACCGTGAGCACGGTGGTGCGCAGGCTGGCGCCCGGCCCATTGGCGGACACCAGCAGTTGGGCGGGCTTGAAGGCCCGGCTGGCGGCCTGCACGGCGTAGGCGGCCAGGAAGAGCGCGCCCGCCCAGCGCATGAACTGCGCCCACTCGGGCCGCGCCAGCAGCACCCCGCCCATGCCCCAAACGCCCGCCTGCAACAGCAACGCATCGGACAGCGCGCACACCAGCACCACCGGCATCACATGCTCGCGCCGCAGGCCCTGGCGCAGCACAAAGGCGTTTTGCGCGCCAATGGCCATGATCAGAAGGGCCGTCGAAGTGAATCCGTGAAGAAAGGCAGTGGTGCTCATGGGCGTGGATTGTGGGGATCGCATTCTCGTCACGCCAGCTATACTTTTTAACGATCCGTCAAAATGGCTAACGCACCATGCGCCTCGACTCTGCCCAGCTCAACGCCTTTGCCACCGTGATCGACGAGGGCAGCTTCGAGCGGGCCGCCGCCGTGCTGCACGTCACCCGCTCGGCGGTTTCGCAGCGTGTGAAGCTGCTGGAAGAACGCGTGGGCCAGGTGCTGGTGCGCCGCGCCACGCCCTGCACACCCACCGAAGCCGGGCAGGCGCTGTACCGGCATGCACGCGAAGTGGCACTGAGCGAGACCGACGCGCTGGCCACCATTGGCGGTGGGCAGCACACGTCCACGCGCCTGGCCATTGGCGTCAATGCCGACTCGCTGGCCACCTGGTTCCCGCACGCCATGGCCCAGGCAGCCGAGGGCCAGAGCATCACCTTCGACATCCATGTGGAGGACCAGGACCATTCAGCCAACCTGCTGCGCGAAGGCCGCGTGATGGCCGCCGTGACGGCCGACCCGCAACCCGTGCAGGGCTGCAAGGTGCTCCCGCTGGGCACGCTGCGCTACCGGGCGCTGGCCAGCCCCGCGTTCATGCAGCGCTACTTTTCCCAGGGGGTGACCGCTGCTGCGCTGGCTACGGCGCCCATGCTGGTGTTCAACCGCAAGGATGCGCTGCAGGCCCGGTTTGTGGGGCGCATCACGCGCCGCAAACTCACGCCGCCCGTGCACTGGCTGCCCGAGGCAAACGCGTTTGTCATGGCCACCCGGGCCGGGCTGGGCTGGGGCATGACGCCCGACCCGATGGTGCAGCACGACCTGGAGGCCGGCACGCTGGTCGAGTTGCTTCCGGGCAAGCCGGTGGACGTGCCGCTGTACTGGCAATCCTGGCGCCTGAACGTGCAGGCGCTGCACCACATGACCGAAGCAGTGCAGCGGGCGGCGGGGCTTACCCTGCTGCGCTGAGTAGTCCAGTGAATCTGAAAAATCGACGGTACGCCGGTGCTCCAAGGGGTGCGGGGCTGGGCGCAGGCCGCAGTCAAGGCTGGCCGCCTTGACAAGGACTGCAACGCTGCACTGCGACTCGTGGGGCCCCGGCCCTTTGGGTGAGTGCCTAGCCGCCCCGCATGCGTCGTTGCCATGCTCGCCGGGTATACAACCCGGCTGCGCCCGCCGCCTAGCATGCGGGGCGGCTAGGTACTCACGTACCGCCGATTTCTCAGGTTCACTGGACTAAGTCTTCGTGGTGGTCAGCGGCGCCCCGTTTCCAGTAGGCGGAGATGCGCATGCGCTTGGCATCCACACCCGGCTTGGCGAGCATGGCGCGGCGCACGGCGGACATCTCGCTGTGTTCGCCGGCAGCCCAGACAAACCCAGCGCCGGTTGGCAGCGCCAGCGCTTCCACGGCGGCGGGCAGCGCGCTCACCCATTGCAGGTCGAGCTGTGCCGCACTGGCCAGCACGCGCTGGTCGGCTGGGTTGCGCACCTGGATGCGCACCGTGGCCTGGGTGTGGGCGGGCAGCTCGGCCAGGCGGCGGGCGATGGCGGGCAGCGCGGTTTCGTCGCCCAGCAGCCAGTGCCAGTCAAACCCGGTGGGCACCACCATGCTGCCGCGCGGCCCGGCAATGCCCACCCACTGGCCGACGGCGGCACTGGCGGCCCAGTCAGTGGCGGGGCCTGCGTCGTGCAGGGCGATTTCGATGTCCAGCTCGCCCGTGGCGGCGTCATAACGTGCAGGGGTGTAGTCGCGCAGCACGGGGCGCGGATCGGGGAAAACCGGGCGGCCGTCGTGCAGGGACGGCAGCGAGGGGCGCTCCTGGCCCGGCTGGGGCAGGATGAGCTTGAGATGGTCGTCAAACCCCGCGCTCACAAACCCGGCCAGCTCGGGCCCGGCCAGGGTGAGCCGCACGAAACCGGGGCTGACGGCGGTGCGCCGCACCACCTGGAGGTGGCGGGCTTGCAATGGGTGGCGGACGCGTTCGACGGCAAGGTGTGCGGAGTCAACCGGGGGAGTGGCGGTAGGCAGAGGTGCGTTCATGGCTTAAAATGTTGATTTAGTCAACCAATGATCTTCGCATTGGTTGATTTTGTCAACCACATATCGCCATGACCACCCACGCACCCGCCGATGTCTTTGAAGCCATGCACGACCTGCTGCATGCCTACCGGGCGCACATGGTGCGCACGATGGCCGCCATCCACCCCGACCTGACGCACAACGAAGTGCGGGCGCTGATGTTCGTGGGGCGCCACCCTGGCACCACGCAGCGCGAACTGGTGGCGCACAGCGGTGCCGACAAGGCACAGGTGGCCCGCATGGTGGGGATGCTGCAGGACAAGGGTTGGCTGGAGAGCGCACCGAATGCCGAGGACAAGCGCAGCCGCTGCCTGCGCCTGAGCGCCCAGGGTGCGGCCCTGCACCAGGCGCTGCGCGACGCCCGCCGGGGGCTGGCGGCGTCGCTGCTCAAGGGGTGTGACGACGCCACACAGGCCCAGCTGCTCGCCCTGCTGGCACAGGTACGCAGCAACCTGGACGCCATCGACACCGGCTGCCAGGGCGGCCGGGACTGCCGCAGCTAGCGACGGGAAGGGAGACGCAGGAGGCCCGCCCCGCTCCAAGAGGGAAAAATGGTGAAAACCGGGGCCTAGCGCTTGATGGATCTACATTTATAGCTATCACTTTGGTAGCATTCCATCTTTTCCATCACTGCCCCTGGATCACCCGCACGGCCTGGGGCAGCGACTGCACGCCGGGCATGAAATGGTCGATGGTGGCGCCCAGCACCACGGCGCAGACCAGCGCGCCCAGCAGCGGCTTCCAGGTCAGGCGCACGGCAGCCGTGAGCCAGCCCTCGCGCTCCACGCCCACAGCGGCACGGGCGGTGGCCACCGAGAAGGCGATCTCTACCGCCACCGTGAGCAGCACGTCCCAGCCAAAGAACAGCATGGCCAGCGAGCCCGCGCCAAAGATGATCGCCGCGCCGATGAGAAAAATCGCCACCACGGGCACCACCACCACCGCGCCTTCGTCGGCGCTGCCAATGGCGTCGGCGGCGCCGCTGGCCAGGTCGCCCAGCGCGCTGGAATCGCTGCCCGAGCCCCCGCTGGACAGGCCCTGCGTCCACGTACCGCCAAAGTCACCGGATGCGCCGCCGCCGCCAAAATCACCGCCGCCGGTGCGCGGCAGCGGCACCTGGCCACTGCCACCGCCGGACGACCCGCTGGGCCAGGACACATCGGGCACATCCAGGCTGCTGCCATCGCCCCCTTTGTCCCGGTCCGACCGTACCAGCCGCGCCGCCCAGGCCCGCAGCACCAGCAGGTAGCCCAGGTAGCCGACCGAGAGGGTCACGAAATACCGCAGCGCCAGCGACTCCACCCCGAGCAGCATCTGCACATGGGAGGTGCACCACATCAGCAGCAGCGTGAAGCTGCCGATCAGCAGCCCATGCCAGCGCAGGCTGTAGCGCTGCTGCAGGGTGCGCGCCACCGTGCCGTGGTGTGGCATGCGCACGGAGCGCCAGGTAGAGGTTTTCTTCTTGCCGTGGTTGCTGGTGTTGCTGCTGCGGTCGCTGCGGGATGTGGCCATGGAGGGAACGCCTGCGGTGAAAAGTGGGTGGTCGCCGGCCGCAGTTCGGCCAGAACCGCGCCATTTCACACCAGTTTGCCGCGCCGCTGCAGCCCAGCATACGGCCGTGCGTGAACTTGTCGATGAATCAGGCGTTGCCGTCCACCGACACTGGCACCCGCTGGGCCAGCGCCGTCAGCAGCTCCCAGCTCACGGTGCCCGCAGCGGCGGCCACCTCGTCCACACCCAGCACCGTGCCGTTACTGGCCTGGCCCCACAGCATGACCTCGCTGCCAAACCCTGCGGCCACGCCCGCCTGCTGCAGCGGCGTGAGATCCACCGTGATCATGTCCATGCTCACCCGCCCCACCAGCCGCGTACGGATGCCGTTGACCAGCACGGGTGTGCCGGTGTCGCAGTGGCGCGGATAGCCGTCGGCATAGCCGCAGGCCGCCACGCCAATCAAGAGCGGCCCATCGGCCGTGAAGCGCGAGCCATAGCCCACGGTGTCGCCCGCCTGCAGCTGCTGCGTAGCGATGAGGCGGGTGGCGAGGGTCATGGTGGGGCGCATGCCCCAGTGGGTGGCGGTGTGCTCCGGGTAGTCGGGGGCGCTGCCATACAGCGCGATGCCGGCCCGCACCCAGTCGGCACGCACGCGTGCATCCGCCGCATGGCGCAGGGTGGCGGCGCTGTTGCTCAGCGTGCGCTCACCCGGCAGGTCTTGTGCTGCGGTGTTGAACACGGCCAGCTGGTGCGCCACGCCCCGGGGGCCATCGGCGTCGCTGAAGTGGGTCATGAACGAAATTTCGTCCACCTGCGGCAGCGCATTGAGGCGCGCCCAGGCCGCGCGAAAGCGCTGGGGCGCAAAGCCCAGGCGGTTCATGCCCGAATTCATCTTGAGGAACACACGGTGCGGCACCTGCGTCTTGTGGGCGGCCAGCATGTCGATCTGCTCGTCGCAATGCACTGCGTGCCACAGGCCCAGGCGCGAACACAGCTCCAGGTCGCGCGGCTCGAACACGCCTTCGAGCAGCAGGATGGGCCCGCGCCAGCCCAGGTGGCGCACGCGCTCGGCCTCGGCCAGGTCCAGCAGCGCGAAACCGTCGGCGCCGCGCAGGCCTTCGTACGCGCGCTCGATGCCGTGCCCGTAGGCATTGGCCTTGACCACGGCCCAGACCTTGGCATCAGGGGCGGCCTGTCGGACACGCTCCAGGTTGTGGTGCAGGGCGGCGGTGTGGATGGTGGCGGCAATGGGACGGGGCATGGGGTTTGACCGGGTGGGAAGCACCGGATTCTGGCACCGTGGCCGTTTATCCGCGTGATATAACCGTCCGTCACTTGCCAGGGTCCCCACATTTAACAGGGCATCAGCCGAACTGATGCTGCCAACAGCCATTCGATGAAGCGCGGTTTTTACACCATCATGTCGGCGCAGTTTTTCAGCTCGCTGGCCGACAACGCACTTTTCGTGGCCGCCGTGGAGCTTCTGCGTACAGAAGGTGCCCCCGAGTGGCAGCGCGCCGCCCTGGTGCCCATGTTTGCGCTCTTCTATGTGGTGCTGGCGCCTTTTGTCGGCGCCTTTGCCGACGCCCTGCCCAAAGGCAAGGTCATGTTTGTCAGCAACGCCATCAAGGTGGTGGGCTGCCTCATGATGCTGTTTGGCTCGCACCCGCTGATGGCTTATGCGGTGGTGGGGCTGGGTGCGGCGGCTTACTCGCCCGCCAAATACGGCATCCTCACCGAGTTGCTTCCGGCCTCGCAACTGGTCAAGGCCAATGGCTGGATCGAGGGGCTCACCATTGCGTCCATCATCCTCGGCGTGCTGTTTGGCGGCCAGCTGGTGGGGCAGCACCTGTCGCACATGCTGCTGGGCATCGACATCCCCATGATCGACACCGGCGTGGACACGCCCGCCGAATCCGCCATCGCCGCACTGATTGCGGTGTATGCGCTGGCGGCCTGGTTCAACACCCGCATCCCGCACACCGGGGTGGAGATGCGCCCCCTGCGCGCCGACCCTTCGCGCAGCGTGCTGGCCAACGCACTCAATCTGCTGCCCGACTTCTGGGCCTGCAACGGCCGCCTGTGGCGCGACAAGCTCGGCCAGATCTCGCTGGCCACCACCACCCTGTTCTGGGGCGCAGGCGGCAACCTCAAGTTCATCGTGCTGGCCTGGGCGGCTGTGGCACTGGGCTACAACACCACGCAGGCCTCGGCCCTCACCGGTGTGGTGGCCATCGGCACGGCCGTCGGCGCGGTGGTGGCGTCCATGCGCATGCGCCTGGACATGGCCACCAAGGTGATCCCGCTGGGCATTGGCATGGGGCTGTTGCTGATCCTGATGGTGTTCATCAGCAACATCTGGCTGGCGATACCCTTCCTCATCCTGCTGGGCGGCCTGGGCGGCTACCTGGTCGTGCCCATGAACGCGCTGCTGCAGCACCGGGGCCACAACCTGATGGGCGCGGGCCGGTCGATTGCTGTGCAGAACTTCAACGAACAGGCCTGCATCCTGGGCCTGGGCGCGTTCTACAGCCTGTCGCTCAAGCTGGGGCTGTCGGTGTTTGGCGCGATCATCACCTTTGGCCTCGTGGTGGCCGGAATCATGTGGATCATCCGCCGCTGGCACCAGCGCAACTGCATCAACTACCGCGACGAAGTGAACCACTTGCTGGACATTGCGCGGCACGATACGCACCATTGAATCCCCCTGAGTCGCCTTCGGCGCCTTCCCCCTGAGGGGGACGCACCCGCTGGCCTGGCAGAGCCAGTTCCACGGGTGCACTGGCCTTGGGGCGTGCCTGTTTTGAGCGCTGTGTGACTTGGCGCAAATTGCTACATAATTTATAGCTTTCAGCGCTTATCCATAAAGCGCTAGAGCCTATTTTTACTCTCAATGCAATCTCCCCTGCCCTTTGCCGCCCTGCTGTTCAACGCTTTCGTCTGGGGCCTGGCGTGGTGGCCGTTTCAGCGCATGCACCAGGCGGGGCTGCATCCGCTGTGGGCCACGGCGTCGATGTACGCCGTGGTGCTGGTGGCGCTGCTGGCCTGGCGGCCGGGGATCCTGGCGCAGGTGCGGGCGCACCCGCAGTTGTGGCTGTTGGCGCTGGCCTCGGGGCTGAACAACGTGGCCTTCAACTGGGCCGTGACCATTGGCGACGTTGTGCGCGTGATCCTGCTGTTCTACCTGATGCCCGCCTGGGCCGTGCTGCTGGCCTGGCGCATTCTGGGCGAGCGCCCCACGCCCTCGGCACTGCTGCGCCTGGCGCTGGCCTTTGCAGGCGTGGTGCTGGTGCTGCTGCCCGAGGGCGCACCCGCCACGCGCCTGCTGCAGAACCTGTCGCTGGCCGATGGCCTGGCCTTGCTGGGCGGCTTCATGTTCGCGCTCACCAACGTCACGCTGCGCCGCCTGCACGCCGTGCCGGGGCCTGCGCGCATGGTCACCATGTTCGGCGGCTGCATGCTCATGGCGCTGGTGGTGGCCTGCATCGGGCTGCAAGTGGGGGTGGTGGAGCCCTTCCCTGCCCCCAACACCACCTGGGTCGTCACCGGCCTGCTGCTGGCGGGGGTGCTCATGCTGGGCAACTGGGCGCTGCAGTTCGGCGCCGCGCGCCTGGCGGCGGGCACCACGGCGCTGGTGATGCTCTCGGAGGTGATGTTTGCCAGCGTGTCGTCGGCCCTGCTGGGCGCCTCCACCCTGAGCACGCGGACCGTGCTGGGTGGGGCGCTGATCCTGCTGGCATCCTTGCTCGCGGCGCTGCAGTTTCGCCGCCCCGGCGCCACGGCCCACTGAGCAGGCCACGCGCCGCACGCGGATGGGCGGCAGGGGCTACCATGGCCCGTCATCCCAACCCCGGAGGTTCCGCATGCCCACCAGCATCTACGACTTTGAAGCCCAGCAGATGAACGGCAAGACCGTGCCCTTGTCGCAATACAAGGACAAGGTGCTGCTCATCGTGAACACCGCCAGCGCCTGCGGCTTCACGCCCCAGTTCGGCGGGCTCGAAGATCTGCACAAGGAATACGCAGACAAAGGCCTCGTCGTGCTGGGTTTTCCCTGCAACCAGTTCGGCAGCCAGGACCCGGGCAGCAACGACGAGATCGCCAGCTTCTGCCAGCTCAACTACGGCGTGAGCTTTCCGATGATGGCCAAGATCGACGTGAACGGCGCCAATGCCTCACCCCTGTACCAGTGGCTGGCCGCCGAAGCCCCGGGCCTGCTGGGCAGCAAGGCGATCAAGTGGAATTTCACCAAGTTCCTGGTCGGCAAGGACGGCCGGGTGATCCGCCGCTATGCGCCGCAGGATGCGCCGAAGAAGCTGGCGGGGGATATCGAGGCAGCGCTGGCGGGTTGATCCCAACGCAGCCATCGATGCATGGTGTTCATCGCACCAGCGGTCGTGGTAGCGCTTCCTATCCCAGACTTGCTGGGGCCCGTTTGACCAACGGCTTTTCGCCCTGGCCCGGCAACCCGAACAGCGGCCGCAGCCACCGCACACGCCGTACCACCGCCGTCAGACCCCAGCAGAGCCCCACCGTCCCGGCCACCAGGGCCAGCGGCTCCACCACCGGCCCCAGGTGCGCAGGCGCCAGCCACACCACCAGCACGATGATGGCCGTCTGGTGCAGCAGGTACCAGGGGTAGACCGACTCACTGGCCCAGCGCAGCCAGGGCCAGGGCCGATTGAGGCGGTGATGGGCCCAACCCAGGATAGTGAGCAGGGCCGCCCACAGGTACACGTCTGCCAGCACGCGCAGCGGCCAGCGCGCGGACCGCACGCCGTGCTGCTGCGCCAGGCCCAGCAGACCCAGGTACAGAACCAGCAGCACCAGCGCCAGGCCGAGGGTGCGCCAGCGCAGGCGCACCAGTTCGGCCCACAGACCGGTATCCAGCCCGATCCAGTAGCCGTAGACAAACACCGTGAAGTGCACGGCGTGCAGCCACCCGTCATGGACCAGGTCGTGCGTGGGCGGGAAATGCGGCCACAGCAGCACCGAATACAGCACCAGCGGCAGCACGGGCACCACCATCAGTGCAGCGCCCCGCAGCCCGGTGAAGGCTCGGCGCAGGCGCTGCCCGGCGGCGGATTCGGCCAAGGGCAGCAACGCCGCCAGCACCATGGTGTAGACCCACAGGTAGGCCAGGTACCACAGGTGGTTCCAGGTGACGCCAGCGTGCCAGCCGTCAAATGCGCCCGGCGGCCAGGTGCTGCCGCTGTAGTAGCGCAGCAGAAAGGCGCCGAAGCCCGGCGCGATGAGCCCGTTGGCCACCCCCTGCGCGTAGGGCTGGTAGGGCACGATGACGGCCATGCCAAAGGCCAGCGGCACCAGCAGGCGCAGGCTGCGCAGCCGCACCAGCCCCGCCACCGACTGCCCCCGCCGGACCAGCCCGAAGGCCAAGCCCGAGACCAGGAACACCAGGTCCATGCGCCAGAGGTTGAGCGCGCGCATGGGCGCCTGCAGCCATTCCGCCGCGTACGGGCTTTTGAGGTGCCAGTGCCAGTCGGCCACGTAATACATGGCCACGTGGTACAGGATGACCAGCCCAAAGGCCAGCGCCCGCAGCGCGTCGATGTCATGGCGGCGGACGGGGGTGGAGGCACAGGAAGGTGTAGACATGGCACAACGCAGACAGGGTGGGCACAGGGCCCGATGCTGCGGCCCCGCCCCTTCTCACGGCACCGCCGGGGGACGGGCTGGGGTGCCACTGGGACCAGCGGCGGGCAGGAGGGACGAAAAGAAACCGCCCCGGGGAAACTCCCGCCCGGCGGCGCACGGCCCTGCCTACACTTGCCACCCATGACCGCCCCCGCGCCCGCCTGGATCGACCGCTACCCCCACGACCGCGCCCTGCGGCGCCGTGCGGAAGTCAGCTTCTGGGCCGTGGTGCTGCTGGTGCAGGCGACCTTCAACACGGTGGTGACCCGGATCGAACTGCGCAGCGCCGGGCGGACCGTGGCCGCGTGGGAGCCGCTGCTGTGGGAGCTGACGAGCGCGCTGGTGGTGGCGGCGCTGATCCCGGCCGTGGTGGCGTTCGAGCGGCGCTTTGTGCTGCGCTGGGGCACGCTGCGGCGCCATCTGCCCTGGCACGTGCTGGCCAGCGTGGCCTACTGCACCGTGCACCTGGCGGGCATGTGGGCGCTGCGCCATGCGGGCTATGCGGCCCTGGGCGAGCGCTACCAGCCGCCAAGCTGGTGGGCGCAGTGGGGGTATGAATACCTGAAAGACGTGCGCAGCTACGCGCTCACGGTGTGCGCGCTGGTCAGCTACCGCTTCTTGCTGCTGCGCCTGCAGGGCGAGGCGCGCGTGCTGGATGCCCCCGAACCGCCCGCGCCACAGGTGCAGGACGTGCCCGAAACGCCCGCCGCGCAAGCCCCGGCATCAACGCCCGAAACCCCGCACGCCCCGCCCGCACAACGCCCCGAACGCTTCCTGGTGCGCAAACTGCGCCGCGAGTTCCTGATCGCCGCAGGCGACATCGCTTGGCTGCAGGCCCAGGCCAACTACGTGGGCCTGCATGTGAATGGGCACGACTACCTGCTGCGCTCCACGCTCACCGACTTCCTCACCCAGCTGGACCCATCACGCTTCGTGCGCGTGCACCGCAGCTACGCGGTCAACCTGGACGCCATCGCCGTGATCGAGCCGCTGGACAGCGGCGACGCGCGCCTGATGATGAAGGACGGCAGCAGCGTGCCCTGCAGTCGGCGCTACCGGGACGGGCTGGCACCCCGCGCGGGCTAAATACCTCGGGAGCTGTTCAAGCCCCATACCCGACTGCGTTCACAAAACACAACCCTTCACGCTGAGCGTGGACGGCTTGCGGCGATCAAACGCGAATCGATGTCAGTTATTCATTGTGCTGCGCGCCACCCTCCACGCATAAAACTGGCGCGGCCAAGGCCAGTGCCCCCGCGCAAGGGCCGCCCCGCCGCGCTGGGGGCGTCCCCCTCCCGACTAGCGCAGCGAGGAGAGAGAGGGGGAAGGCGCGAAGCGACTCAGGGGGTGCTTCACTTCACGCATTGAGCCCCGGCGTCTGCGCAGCCCCCCATTCGGGCGGGCAGGCGGCCATCTCCGCCTCCACCTTGCGCAGCATGTCGGCCAGGGTCTTGCCGGGCTCCTGGCGGAACTGTTCGTCGAGCACCACCAGATCCACGATGCGGTCGATGCGAAAACCCCGGAAGTCATTGCGCAGCTCGCACCAGGCCGACAGCGTCCAGACCTTGCCCCAGTAGAAGCAACCCAGCGGGCGCAGGCGGCGCAGGCTGGGGCGGCCGTGTACGTCGGCGTAGTTGATCTGCACCACGTGGCGACTGTGCACCGCCTCGCGCAGGGCCTGCAGGGTGGCCTGCACGCGCGGGTCCAGCCCCACCGATGGCGCATACAGCGCCTGCGCCTCGGCCGCCACGCGGGCAGCGGGGGGCAGCACCGACAGGATCTTGCCCAGCGCCCCTTCGACCTCGCGCGCCAGCCCGGCGTCGAGCCAGGCCTGGGCCAGGCGCGCGGCGGCCACCAGGGCGTTGGCCTCGCCCTGGCTGAACATCAGCGGCGGCAGTTCGAAACCCGCGCCCAGGCGGTAGCCCACACCGGCTTCGCCCTCAATGGGCACGCCCTGGTGCTGGAGGTCCGCCACGTCGCGGTAGATGGTGCGCTGCGAGACTTCGAGCCGCTCGGCAAGGAAGGCGGCCGTGGACAAGCGCCGACCCCGGATGAGCTGGACGATCTGAAACAGGCGGTCGGCGCGGCGCATGGTGGTTTATTTTTTCAGAGTATTAAGGCCCTAGCGCTTATCCATCAAGCGCTACAAGCTATCAATTTTGAAGCAGCACTCCGATATGGATGGCCACCTGGTCCGGGCCCTCATAGGCCTCGAAGTCGGTTCCAAAGCGGCGTTGCACCTGCGGGTTCTCGGCAAAGTAATGCCAGATGCGCACCCAGGTGTCGATCACCATTTGGGGCATATCGCCCTGGCCGGTAAAGACCAGGTAGTCGCCAGCCTGAATGTCAACGCGGCTGGCGCCGGGTACGGCCTGGGCCCCATCGGGGTCGGCCACGGCCACACCGGCGGTCACATCAAAGGCGCCGTGCTCGTTCGACTCGTAGCCGCTGTACACGCCAAAGATGCGTCCATCGTCGCCCCGGCTGGGCAGTTTGCGCTCCCAGCTCTGGCTGAAGAAACGGTTCCACAGGCCTCCGAGGCGCGCGATGGCGGGGTTCATCTCTTCGCTGTTGCGGGTGCGCACGGCGATGCCGGCCACGCTGAATGCAGGAATCTTGATGATTGCGGGGGTGTTTGTCATGGCGGGTCCTCTCTGGTCTTCAATGAATGGAATTGACGCGCGGGCCGCTGGGCGCCGTGCAGGAGAGGCATGGTGCGTGCACGCTACTGACAACCTGATGTCAGTAGCGTGCACGCACGCTGGTGACTCCGGGTGGGCTCAGCACATGGGCGGCGTGAGGGTGCCCACCGCCCGCCACGCGATCGGTCAGCGCGGCTGCTCGACGATAGCCGCCGTGATGCGGCGCACCACAGGCAGCACCAGCAACAGCGTGGGGAAGGCCACTACCCAGGACAGCGCCCAGGCACTCAGCCACAGGCGCGGGAGGTCCAGCGAGAAGCCCGCCACGCGCACGGTGCTGATCAGGGACACGATGAAGGTCATGAGCAGCGACAGCAGCAGTGGCATGACCCAGGCCGCCGAGCGTGCGGGCAATCTGCGCAGCCCGAGGAAGGTCTGGCGGGACGACGGCGGGAGCGAGGAAGGTTGGTTCATTGAAATTCCAGAAAGCAGACCGGTCAAGCAAGGTGCCGCCCCCACCCTGCAGCAGATGCAGGCCAGGGACCACAACCCCGGCAGGGCCGGTGTTGGTTGGCACGTTGATTGACGTAAACGCTTACGGCAACCCATGAACCGGGTCGCGGGGAGATTCTAGGCCCAGTCGGCCCGGGCCGCGCTGGCCTTAGCTGCTTTGGCCCTCAGGCGCCGCAGCCACGGTGGCCTGGGCCCGCGCGGCGGCCAGGCGGCGCGCGCGTTCGACCTGCTGGGCCGCAGTGCGAGGCACCATGCCGTACATGTCGGCAAAGGCCTCCAGCGTCTGGCCGCTGGCTTCAAAGGCGCGCAGCAGGGCTTCGTCCTTGGCATTGCGGGCTGCCCATTCGGCAAAGGCTTCTTCGAGGATGGCGTTGGCGGCTTCGTCGCGGCTTTGCACCAGCTCGGTATACGCCTCGCGCGTGAGGCCCGAGGCCTCGAACGCGGCGATCATGCGGTTGCGCAGCTTGGGCAGCAGGTCATCGGTGGCGCGGGCCTTCTTGCGGCGGTAGACCTCCAGCAGCGCGTGGTGCACATGCTCGGGCGCCATGTCTTCCACAGGCTGGCCTTGCAGGTCGTGGCGCTTGTCGCCCGCTGCCACGCTTTGCAGATACCGTGTGGAGCGGGTGTGGATGCCCAGCGCCACCTTGAGCGCCTCGCGCTCGAACAGCTCGGGGTGGGCGGCCAGCAGGTCCTGGAAGATGCCGCGCTTGAGCGGGCGGAACACGGCGCCAAACAGATGGGGATAGAGCCCCGCCAGTTGTTCCAGCGCGGGGTGAACACGCTGAGGCGCACGCGGGCCCGGGGCGCCAGCTGGCACGGTGGCGCCCTCTGCTCCCTCCGCGCTCCGGGGCGCCTGGCGCCCGTCAGCATTGCGGCGGTTGCGGCCACCACGGCGCGAGCCCCCTGTGCGCTGGGGGGGAGCCCCAGCCTCCGTGGGCGCGGCTGCCACAGGCGCTGCCAAGGGTTCGACAGGGGCTGTGTGGGGTTGTTCTTGTGCGGGCACGGAGTCGGTCATGGAGGTGCAGTTCCGGGGCAAAAAAGGGGGCGACAAAACCCTCGATCATGCCAGCGTTAGGTCAGCGGGCGCAAAACAGCCTCTGACAGAGGCCTGAATTGCCCTGTGCCTGTGCAGCAGGGCCTGGGAGGGTCAGCCTGCGCGCAGTGCCTCGTCCAGCACCTCCACCCAGTGCCGCACGGGCGTACCCGTGCCACTTTGCAGGTGCGTGATGCAGCCGATGTTGGCCGACAGGATCATGTCCGGAGGCTGGTCGCCAAAGGCCTCGCCGAGCACGCCGAGCTTGCAGTCGCGCAGCTGGTACGACAGCTCGGGGTTGAGCACGGAATAGGTGCCCGCCGAGCCGCAGCACAGGTGGGCATCGTTGCGCGCCGCGCGCAGCTTGAAGCCCAGCTGGTTCAGGTGCATCTCCACCCCGCCCCGCAGCTTCTGGCCGTGCTGCAGCGTGCAAGGCGGGTGGTAGGCGAACAGCGTGTCGGGCTTTTGCACGCGCCCGGCGAGCTTGTGCGCCAGCTCGGGCAGCAGGTCAGGCAGCAGCTCCGACAGGTCGCGCGTGAGGGCGCTGATGCGCTCGGCCTTGGCCGCGTACATCGTGTCGTCCCTGAGGATGTGGCCGTATTCCTTGACCGTCACGCCACAGCCGGATGCGTTCATGACGATGGACTCCACCCCCTGCTCCACCAGCGGCCACCAGGCGTCGATGTTGGCGCGCATCTCGGCCTTGCCGCCTTCCTGGTCGTTGAGGTGGAACTTGACGGCGCCGCAGCAGCCGGCCTTGGGTGCGATCACGGTCTGGATGCCCACGGCGTCAAGCACGCGGGCGGTGGCGGTGTTGATGTTGGGCATCATGGCCGGTTGCACGCAGCCCGCCAGCATGAGCACCTTGCGCGCGTGTTCGCGCGTGGGCCAGGCGCCGGCATTTTGGGGCGCAGGCACCTTGGCCTTGAGGGATGCGGGCAGCAGGCCGCGCACCAGTTGCCCGGCCTTCATGGCGGGGGCGAACAGCGGCGAAGGCAGGCCCTCCTTCAGCGCCCAGCGCAGGGCTTTTTCTCCCACGGGGCGGGCCACCTTTTCGTCGACGATCTTGCGGCCGATGTCCACCAGGTGGCCGTATTGCACGCCGCTGGGGCAGGTGCTTTCGCAGTTGCGGCAGGTCAGGCACCGGTCCAGGTGCATCTGGGTCTTGCGCGTGGGGGTCTCGCCTTCAAGCACCTGCTTGATGAGGTAGATACGGCCGCGCGGACCGTCCAGCTCGTCGCCCAGCAGCTGGTAGGTGGGGCAGGTGGCGGTGCAAAAGCCGCAGTGCACGCACTTGCGCAGGATGGATTCGGCCTCCAGGCCATCGGCGCGGGCGCGGTATTCAGGGGAGAGCTGGGTTTGCATGGTGCATGCCTGGGCGAAAAGACAGAAAGATCAGGGCCGATTCAGCGCGGCGCGGTCGGTGGGTCCAAGGGCGCTTCCAGCGCCAGCGGCTTGCGCAAGGGGTGGCGCAGCCTTGCGCGGTCGGCCCACAGCGGGGGCAGCGACAGGGCCAGCAGCACCAGCGCCAGCGGCACCACAAACACAAAGCCCACATGCTTGAAGCCCGCCGCGCCCGCAATGCCGCCCACCAGGAACATGCCCACCAGCCCGGCAAACAGCCGCAGCCGGGCCTGGTTGGCGCGCACTTGTGATTCGGGCGCGGTGCCGGTGCGGTTCCAGTAGAGCATCTTGCCCATCTCGATGCCCAGGTCGGTCACCACGCCCGTCATGTGGGTGGTGCGGATCTGCGACGACGACATCTTGGTCACCGTGGCGTTCTGCAGGCCCATGATGAAGGAGAGCAGCAACACCGCCAGCGGCACGGCAAACGGTGTGGGCCAGGTGAGCGTGATGGCCCCCACCAGGCCGAACAGCAGCATGAGCACGGACTCCAGCACCAGCGGCAGCGCAAAGGTGCTGCGCAGCTTGCGCTGGCGCGCCCAGTTGATCATGATGGCCGTGGTGCCTGCGCCCGACATGAAGGCCCACAGCGCACCAATGGCACCCAGCACGATCTTCATCTGGCCCAGCACCAGGTTGTCGGCCAGCGAGGACAAAAAGCCGGTCATGTGCGAGGTGTACAGGTGCACCACCAGAAAGCCCCCTGCATTGACGGCACCCGCGTTGAACGCCAGCAGCAGGCCGAGCACCCGGTTGCTGGCGACCGTGCGGCGGTTTCCGGTGAGGTGGCGAAGGCGCCGCATGGCCAAGGTGACGGTGAAAACGGTGTTGGTGATGGAACTAACCCCGCCTACCAGGCCCGCGCCATGCGGCCGGGGTTGAAGATGCCAGCCGGGTCAAAGCTGTGCTTGAGCCGGGCGTGGATGTGTTCCAGCGCCTTGGACTGAAGGTCAAATGTGCCGCTGGCGCTTGTCCCACCTGCGCCAGCAGCTACAAAAACAGAAGCATTTCCACCCACAGCCCGTGCGGCTTCGCGCAGGGCGTCGCCTGCGGATTCGGGCGCTTGCACCCAGCGCAGCGCGCCATGCCACTCGACCAGCGGCTGCGCGCCGCCCGGCAAGCTCAGCACCGGGGCTGTGGCGGGCACGGACAGGCGCCACAGGGCGTGGCCGGGCTGTGCAGCACGTGCGGTAAACCAGGGCAGGGTCTGCTCGCGGCAGGCCGTCCAGTCGGCGGCCACCGTGGCGTTTTCCATGCGCGTGCCACCCATCCCTTTGCAGGCGGCCTCGACCGCCGCCACGGCGCCACGCAGGCGCACATAGAGCGTGCCCACGCCACCGTCTTGCACCCAGCAGCTGGCGTTCAGGGGCAGCGGCTGGCCGCCCCAGGCGTGCAGCTTGCGCAAGGCGTCGGCCTGGTTGATGTCGTCAAACCGCAGCGTGGCCTCGCCGGGCGCCACGGGCAGCACCTTGAGGCTGACCTCGGTCAGCAAACCCAGCGTGCCCCAGGCACCGGCCATGAGGCGGGACACATCGTACCCCGCCACGTTTTTCATGACCTGGCCGCCAAATGTCAGCAGCTCGGCTTTGCCGTTGAGCAGGGTCACGCCCAGAAGATAGTCGCGCACAGCCCCTACGCTGGCGCGGGCGGGGCCTGAGAGCCCTGCCGCGACCATGCCGCCCACGGTGGCGGCGTCCGAGGGGGTCTTGGCGAAATGCGGGGGCTCAAAAGGCAGGCATTGGCCTTGTTCGGCCAGCGCGGCCTCCAACTCCGCCAACGGGGTGCCCGCCCGCACGGTGACAACCAGCTCGCTCGGCTCGTAGCTCACGATGCCGCGCAGCACCCGCGTGTCGAGCACTTCGCCATGCAGCGCCAGGCCATGGAAGTCCTTGGTGCCCCCGCCACGGATGCGCAAGGGGGTCTGGTCGACGGCGGCGGTGCGCACACGTTCGGTGATCTGGGCAAGGGCGAGGTCCATGCCTTGCATCGTAGCGGCAGCCATGTCCGGTGCTACACCCGCAGTGCGTGAATTTTTTGAACAGCGCGCGTGCAAAGGACTCGGGCCTGCGGGCAAGTTGTCTGGGGGAACATGCCTTGGCAATCCTGCCAAAGCCAACAGCGAGCTCCCCCTCCGGTACGAAAAAAACCCGCCGTTACCGGCGGGTTGAATAACCAGAGGAGTGACTCGCTTGTTCTTGTTGCGACGCTGCGGTGCCACCAGACACCGCAGCGCGTGGGGTGCAGGCGGATCAGCGGTTGTACGCCGTCTCGCCGTGCGAAGTGATGTCCAGGCCTTCGCGTTCGTCTTCTTCCGTGACACGCAGGCCCACCGTAAGGTCAACGATCTTGTAGGCGACGAAGGAGACCACACCCGACCACACGATGGTCAGCAGCACAGCCTTGGCCTGCGTCCACACCTGTGCGGCGATGGAGTAGTCGGCAGCAGTGACCATCGAAGCAGTCACCCAGTCGGCCACGTAGCCAGGGCCACCCAGGCCAGGGGCGTTGAACACGCCGGTCAGCAGGGCACCCACGATACCGCCGATGCCGTGCACGCCGAACACGTCGAGCGAGTCGTCCGCACCCAGCAGCTTCTTGAGGCCGTTGACACCCCACAGGCAGGCGAAACCACCCACCAGGCCGATCACCAGGGCGCCGCCGATACCGACGTTGCCAGCGGCAGGCGTGATGGCCACGAGACCGGCCACGGCACCCGACGCTGCACCCAGCATCGACGCCTTGCCACGCATCAGCGCTTCACCGATGCACCATGCCAGCACGGCACCGGCCGTGGCCACCAGGGTGTTGATGAAAGCCAGGGCTGCGAAGCCATTGGCTTCCAGAGCGGAACCAGCATTGAAACCGAACCAGCCCACCCACAGCAGCGAGGCACCGACCATGGTCAGCGTCAGGCTGTGAGGCGCCATGGCTTCCTTGCCGTAACCGATGCGCTTGCCCACCATGAACGCGCCCACCAGGCCCGCCACAGCGGCGTTGATGTGCACCACGGTACCGCCAGCGAAGTCCAGAGCACCCCACTGCCAGATCTGGCCAGCCTTGCCGGTCATGGCGTCGGCCACTTCCTTGGAGGCGTAGGCGTCAGGGCCCATCCAGAACCACACCATGTGGGCGATCGGCAGGTAGCTGAACGTGAACCACAGCACCATGAACAGCATGACGGCGCTGAACTTGATGCGCTCTGCGAACGCACCGACGATCAGGGCGCAGGTGATGCCGGCGAACGTGGCCTGGAAGGCGGCGAACACCACTTCAGGAATCACGACACCCTTGCTGAACGTGGCCGCGTTGGCAAACGTGCCTGCAGCGTTGTCCCAGATGCCTTTCATGAACAGCCGGTCAAAGCCACCGATGAACGCACCGCCTTCGGTGAAGGCCAGGCTGTAGCCGTAGATGAACCACAGCACGACGATCAGCGAGAAGGTGACCATCACCTGCATCAGCACGGACAGCATGTTCTTGCTGCGCACCAGGCCACCGTAGAACAGCGCAAGGCCGGGCAGGACCATCAGGATCACAAGGATGGTGGAGGTCATCATCCAAGCGGTGTCACCCTTGTTGGGGACAGGAGCGGGTGCCTCGGCAGCAGCTGCGGGAGTGGCGGCCGCTGCCGCTGCGGGGGCTGCGGCAGCAGCAGGAGCCGGGGCTTCTGCGGCAGGAGCAGCAGCGGGCGCGGCAGCAGCCGGCTCGGAGGCGGCGGGCGCCTGCGCCAGGGACAAGTTGCCCATGGTCAGCAGACCCAGCCCCAGAATGAAGGAAGCAAGCAGTTTTTTCATGGCGTTTCTCTTCTTGGATGGTATGCGGCCGTGCCCTTACAGGGCTTCTTTGCCGGTTTCGCCAGTGCGGATGCGCACCACCTGCTCCAGGTGGGTCACGAAGATCTTGCCGTCGCCGATCTTTCCGGTGCGGGCAGCGCTTTCGATGGACTCGATCACGCGATCCACGAGATCGTCCGCCACAGCGGCTTCGATCTTGACCTTGGGCAAGAAGTCCACCACGTATTCCGCGCCGCGGTACAGCTCGGTGTGGCCCTTCTGGCGGCCAAAGCCCTTGACCTCAGTGACCGTGATGCCTTGCACGCCGATGTCCGAAAGCGCTTCACGCACCTCGTCCAGCTTGAAGGGCTTGATGATGGCTGTCACCATTTTCATTTTGGTTCCTCCGACATGGGCGCAGCAAGCGCCCATGAGTCTTGGCTTACAGGGTTTTGGTGAGCGTGACGATCACGCGCGACTTGTTGACGTGGCCGAAGAAGGCCTTCTTGTTGGCACCCACCACGGCAGCGCCCAGCGACAGGCCACCGCCGAAGTCGTAGGCACCGCCCACGCTGTAGTCCATGTAGTTGGGCACGCCCAGGTCCTTGATGTCGCTGGCAAAGCGCGTGAAGCCCACCGAGGCCTTCACCGTTACGCTGGGGGCCACTTCCTGCGCAAACGCGAAGTTCAGGTAGCCGGTGTTGCGGCCCTTCAGGCCCGAGCCAGCCTTGGCACCGGCAAAGCCGAAGTAGTCCTTGGAGAGGGTGTGCGAATACTTGGCAGTGAAGGGGCCCATGGTGGCCGCGCCATACAGCTCGGTGGTGTTGCCGTTGCTGTTGCCAGGGTAGATGTAGGTCAGGGCGCCCACATCCAGGTCAGCGCCGCCAGCCTTGAACTTGTAGCCGCCGTACAGGTCGGATTCGAGCGAGTTGTTGGCCAGCCAGTCCACGCTGGAGTTCCAGTTACCCACGTACCAGCCGGTGTCGCCGAAGGCGTAGTCAAAACCACCTTGCAGTGCAGGCTTGACCGCTTTGGACTTGGAAACGTCCTGGTCCTGGCCACGGAACTTGTAGTTGGTGGTCAGGCTGACGTTGCCGGTGAGCTGGGCACTGGCCAGCATGGGAAGGGTTGCAACAAGGGCAACGCCCAGGGTCTTGATGATGGCGCGGGTCATGTTTCCTCCGGTTGGACAAAGTAGGGACAAGCGTTTTAAGCACGGACCGTGCCACGCCAGTGCAACCATTGCATCGCCTTCACATCGCCGTTGCGTTGCGTTACACCGATCCCCAAGTACAGTGACGGTGTGCGCGCGGACCATGTTGCACCTTGTTGGTGCACTACACAACGGGGCCGCGCTAAAAAACCATAAAACGCACCCATCTGGGGAGAAACCGCTTCATGAGTCTTGCTTTGGTGCAAAGCCGCGCCCTTCTGGGGCTGCAGGCGCCTTCTGTCACCGTCGAAGTGCATCTGGCCAATGGTTTGCCCAGCTTCACGCTGGTGGGCCTGGCCGAGGTGGAGGTCAAGGAGGCCCGCGAGCGGGTGCGCTCGGCGCTGCAGAACGCGGGGCTCGAATTCCCCCACAACAAAAGAATCACGGTCAATCTCGCACCGGCCGATCTGCCCAAGGATTCCGGCCGGTTCGACCTGCCCATCGCGCTCGGCATCCTCGCAGCAAGCGGTCAGGTCGATGCCAGCCGTCTAGCGGGCTACGAATTTGCGGGCGAGCTGTCGCTGTCGGGCGAATTGCGCCCCGTGCGCGGCGCGCTGGCCACCAGCCTGGCGCTGCAGACCCAGCAGATCACCGCGCAACTGGTGCTGCCCCCTGGGAGTGCCGAAGAGGCCGCCCTGGTGCCCGCCGCGCAGGTGGTGCGCGCACGGCATCTTCTAGATGTGGTGCGCGCCTTCTTGCCGCCGGGCAGTGTGGCTGCGGGCGATACCGACGTGACCAACGACGGCTGGACACGTCTGCAAGCCACCCCCATGGCGGCGAGCGCCACAGGCCCCGACATGTGCGACGTGAAAGGCCAGGCCAGTGCCAAACGCGCACTGGAGATCGCCGCCGCTGGCGGGCACAGCGTGCTGATGGCCGGGCCGCCCGGGTCGGGCAAGTCGATGCTGGCGCTGCGGTTTGCGGGGCTGCTGCCCGCGATGACCGTGGACGAGGCGCTGGAGAGCGCCGCCATTGCCAGCCTCGCCGGGCGCTTTCGCACCGACCGGTGGGGGCAAAGACCTACGGCCTCACCGCACCATACGGCCAGCGCGGTGGCATTGGTGGGCGGAGGCTCTCCCCCACGGCCCGGCGAAATATCGCTGGCGCACAACGGTGTTTTATTTTTGGATGAAATGCCCGAGTTCCCGCGCGCTGCGTTGGAGGCCCTGCGCGAGCCGCTGGAGACTGGCCACATCACCATCTCGCGCGCCGCGCAGCGAGCGGAATTTCCGGCACGGTTTCAGATGATTGCGGCGATGAACCCTTGCCCGTGTGGCTATCTCGGGTCCACCCAGCGCGCGTGCCGCTGCACGCCCGACCAGGTCAACCGCTACCAGGCCAAGCTGAGCGGCCCGCTGCTGGACCGCATCGACCTGCATGTGGAGGTGCCCGCCCTGCCCGCCGACCAGTTGGTGCAGGCACCCGCAGGCGAGGCCACCGAGGCCATCCGCGAACGGGTGGTGCGCGCGCGGGCGGTGGCGCTTGCGCGCCAAGGCAAGACCAACCAGGCGCTGCAGGGGCAAGAGATCGATACGCACCTGCTGCTGGACGATGCCGCCGCCAAATTCCTCAACACCGCCGCCGCCCGCCTGGGCTGGTCGGCCCGAAGCACGCACCGTGCGCTCAAGGTAGCGCGCACCATTGCCGACCTGGCCGGAGCGCCCACCACTGAAGTTGGCCATGTGGCCGAGGCCGTGCAATACCGGCGCGTGCTGCGCAGCCCCGTCTGAGAGCCACAGGCGCCGATGCTGCACCGTGTGTGTCGCCTGCCACACATCAAATACTATAATTATGATAGCAATAGATATCCGTCAAATAAGCGCTAGCGGCTGATTTGAATCAAATTTCCGCGCAACCTGCTGCCAACACCCGCCCACCCCCCGCCACAATCACGCCATGTCCAGCGTTCGCCCCACCAAAAAGACCACCGCCTCCATGGTTCCAGCCAACCCGGCGCCCGCACCCGAATCGGTGGATACCGGCTTTCTGCGCACGCTGGTGGGCTACAACGCACGGCGCGCATCGCTGGCCGTGATCGAGGTGTTCATGGAGCGCATGGCGGTGTACCGCCTCAAGGTGGTGGACTTTTCGGTGCTGTCGCTGGTGGCGCACAACCCGGGCGTGACCTCGCGCCAGCTGTGCGTGACGCTGGGCGTGTTGCCACCCAATCTGGTGGGCCTGGTGGCTGCGCTGGAGCGGCGCGGCTTGATCGAGCGCCGCCCCCACCCCAGCGACGGCCGCGCCATGGGCCTGCACCTGACGCCCGACGGTGTGGAGCTGACGGCCCAGGCCGAGCAGACCGCCGCGCAGCTGGAGGTGGACGCCACCGCCGGCCTCACGGCCGCCGAGCGCAAGACGCTGATCCGCCTGCTGCAAAAGGTCTACGCCCGCGACGGGGCCTGACAAAGAAGAGGGGCGCTGCAGCCAGCGCCCCTTGGTCTTTGGTTTTGTGCCCGGCTTCGGGCGGCTTCTGCGCCCCGTTTATTGGCCTGCGGCCGCCGGTGCCACCGCGTCAGACTTCGCGGCCATGGCCGCAGCCAGTCCGCCCCACTTTTCGTGGAACAGGCCCGCGTCCATGGTCTTCACATTGCGCATGATCGGCTTGAAGCCCATGTGCGCCAGCACGTCGCGCTCCAGATCAATGCCGGGCGCAATCTCGGTCAGCTCCAGCCCTTCGGTGGTCAGGTGGAACACGGCGCGCTCGGTCACGAAGAGCACGTTCTGCTCCCGCTGGGCAGCATCCAGCCCGTTGAAGGTGATCTGCTCGACCTTCTCGATGAACTTGCGCGAGCGGCCTTCCTTGACAATGGTGAGCTGGCCGTCAGCCACCTTCACCTCCAGGCCCCCCGCCGTGAAGGTGCCGCAGAACACCAGGTTCTTGGTGGACCGCGTGATGTTCACAAAGCCGCCACAGCCCACGGGCCGGCCGTTGAACTTGCTCACGTTCACGTTGCCGTGGTTGTCGGCCTGCGCCAGGCCCAGGAAGCTCGCGTCCAGCCCGCCGCCGTCGTAGAAGTCGAACTGCAACGACTGCTCAATGATCGCGTCGGCGTTGTAGGCCGTGCCAAAGTCGCCCAGTTGCGCCGGGATGCCGCCGGTGATGCCACTTTCCACGCTCAGCGTGAACTGGTCCGCCACGCCCTCTTCCGCCGCCACCGACGGCACACCGGCCGGAATACCGATGCCCAGGTTGGTGATGGCGCCAGGTTTCAGCTCCAGCGCGGTGCGGCGTGCGATGACCTTGCGTTCGTCCAGTGCCATGGGCGCCAGCGAGTTCACCGGCACGCGCACGTCGCCACACAGCGCGGCGTTGAACTGCGTGGTGATGGTCTGCATGTGGTTCTCGGGCTGGCTGACCACCACGTAGTCCACTGACACGCCCGGCACCTTGACCGACTTGGGGTGCAGGCTGCCCGCCTTGACGATGCGCTCCACCTGCGCGATCACGATGCCGCCGCAGGCCTTGGCCGCGTGGGCGATGTTGATCTGCTCCAGCAGCACGCCTTCCTTGTCGAGCGTGATGTTGCCGTTCTCGTCGGCCAGCGTGCCGCGGATGATGGCGACATCGACCTTGGGCGCGGGGTAGAACAGCCACTCCTCGCCGTTGAATTCAACGAGCTTGACCAGGTCTTCGGTGGACTTGCTGTTGAGCTTGCCGCCCTCGATGCGTGGGTCCACAAACGTGCCCAGGCCCACCTTGGTCAGCAGCCCGGGGCTGCGGCTGGCAATGTGGCGCGTGAGGTGCGAGAGACTGCCCTGCGGGAAGTTGTAGGCCTCCACCTCGCCGTCAAACACCATCTTCATCATCTCGGCGCCCGTCTGGCCGAAGTGGCCCGCCACGGTGCGCTTGATCATGCCGGGGTGGGCAAAGTGCACCATGCCCGCGTCCTTGCTGTTGCCAATGGCGCCGCAGGCCCAGGTGGTCACGTTCTTCGGACTGCCGTGGTCGAGGAAGTTTTTCTCAATGCCCTTGAGCACTTCCTCGGGCAGGCTGGAGACGGCCAAGCCGCCCAGGAAGATGGTGGCGTTGTCGGGGATGAGTGCCCCGGCCTGGGCTGCGGTGATGATTTTCATGGTGTGCTTTGCAAAATGTGGGTTCAGGGTTCAGGCGTCGGGGTTCTCGATCAGCAGCGCAATGCCCTGACCGCCGCCCACGCAGGCGCTGGAGATGCCGTAGCGCAGGCCACGGCGGCGCAGTTCGCGCGCCAGCGTCACGGTCAGGCGCACGCCGGTGGCGGCCAGCGGGTGGCCCAGGGCAATCGCACCGCCGTTCACGTTGAGCTTGTTGAGGTCCAGCCCCAGCTCGCGGCCCACGGCCAGGGTCTGTGCGCCCTGGGCTTCGTTGATTTCGAACAGGCCGATGTCATCCAGCGTGAGGCCGGTACGTGCCAGCAGCGCGCGGATGGCCGGGGCCGGGCCGATGCCCATGTACTCGGGCGCCACACCCACAGCGGCCACACCGCGCAGGCGCGCCAGGGGCTTGAGGCCACGCTGCTGCACGTAGGCATCGCTGGCCACCACGGCGCCCACGGCGCCGTCCACCAGGGCCGAGCTGTTGCCGGCGGTCTGCACGCCGCCCGGGTACACGGTGCGCAGCGCGGCCAGGGCCTCGACCGGCGAAGGACGCGGGTGCGTGTCGCGGTCGAGCTGCGCGACCTTACGCGGCAGCGTAATGCCGCGCGTGGCGTAGCCTGCCAGTTCGAACTTTTCGCTGGTCACGGGCACGATCTCGCCCGCCAGGAAGCCACCCTCCTGCGCCTTGAGCGCGCGGGCAAAGGACTGCGAGGCGTAGGCGTCCACGTCCTCGCGGGTGATGCCGTATTTCTTGGCCAGGTTCTCGGCCGTCTCGATCATCGTCACCGGGCCGGCGGTGTCGATCAGCGCCTCCATCAGGAAGTCCTTGAACTCCACGGGCGCGCCCAGCTTGAAGCCGGTGCGGTGTGTGTAGGCCGCAATCGGGTTGCGCGTCATGGACTCGGTGCCCACCACCAGCGCCACGTCGGTGTAGCCCAGCGCGATCTGGTCGGCGGCCTGGCGGAACAGCTCAAAGCCCGTGCCGCAGATGCGTTGCACCAGGATGGCGGGCACGGCCTGCGGCACGCCTGCATACAGGCCAATGTGGCGCGGAAGCACAAAGGCGTCGAAATCGGCCTGCGCCATGGAGCCGGTGATGACCGAGCCCACATCGGCTGCGGGCACGCCGCTCTTCTCCAGCACGGCGCGCGCCACCTTGATGCCCATGTCGGTGGGCGACACATGGCCCAGTGCGCCGCAGTAGTCCACCAGCGGCGTGCGCACGCCGTCCACGAGCCATGCATTCAGGGGGGCAGAGAAGGAGTTGGTTGCTGTGGTCATGTTCAGGCCTTGGAGGTGGTTTTGCTGTCGGTCACGCGGATCACCGTGGCATAGCCCGTGTCGCCCGCCGCGCAGCCGGTGAACAGGCCCACGCCGCCGCCGCGCAGCACCAGCTCTTCGATCAGTTCGATGATGGCGCGCATGCCGGTGGGTGCCTGGGGGTGGCCCCAGATGATGGAGCTGCCGTAGTTGTTCATGCGCTCCCACGCAAAACCGGTGTCGCGTGCCAGGGCGATGTCGTTCACGGCAAAGGGGTTGTGCGTCTTGATGGCCGCCACGTCGCTGATGGAAAGGCCCGCGTTCTTGAGCGCGTTGAACGCGGCAGGCGACGGCGCCATGGGCATGTAGCCCGCCTCCACGCGCGCCATGCCAAAGCCCAGGATCTCCACTTCGATGCCGGGGTCGGTGGCTACGGCGCGCGCGCGTTCGCGCGTGGTGACAATGGCGCCCGCGTTGCCGTCGGCCGGATGCGTCTGGCCGCCAAAGGTCACCGTGCCGCCTTCCTTCACGGGCTTGAGCTTGGCCAGGCCTTCGGCGGTGGTGGGGAAGATGCCTTCGTCGGTACTGAGCGTGCCGGTCTGCTTGCGGAATTTGGAGTCGGTGACGGGCACATCGGCCATGTAGCGCTTTTGGAAGGCGCGGTCGTCGGCCAGCGCCTCCTGGTACTGGTGGTAGCGGTGCAGCTTGAGCGCATGCTGCTCTTCGGTGCTGATGCCATAGCGCGCCGCCACGTTCTCGCCGGTCTGCAGCATGGGATTCTTGGCATACGGGTCGTGGCCCATGTTGTCGGGCACCCAGTGCTCGGTGATGCCATAGCCGCCCGTGCCGCTGGAGTCGGGGTAGTACACCACCGGCCCGTTGGACTGGCGGTCGGCCATCACCAGCAGCGCGCTGGTGGCCGTGCCGCAGGCCACCTCTTGTGCAGCCATCTGCAGCGCGCGCACACTGGTGGCGCAGGCCTGCTGCACCGTGGGCCCGGCCACACGGTCGATACCCATCATGCCGGTGACCCAGGGCAGGCCGTAGAAGCTGCCCTTTTGCGGGTTGGTGATGCCGAGAATCGCCAGGTCCACCGCGGCCAGGTCGTACCCGCGCGCGGTGAGCGCCTGCTTGCCCACCGCAGCGGCCAGCGGCAGCGCATTGAGGTTGGCCAGCGTGCCCTGCCACTTGGCAAACGGGGACGACCAGTAGATACCGTAGGGGATGAAGGCGTTCATGACAGGGTCCTTGCTTGGATTGCGCACCAATTTTAGTTATTTATCATAACCATATGAGTCGCTTGAAAAGCTAGGGAAACCCCCTAGCAAAGAGCGGCCTTGCGGCCTTGTTTTAGTTATTTTTGATAACCATAATTTCCCTAACTCACTCACACCACCATGACCAAGAACTCCGACATCTCCCTTGAAATCCGTGGCGAACGCGAGGAAATCGCGGTCATCCGCCTCACCCGCCCCGCCAAGCGCAATGCCTTGAACGACGGCCTGATCCTGGCGCTGCGCGACGTGATGGACAACCTGCCCGCCAGCGTGGGCGCCGCCGTGATCGATGGCGATGGCGAACACTTCTGCTCGGGCCTCGACCTCTCGGAGCTGAAAGAGCGCGACGCGGGCCAGGGCCTGCACCACTCGCGCATGTGGCATGCAGCGCTGGACCGCGTGCAGTTCGGCCCCGTGCCCGTGGTGGCCGCGCTGCACGGCGCGGTGGTGGGCGGCGGGCTGGAGCTGGCCAGCGCCTGCCACATCCGCGTGGCCGATGAATCCACCTTCTACGCACTGCCCGAAGGCTCGCGCGGCATCTTTGTGGGCGGCGGCGGTGCGGTGCGCATCCCGCGCCTGATCGGCACGGCCCGCATGACCGACATGATGATGACCGGCCGCGTCTACAACGCCGTGGACGGCGAGCGTGTGGGTTTTGCCCAATACCTCGTGCCCACCGGCACCGCATTCGATAAGGCCTTTGAGCTGGCCCAGCGCATTGCGCAGAACGCACCGCTGACCAACTACGCACTCATGCACGCGCTGCCCCGCATTGCCGAGCAGCCGTCCGACCAGGGCCTGATGACCGAAGCCATGATGGCCGCCATCGCCCAGAGCGCGCCCGAAGCCAAGGCCCGTGTGCGCGCCTTCCTCGACGGCAAGGCAGCCAAGGTCCAGAAGGCCTGAAGATGCGAGCCCCCGCCCGCGCCAGTGAGTTCTTGAAAGCACCCATGATGGCAACCGCCCCCACCCCCCGCTACCGGCCGCTGCGCTTTGGCGTGACCGAGGTCACCACCCGCCAGGGCGACAACGGCGTGGTCTATGTGCGCGCCACGCAAGACCTGCAGCCCCACCCCGTGCGCCTGACCGACCGCCTGGCGCACTGGGCGCAGACGACGCCCGACCGCACCTGGATGGCGCAGCGTGTGAAGAACGCCGACGGCAGCCTGGGCGACTGGCGGCACATCAGCTACCGCAAGGCATGGGACAGTGCGTGCCGCATTGCGCAAGCGCTGCTGGACCGCAACCTGAGCGCCGACCGCCCCGTGGTCATGCTCAGCGAAAACGACCTGGAGCACGCCCTGCTGTCGCTGGGCTGCCTGGTGGCGGGCGTGCCGCAATGCACCGTGTCGGCCGCCTACTCCACTGTGAGCAAGGACTACGACAAGCTGCGCCACGCCATCGACACCCTCACGCCCGGCCTGGTGTTTGCGAGCAGCGGCGAGCGCTTTGCCGCCGCCATCAACGCCACGGTGGGCGCCGACGTAGAGGTGGCGCTGATCGAGGGCACCCTGCCCGGCCGCAGTACCACCCCATTCAGCGCGCTGCTGGCCACCGAGGCGACACCCGCCGTGGACGCCGCACACGCCGCCATCACGGGCGAGAGCATTGCCAAGTTCATGTTCACCTCGGGCTCCACCAAGGCGCCCAAGGCCGTGATCATCACGCACGGCATGTGGGCCGCCAACCTGCAGCAGATGAACCAGTCCATGCCCGTGCTGGCCGAGGAAGACCTGGTGCTGGTGGACTGGCTGCCGTGGAACCACACCTTCGGCGGCAACCACAACTTCGGCATCGTCATCTACAACGGCGGCACGCTGTACCTGGACGAAGGCCGCCCCACGCCCGCGGGCATGGCCGAGACCATCCGCAACCTGCGCGAGATCGCGCCCACGGTGTACTTCAACGTGCCCACGGGCTTTGAGGTGCTGGCGCACACCATGAAGACCGACGCGCAGCTGCGCAAGAACCTGCTCAGCCGCGTGAAGATGTTCTTCTTTGCCGCTGCCGCACTCTCGCAACCCATCTGGGATGCCCTCTTTGAGGTGGCCGAGCAGGAGGTGGGCGAGCGCATCGTGATGAACACTGGCCTGGGCATGACCGAGGGCTGCCCCTTCTGCGTGGCCGTGAACAGCCCCAACGTGCAGGCGGGCGACATCGGCGTGCCCACGCCGGGGCTGGAGTTGAAGCTGGTGCCGATTGATGGCAAGGTCGAGGTGCGTTATCGCGGCCCCAACATCACGCAGGGCTACTGGCGCAACGCCGAGGCCACGCAAGAGGCGTTCGACGAAGAAGGCTTCTACTGCTCCGGCGACGCCGTGAAGTGGATCGACGAGGCCGACCACAACAAGGGCCTGAAGTTCGACGGCCGCATTGCCGAAGACTTCAAGCTCAGCACCGGCACCTTCGTGAGCGTGGGCCCCATGCGCGCCAAGATCATCGCGGCCTGCGCACCCTATGTGCAGGACGCCGTCATCACCGGCATCAACCTCAAGGAAGTGGGCGCGCTGCTGATCCCCACGCCCCACATCCGCACGCTGGCGGGCCTGCCCAGCGACGCCAGCCTGCCACAGGTGCTGGAGAGCGCGCCCGTGCAGCAGCACTTTCAGCAGGTGATCAACCAGCTGGCCGCACAAGCCACGGGCAGTGCCACGCGTGTGGCCCGCATGCACCTGATGGCCGAGCCGCCCTCGCTGGACAAGGGCGAGATCACCGACAAGGGCTCCATCAACCAGCGCGCCGTGCTCAAACACCGCGCCGACCTGGTGGAAGCCATGCACGAAGGCAAGTTGCCATTCACCCTCGTGCCCCAGAAATGAATTGACCTGAACTGAACGACTACCCAAGGACACCACCATGCAGATTCAAGGACAAGCCGCCCTCGTGACCGGCGGCGCATCGGGCCTCGGTGAAGCCACCGCACGCGCACTGGCCGCCCAGGGCGCCAAGGTCGCGGTGCTGGACCGCAATGCCGAACTGGCTGAAAAAGTCGCCGCAGACATCGGTGGCGTAGCCTGCCCCTGCGACATCACCGACGCCGCCAGCGTGCAGGCCGCCATCGACAAGGCCGCCGCCGCCCACGGCCCCGCGCGCATTCTCATGAATGTTGCAGGCATCGGCAGCGCCAAACGCGTGGTGCAGCGCGATGGCAGTGCCGCGCCGCTGGAAGACTTTGTACGCGTGATCAACATCAACCTGATCGGCACCTACAACGTGAGCCGTTTGTTTGCCGCCGCCTGCAGCAAGCTCGACGTGCTGGACAACGGCGAGCGCGGCGTGATGATGTTCACCGCCTCCGTCGCCGCCTTTGACGGCCAGGTGGGCCAGCAGGCCTACAGCGCCTCCAAGGCGGGCCTGGCGGGCATGACGCTGCCCATGGCGCGCGACCTGGCACAGCACGCGATCCGCGTGTGCACCGTGGCGCCCGGCCTGTTTGCCACGCCGCTGATGAAGGAACTGCCCGAGGCCGTGCAGCAGTCCCTGGCCGCCAGCATCCCTTTCCCGCCACGCCTGGGCAAGCCCGAGGAGTTTGCCGAGCTGGCCTGCCACATCGTGACCAACGGCCATCTCAACGGCGAAGTCATCCGCCTCGATGGCGCACTGCGCATGGCGCCGAGATGAGAAGCCCCCCTGAGTCGCTTCGCGCCATCCCCCCTGGGGGACGCAACCAGTGGCCTGGCAAAGCCAGTTCCACGGTGGCGCTGGCTTATGCAGCGCCCGTTTGGAGCGCCTCAGGAAATGCGTCGCCATTTGCCAGATAACGAGAGGGCGTGAAAAGCCCCGTTCCAATTTTTTGAGTTTTACCCCGTCATACCAGGAGACAACACCATGACCATCACCCGCCGACAACTCGTCCAGGCCTTTGGCGCCAGCGCCGCGCTGGGCGCCCTGCACCCCTTTGCTGCCCACGCCCAGGTGGACCAGGTGAAGGTGTATTTCGGCTTCCCCGCTGGCAGCTCGGGCGACACCGTGGCCCGCCGCGTGGCAGAAAAGTGGGGCGGCAGCGCCTTCAGCAAGAACGCGGGCGTGGTGGAGAACAAGCCCGGCGCAGGCGGCCGCATTGCGCTGGAGACGCTGAAGGCAGCACCCGCCGACGGCTCGGTGCTGGCGCTGGCGCAGGTCTCGGCCATTGCCAACTACCCGCACATCTACAGCAAGATGAACTACACCGACAAGGACTTCGCGCCCGTGTCGATTGCCGCCGTGATGCACCACGGCCTGGCCGTGGGCCCCATGGTGCCCGCCAGCGTGAAGAACGTGAAGGACTTCCTGGCCTGGGCCAAGGCCAACCCCAAGGACGCCAGCTACGGCTCGCCCGGCGCGGGCTCCACGCCGCACTTCCTGGGCGCGCTCTTGGGCATCAACAGCGGCGTGGATCTGCGCCACGTGCCCTACCGTGGCTCCATCCCCGGCGTGACGGACGTGGTGGGCGGGCAGGTCGCCGCCATGGTCACGCCGCATGGTGACTTCATCGCCAACTACAAGGCGGGCAAGCTGCGCATCCTGGCCACCTCGGGCCCCAAGCGCTCGCAGTACGTTCCTGATGTGCCCACGTTTGCCGAGCAAGGCTTCCCTGAGCTGACCACCGAAGAGTGGTTTGGCTTCTACGCCCCCGCCGCCACGCCCAAGCCGGTGATTGCCGCCGCCAACGCGGCCATCAACGCTGCGCTGAAGGAAAAGTCGGTCATCGACAGCCTGGCCATCGTGGGCCTGATGCCCCACGGCTCCACGCCCGAGGAACAAGCCCGCTGGCAGAAGGCCGAGTACGACACCTGGGGTCCGCTGATCAAGAAGATTGGTTTCACCGCAGATTCTTGAAGGTTGTGAATCCCCCCTGAGCGGCTTCGCCGCTTCCCCCCTTGGGGGGGACGCCACCAGCGCGGCGGGGCGGCCCTTGCGCGGTGGCCCTCGCCTGGGGGCGCGCCGGTATCGACAGGTGGCGGGCGCAACCCCCACACCCCACCCGTTCGGGCTGAGCCTGTCGAAGCCAAGGCGCAAGCAGCCACCAGGCTCGTGCCGACGAAATTCAGAAGAAAACGGCCTCCAGCGCTTATCTATCAAGCGCCAATAGCTATCAAATAGTGAGCATTTAATGCAAGCACGCCAAGCCCTTGCCGACATCCAGCATCTGCTGACCCACGTGTTGCAGGCGCCCAGCCGCTGGCAGGCGCTGGCGCCGTTTGCCGACACCGATGGCGAGCTGGCTGCGCAGGTGTTGGACGAGGCCGCCAAGTTTGTGGACAGCGCCATCGCCCCGTTGCAGCGCACGGGCGATGAGGAAGGCTGCCGGTTTGACGCAGGCAAAGTGCACACGCCCGCAGGATTTCGCGATGCCTACCAGGCCTTCTGGCAGGCGGGCTGGCCGTCGCTGTCGTGCGCGCCCGAGGACGGCGGCCAGGGCCTGCCTGCGGTGCTGGAGTGTGTGCTGTTTGAATGGCTGGCCGGTGCCAACCATGGCTGGACCATGGCGCCCGGCCTGCTGCATGGCGCGTACGAATGCATCAAGCACCACGCCAGCGACGAACTCAAGGCGCAGTACCTGGAGAAGGTCGCCACCGGCGAATGGCTGGCCACCATGTGCCTGACCGAAGCCCACGCGGGCAGCGACCTGGGAATGGTGCGCACACGCGGCGTGCCCCAGCCCGACGGCAGCGCGCGGGTGAACGGCAGCAAGATTTTTATCTCCGGCGGCGAGCACGACCTTACCGACAACATCGTGCATCTGGTGCTGGCGCGCTTGCCCGATGCACCGGCGGGCCCCAAGGGGTTGTCGCTGTTCCTCGTACCGAAAGTGCTCCCAGACGGCAGCCGCAATGCAGTGGTGTGCGAGCGCATCGAAGAAAAGATGGGCCTGCACGGCAGCCCCACCTGCGTGATGCGCTTTGACGACGCCACCGGCTGGCTGGTGGGCGAGCCCAACAAGGGCCTGAACGCCATGTTCGTGATGATGAACGCCGCGCGCCTGCATGTGGGCCTGCAAGGCATCGGCCTGCTGGAAGCCGCATGGCAAAAAGCCAGCGCCTACGCGGCAGAGCGCCGCCAGATGCGCGCCCCCGGCGCCAAGGACACCAGCCTCATCCACGACCACCCCGCCATCCGCCGCATCCTGCACACGCAGCGCGCCTGGATCGACGGCGGCCGCGTGCTGGCTTACCACACAGCCCTGCAGCTCGATGTGGCCAAACACAGCGCCGACGCCGCCGCGCGCGCCGCCGCCCAGCGCTGGTGTGCACTGGTCACGCCCGTGCTCAAGGCCGCGCTCACAGAACAGGGCTTCCACGGCGCCAGCGCCTGCCTGCAGGTGTTTGGCGGCCACGGCTATGTGCGCGAATGGGGCATCGAGCAGATCGTGCGCGATGCGCGCGTGGCGATGATCTACGAGGGCACCAACGAGATCCAGGCGATTGACCTGCTGGTGCGCAAGGTGCTGGCCGATGGCGGCCAGGGCCTGGCAACGCTGCTGACCACACTGCCCGGCACAGCGCCCAGCCCTGCGGCCAGCGCACGCCGCCATGCGCTGGTGGAGATCACACAGACGCTGGCGATTGCCGCCCAGTCCGACGCCGAGTTGCCCTACTGGGTGGCCGACGACTACCTGCGCGCCGTGGCGCTGGTGCTGCTGGACTGGGCCTGGCAGCGCATTGCCGCCGCCAGCAACACGCCGCGCTGGCAAGAGCCTGCCAACGCCTTCGCACAGTGGGTGCTGCCTGAGTTCGAGATGCGTGCGGCCATCATCCGCCAACGCATCACCCAGGCGTTCGAATCTTTGCCAAGAAAAGCCGCTACCGCCTGATAGGCAAGCGCCATCAGCTATTGATTCAGTAGCAAGCAGACGATCTCCCGCTTTCCCTCCCACAGCGTGTTGAGGCCGCGCTGCGGGATTCCTTGCGCCTCAAAAAAATGGAGACAACAGCATGAACCGTACGAAAAGAAGAATGCGATTGCACCCTCTCGCCCTGTCGGCCCTGCCGGTGGCGCTACTGATGGGTTGCGGCGGGGGGTCGTCGGACGCGGGGTTGCCGCAGCTGAGCGCGGCCACACCGGGCACGCTGGCCACGTGCTCTGACCTGGCCAGTAAGTTCACCCACCCCAACACGCAGATCAGCCTGGCCGAGCCGGTGGCTGCAGGGGCACTGACCCGTGGCGATGCTCCCATGCCCGCACACTGCCTGGTGCGCGGCGAGATGTTCCCCCGCACCAGCCCGCAGGACGGCCAGCGCTATGCCATTGCCTTTGAGATGCGTATGCCGCTGGCCTGGAATGGCCGGTTCTTCTACCAGGCCAACGGCGGCTCTGACGGCGTGCTCTGGCCTGCAATTGGCTCCCAGACCGGGCCGCAGCCCACCGTGGCGCTGCAGCAAGGCTTTGCAGTCATCAGCTCTGACGCCGGCCACGCCGGACAGGGGAACATGACTTTTGGTATCGATGCCCAGGCCCGGCTGGACTACGGCTACCAGGCGGTGGCCAAGCTGACCCCGATGGCGAAGGACCTGATCGCTTCGGCCTACGGCAAAAAACCCGACCGCTCCTACATCGGCGGCTGCTCCAATGCCGGCCGCCACACCTTCGTGGCAATGACCCGGATGCCGGGTGAATACGACGGCTACCTGGCTGGCGCCCCCGGCTACCGCCTGCCGCTGGCGGCCATCGCCAACCAGTTCGGCGCCAAGCAGTACGCGACCATCGCAACCGACCCAGCGGACTTGTCCACCGCTTTTACGAGCACCGAGCGGGCTATGGTCTCTGCCAAAGTGCTTGAAAAGTGCGATGCGCTGGACGGGGCTAAGGACGGCATCGTGCAAGACACTGCGGCCTGCCAGGCCAGCTTCGACTTCCAGCGCGACATTCCGTCGTGCTCTGGCGCGCGGGACGGCAGCTGCCTGACGCCCGCCCAGAAGACGGCCATCGCGCCCATCTTCTCGGGCGCGGTGGACAGCAAGGGCAACAAGTTCTACGCGAGCTTCCCCTTCGACACTGGTCACAACGCTGCGGACTCGTCGTTCTGGGAGTTCTTCGTCTCCACCAATATCGACCCCGCGATGACTGCCATGACCTGGGGCTCGCCGCCAGTGTCCCCCACAGGCTTCAGCGCCCCAGCGTTTGCATTGAATACACCCATCGACACCATGCTCACCTCGGTGGCTGCGACCAGCGGCGTGTACACCGAATCGGGCTTGGCATTCATGCAGCCCGTCAACCCCACCAATCTGGCCACGCTCAAGCAACGCGGCGCCAAGGTCATGGTCTACCACGGTGTGAGCGACCCGATCTTCTCGGCCAACGACACGGCCAACTGGTATGAGGGCCTGCGCACAAACAACAGCGGCGACGCATCGAACTTCGCGCGGTACTACCCCGTGCCCGGCATGTCGCATTGCGGCATGGGCCCGGCCACCGACCAGTTCGACATGCTGACCTCGCTGGTTAACTGGGTGGAAAAAGGCCAGGCGCCCGATAGCGTGGTTGCAGGGGTGAGAGCAGCGGGCAATGTGGCCGGCGCCAATCCCGACCTGCCCGCCAGCTGGTCTGCCAACCGCACCCGCCCGCTGTGCGCCTACCCCAAGGTGGCGCGCTACAACGGCACGGGTGATATCGAAAGCGCCAGCAGCTTCAGCTGCAAGTAGTGCCCCGGCCCTGGCCATTGCGGCCAGGGCCTTTTTTTGATTGCGCCCTTCCCCCGCCCACCTGGAGACATCGCATGCCACACCCCCTCCCGCGCACCCTCCCTTTTTCGGCCCTGGCCATGGCTCTGGGCACCGCCACGCTGCTGGCGGGCTGCGCCAGCGCACCACGCACCACGCCCCCACCGCAGCTCGGCGCCGCCACACCCGCCACGCTGAAAAACTGCACCGCGCTGGCCCAGAGCCTCGCGCTGCCCGACACGCGCATCACCTCGGCAGAGATGGTCGCCGAGGGCCCGATCACGCTGCAGGGCAACACCACCCAGGCGCCTGCGCACTGCCTCGTCAAAGGCAAGATGAAAGAGCGCACCGGCCCCGTGGACGGCGCCAGCTACGCCATCGGTTTTGAGATCCGAATGCCCGTCAACTGGAACGGCCGCTTTCTGCACCAGGCCAACGGCGGGCTGGACGGCAGCGTGGTGACTGCACTCGGCGCCGTCAGCGGCGCTGCGCCCGTGGCCCCCGGCCTGGTGCAAGGCTTTGCCGTGCTCAGCTCTGACGCGGGCCACGGCGCGCCCACGCCCTTCTTCGGGCTGGACCCCCAGGCCCGGCGCGACTACGGCTACCAGGCCGTGGGCACCCTCACGCCCATGGCCAAGGACCTGATCAAAGGCGCCTACGGCAAGGGCCCCGACCGCTCGTACATCGCCGGCTGCTCCAACGGTGGCCGCCACGCCATGGTGGCCGCATCGCGCTATGCCGACCAGTACGACGGCGTGCTGGCGGGCAACCCCGGCTTCAGCCTGCCCAAGGCCGCCACCGCCCAGCTGTGGAAGGCCCAGCAATACGCCAAGGTGGCCTCCAAGGACGCCATCGGCCAGCCCGACCTGACCAAGGCCGTGAGCCCCGCCGAGTTCCAGCTCATCGGCCGCAAGATCGTGGAGCGCTGCGACGCGCTGGACGGCGCCACCGACGGCCAGGTGAACGACGTGCAGGCCTGCCAGGCCGCATTCAACCTGCAACGCGACGTGCCCACCTGTACCGCTGCCAGCAACGCCAACCCTGCGCGGGATGGATCGTGCATCTCTGCCGAGCAAAAGAACGTGCTGGCCAGCATCTTTGCCGGGCCCAAAAACAGCAAGGGCGAAGCCCTGTACACCGGCACCTGGTTCGACCCCGGCGTGGCAGGCAGCAACTTTGCGTTCTGGCACTTCAACGCGCCCACCACGCGCGACGCGGGCGCCGTGGCCTTCTTGTTCACCACACCGCCCTCCACCCTGGACGCCTTCAAGGCCACCACCGGCCTGCAGTACGCGCTGAACTTCAGCATGGAGACGGACTACCCCAAGATGTTCGCCACCACGCCGGTCTACACCGAGTCATCCTGGTCGTACATGACTCCCCCCAACGCGGCTGACCTGAGCACCCTGCGCAACCGGGGCGCCAAGATGATGGTCTACCACGGCGTGGCCGACGGCGTGTTCTCGCCCATCGACACCGCCAACTGGATGGACCGCGTGCAGGCAACCCACGGCGGCAAGGCCGACGACTTTGCCCGCCTGTACCTGGTGCCCGGCATGAACCACTGCTCCGGCGGCCCCGCCACCGACCAGTTCGACATGCTGGCCCCGCTGGTGGCCTGGGTGGAACAAGGCAAGGCGCCCGACAGCGTGACGGCGAACGCGCGTGGCGCCGGGGCCAAGGTGGTCAACGCCGAACTGCCTGCCAGCTGGTCTGCCAACCGCACCCGGCCGCTCTGTGTGTACCCCAAGGTGGCACGCTACAACGGCACAGGGGATGTGGAGAGTGCGAGCAGTTTTAGCTGCAAGTGAGGGGGGTGAATAGTGGGAAGCCCGGCTTGTGCCGGGCTTTTTCTTTGTGCGAATGGGTGAGTAGAAGTGCTGCCTCGTGCGGCCCTGGAAGCTCAAGACTTGCGACCCGAGTTACACATCAGTGAGAAGCAATTTACGCAGATTCATTGGCAGCTTTGCAGCAATTGCAGCCGTTCGCACCTCGGTCACAACTGGGTACTATCGGCCAGGAGCGGTCTGTGGCAGCAGATGAAAGCGGACGCTCAAGGTTTGACATGAGAGGCGAGCCCCGAGTTGCCGGGACGCTTCCTCTCGATGGAATGATTGGGCGTCATTTCGAGAGGCCCACAGAAACAGCGGCTAGCACTCCAACAACAAGGACTGGCGTAAGCATGTAGACCATGGCCAGAAGACGCTCTGCTCCCTTTGTGATGAAGTAGGCGCTGAATACGAACAATGGGTACAGCGCCCAAATCGTGGTTTCTCTTGGGCTGTCACGCAGGCCGGAAAGATTCCAGAGCATGACGACGTAGATCGTGCCCATAAAGACTACGTCTCCTGCCTTCTTTAGTTTTGAAGAGTTTCGAAGAAGTAGCGCTCGAGTTAGGGCTGCGAAGAAGAGGCCGTAGAAAACCGCGTTGTCTAAAAAGGCCGTTGACAGAGGATGGCCGACTAAGTTTTGGGCCACTTCCGTGAGAGGGCGCAGGACATGCGCTCTATAGAACGTAAGAGCATCAAGTAGGAATCCTTTCCACTTGATGACTGACTCGGAAATGGACGCAAGTGAAGTAGATGAAAGAAAGAGTACTAGAACGAGCACAATGCGCACTCTCCATGGTGCGCGACTCCAATGGCTAGTGACTTCATCAACGTCCGATTTGAGTCCCATATTCCTTCAAGTCGACAGTTGCTGCCAATGACGCACAACGGGATGTATCTCGCGAACCCTGCGGGATACATCCCGTTAACCTGAGACAAACCGTGATAGGAGAATCCTTATTTTTGCTTGTTCAAGAGTTGGCTAGTTCTATCGCCTTCAAAATTGCTGTTCGACTCAAAGTTGGACAGCACGAACGATGGAAGCGCTTAGCACTTGAATTGTTCGTTTTTGCGTTTCTTGTCATCCCGTTATTTTCTATTTTTGGCTGGTTATTTCTTCAGGCTATCTCATGGCTTTTTTAGCCATACCGCCTAACTCTGCTCTCAAGCGGACTGGCCTACCTTAGCAGTTGTGCGTCCGCTTTCACCTGCCACCACTGGCTGCTTCTGGCCGGTAGTACTCATTCGCTAGCGGGCACTGTCTGCAACAGCCTGAAGCCGTCACCCCAAAAATACCTGCTTCGCCGCGCGCCCTGCCTAACTTTCGCAGTGGCTCAGTTCACGCCATCGATTGCCAGCCGATCACAGTACCGTGGTCCGGTCAGTCGATGACTCTGGAAGGGCTGGACCCCTGGGTTGGGGCGATTCGCACGTTGTTGGGCTGATGCAGCCCAGACCGTCGCCTTAAATCAGCGACTACTCCGACGCGCCCGGCGTCCGTTCCATCAAGCCCTGCCGCTTACTGGCATCTTCTTTCGCCTTCTTACCTTGGTCGTAATGCCACTTGATGGCGAAGAACATGCCCGTGCCAAACACGGCCACCTTGAACACAATGAAGACTATCGGGACCCAATCCATCTTTGAGATTTTCCTGGCTGTTGATTGGCACATCTGCCGTGGAGTGCACTGCCTCGAAACGCTGCGTCAGCAGCTTCATGGTGTTCAAGCCATCGTCGAATCTCACATTGACAGCGTCGGGCAAATGATCTGAAAACTTGGTGCGATGCTATCGGGCCTGCTGTGCGGGCGTAAGCATCAGTTCTGCCTAAATTTTCCGTAGCAGATGGAGATCGCTGTACAGGGCAGCTGTCTGGAAAGCGGCTTTGCCATGGGGGCCGTATGGGACCGCAATGCGCAGGCCGTAGGGCGCGCCGGGAGTGCGCGGACGGACAGCAGGTTGCAATCAACGCCGATGCGGGCACACCAAAAAGGCCTGCATGAGGGAACCCCATGCAAGCCTTTGATTGGGTGGCAGTGCCAATGCCGGATGCTCAGAACGGCAACCCCACATAGTTCTCCGCCAGCGACCCCTGCGCCTTCTCGGACGAGAAAAGATACGCCAGGTCCGTGTCCTGCAGCTTCTGGTCGTACGCGATGGAATCCGGGAAGGTGTGCAGCATGGTCGTCATCCACCATGAGAAGCGCTGGGCCTTCCACACGCGGGCCAGGGCCTTCTCGGAGTATTTGTCGAGGCCGGTGCTGTCGCCATTTTGGTAGTGGGCCACCATCGCGTGGTACAGGTAGTAGATGTCCGATGCCGCGCTGTTCAGGCCACGGGCGCCGGTTGGCGGCACGATGTGGGCGGCGTCGCCGGCCAGGAACAGGTTGCCGTAGCGCATGGGCTCGGCCACGAAGGAGCGCAGGGGGGCGATGGACTTTTCGATGGAGGCGCCGGTGATGAGCTTGGCGGCCACCTCGGCGGGCAGGCGGCGTTTGAGCTCGTCCCAGAAGGCTTCGTCGGACCAGTCTTCCACGGTGTCGGTCAGAGGCACCTGGATGTAGTAGCGGCTCAGCACCTGCGAGCGCAGCGAGCACAGCGCAAAGCCGCGTTCGTGCTTGGCGTAGATCAGCTCGGGCGAGACGGGCTTGGTGCGCGAGAGCACGCCCAGCCAGCCGAAGGGGTAGACCTTTTCATACTCCTTGAGCACATCGCGCGGGATGGACTTGCGGCTCACGCCGTGGAAGCCGTCGGCGCCGATGACGAAGTCGCAGTCGATGCGCACCACCTCGTCGCCGCTGCGGTAGGTCACATATGGGTTGGCGCTTTTGAGGTCGTGCGGCTGCACGTCTTCGGCGTTGTGGATGACGATGCCCTTCATGCGGTCGCGCGCTTCGTACAGGTCGCGTGTCAGCTCGGTCTGGCCGTAGACCACTACGGAGCTGCCGCCGCTGTACTTGTGCAAATCGACCCGGTCCATCTTGCCGTCGTGGGCAATGATGAAGCCGTCGTGGATCTCGCCTTCCTTGTCCATGCGCTCGCCGCACTGGGCCTCGCGCATGAGCGCGGCGAAGCCGTGCTCCAGCACGCCGGCGCGGATGCGGCCCAGCACGTATTCGCGGCTTTGGCGCTCTAGCACGATGGTGTCGATGCCCTTGAGGTGCAAGAGCTGCGAGAGCATGAGGCCTGAGGGGCCTCCGCCGATGATGCAAACCTGGGTTTTCATGGTGTCTCCTGGTGTGGTTGGTGCGTTCATGACATGGGTCAAACGGACCACCCAAAGATACGTGGCACAGTCGCCGCGTTGAATGGACGGATGGAGCCAGAACATGCACTTTTCGAACATGGCCGAGAACCACAGCAGCATTCAGTCGTACAGCCTGTTCGGCGAGTCGCAGCACCTGCCCGATGTGCTGCACTGCGAGACGATTGCCGCGCGATCGGTGCTGCACGACTGGGAGCTGGCCCCGCACCGGCACACGCGGCTGCACCAGGTGCTGCTGATCGAATCGGGCGGCGGCGTGGCGCACCTGGATGGCGAGCAGCACGCGCTGGCCGCCGGTGCGCTCATCAACGTGCCGCCGGGCCATGTGCACGCGTTTCGGTTCACGCAGCACACGCAGGGCTGGGTGGCCACGCTGGCCGATGAATTGATGGACGAAATTTTTGTGCGCGTGGGCGATGTGCGGCGTGACCTGGCACGGCCCGCCGTGGTCACCGCCAGCCCGCCCATCAGCCAGGCCATGGCGCAGATCTGGCAGGAGTTCTCGGGCCGCGCCAAGGCGCGTGCGCTGGTGCTGCGGGGCCTGAGCGCCACGCTGCTGGGCTGGGTGGCACGGGCCATTGAAGACCACAGCCCCGACGACACCGCTGCACCAGAGTCCCGCCTGGTGCAGCGGCTGGAGGCGCTGATTGAGGCGCATTTTCTGGAGCACTGGCAGGTGGCGGACTATGCGCGCGCGCTGGCCGTGTCGCCCACGCACCTGAGCCGCGTGGCACGGGCCACGACGGGCGTATCGGCCCAGCGGCTGATTGAGGCGCGCCTGATGCGCGAGGCGCGGCGCAACCTGGCCTACACGCACCTGGGCGTGGCCACCATTGCCTACACGCTGGGCTATGCCGACCCGGCGTACTTCACCCGCGCCTTCACGCGCGATGCGGGGCTGTCGCCCCGCAGCTTTCGCGCGCAGGTTGCGGCATCGAGCCCGGGCCGCAGCATGTGAGCCCGGTGACACGCTGCTGACACTGCGCTGTCAGCAGGCCGCCGCGACCATCAAGGCTTCTTTTTTGACTTTGCACACACAAGGAGCCTTTGCATGAAAAACGCCATCGCCTGGTTTGAAATCCCCACCACCCAACTCGACCGCGCCCAGACTTTTTATGAAGCAGTGCTGGGCCAGCCCCTGCGCCGCGAGAACATGGGGCCCAGCGAAGGTGCTGTGTTTCCCTACGACGGCGCAGCAGACGGCGTGGGCGGCGCGTTGATGATGGGCCCGACGGCACCGCAGGTATCGGGCAGCGGCACACTGGTGTACCTGGATGCCTCGCCCTCGCTCGACGCCGCACTGGAGCGCGCCGTAGCCCAGGGCGGCCAGGTCGCCCTGCCCCGCCAGGCATTGCCACCGGGCATGGGGTTCTTTGCGCACATCCATGACCTGGATGGCAACCGCGTGGGTTTGCACGCACTTTCTTGAAGAGGGGACAACCGCATGGAAACACAGGAACTGCACCGGGGCCGGCTGATTGACCACATCCAGCTCGTTGTGCGCGATCTGGCGGCCAGCCAGGCGTTTTACACAGCCGCGCTGGGGGCGCTGAAGGTGCCGATGGGTGGCGCTGACGAGGGCTATTTCTGGGCGGACGAGCTGTTTGTGTCGTCAGCCGACAGCCCTGCCGCGCAAGGCCACCTGACCGGCCGCACGCACCTGGCCTTTCAGGCGCTGGACCGTGCGATGGTGGATGCCTTCTACCAAGCCGCGCTGGCCCACGGCGGCACCGACAACGGCGCACCGGGCGAACGCCCCTACCACCCCGGCTACTACGCCGCCTTTGTGCTGGACCCGGATTGCAACAACATCGAGGCGGTGTTCCATGGCGACGCGCAGCGCAGTGCGGCGTCGGTGAAGATCACGTTCTGAGGGGTGGATCAGCCCGCCTCCGGGCGGGCCAGGCCGCGCAGCGGGATGGGTGTGGAGAACACGATGGACGTGCGTGTTTCGCCATAGCCGTTGATGTCGCCCAGAAAGCGCTCCAGATCGGGCAGGTCGCGCGCCACGACCTGCATCACATACGAGTCGTTGCCGCTGACATGGTGACATTCGAGCACCTGGGGCGATTGGCGCAGCTTGTCGATCAGCGCCTTCTTGCCGGGCTGCGGCACGTTGATGCCCACCACGGCGCGCACGCCGTAGCCAACCTTGGCGGGGTCGATGTCGGCATGCACGCCGCGCACCACGCCCGCCTCTTGCAGGCGGCGCAGGCGCTCGAGCGTGGCGGGCACCGACAGGCCCACGGCCTCGGCCAGTTCCTTGAGCGAGGCGCGGCCATCGGCCTGCAGCGCGCTGATAAGGCGCCAGGCTTTGTCATCGACTTCCATAAAAGCCTTTATCGATTGGCACAGAAAAAAAAGAAACCCAATTCTGGATTCGCCGAATTTTCTGCATTCTCCACCGCCAGCCATCGCCCTAGCATCGGTGCATGGACTTGACTTCAATCACCGTGTTTCTGCAAGCCGCCGTCATCGGCGTGCTCATCGCGGCCCCTGTGGGCCCCATTGGCCTTTTGACCATGCAACGCACCCTGGAGCGGGGCCTGGCGGCCGGGCTGGCCACCGGCCTGGGCGCGGCTGCGGCCGATGCGGTGTATGGCGCCGTGGGCGCCTTCAGCGTGCGCTGGCTCATCGATGGGCTGACGCAGGCCAAGACACCGCTGGCGCTGGGCGGTGGCGCACTGCTGCTGGTGCTGGCCTGGCGCACCTGGCACGCGCCGGTGGCCCACACCGCCGCCCCGGCCCGCGATGCGCGGGGGCTGCTGGGCCTGGCGGCCGGCACGTTCGCGCTGACGCTGGCCAACCCGGCCACCATCGTGTCGTTCATTGCGGTGTTTGGCTCGCTGGGTGGCGGCCGGCCCAGCCTGCCGTCTCCGCTGTGGATGGTGGCGGGCGTGCTGGTGGGTTCTGCCGCCTGGTGGCTGCTGCTGACCGGCGCCATCGCCTACCAACGGCAGCGCTTTACGCCGGCGTGGCGCCAGCGCATCAACCGGGCATCCGCCCTGCTGCTGGGCGGGTTTGCGTTGTGGCAGTGGGGGCAGCTGATCTAAGTACCCCTGCGCTGCTGACTGAGATGCTGCAAAGGTACTGACACTGCGGTGTCAGCAGCACGCCCGCACCATCGGTGGCTTCTTTGACCAGGAGCTTTTCTCATGACCGACGCCGTGCTGCAACACCCTCTCTGGCCGGATGCCGCGCCTGCGCGCGGCGACATGCCCCTGTCGGCAGCGACCTCTGCAGCCACCACGCGCCGCAACTGGATTGCCGTGGCCTGCGCCCAGCACGCCCGCCAGGGCTGTGCCACACCCGGTGCGGGCTACATGCAGGTGTGCCACGGCAAGGTAGCGCCGCTGCAGCGCATACGCCCCGGCGACCGCGTGGCGTACTACGCGCCCACCATCACGATGGGTGGCAAGGACCGGCTGCAGGCGTTTGTCTCCATCGGCATCGTGTTGCCGGGCGCGCCGTATGCGTTTGACATGGGTGGCGGGTTTGTGCCGTCGCGGCGGGACGTGGCCTATGTGCCTGCGCGTGAGGCGGCGATTGCGCCGCTGCTGGACGCCCTGGAGTTTGTGGACGACCGCCAGCGCTGGGGCAGCAAGTTCCGCTTTGGGTTGTTTGCCGTGACTGACCACGACATGCGCCTTATTGCACGAGCGATGGAGGCAGATGCTGCCTTGCTGCATTGGGCATAGCGGCACGCCAACGGACGCAAACACTGACCGCCCTCCAGAAGGTGCGACGTGGGGCTGGCAGCTGCCGACGCAGCCCTCAACACACGGCCATCAACGCATCCACAACCCTTCGTTGGGCCGCGCTCAGTGCGGCATAGCCTTCGCGCATCATGCGCAGCACGATCACGTGGATTTCCATTTCGGCATTGGGCATGGTGTTCTCCTTGGAGGAAGTCTTCTTCGGCCACCAAGCGGCGGGCCGAGGGATCACGGTGCATGTTGCAGGCCCGCAGACCCACCAGCACCCCGGCCTGCCCCACCATGGACCAGGCCCCATGCCACTGTGCCAACGTGGCACGGGGGCAATGCGGTGATGTGAGGGGAAATGGCGGCGCTGTTCATGTCCCACGGGGCCATCGATGGCCCACAGGCGCGGCAGTGCCAGGCCACCTTCAGCTTCAATCACTCCTGCTTTTATAGCTATCAGCGCTTATCCATCAAGCGCTAGCGGCCAAAAACACTAAAAATCAAGGATGCGCAGGCCCTGCCCGCACACGCGCCAGCGCCTCGGGCACATCGCGCCACGCCGGGCGTCCGGAGGCGTAGCGCTGGCGCATGTAGCCCGCCAGCTCGGTGATCTGCGCGTCGCTGAGCGCGTGGCCGAAGCCGGGCATGAAGCCGATGCCGCGCGCGGCGGGCTCACGGATGCCGTGCACGATGACCTGCAGCAGGTTGTCGGGCCGGTCGCTGTGCAGGTTGCTGTTGAGCGCCAGGGGCACATTCACGCCCAGCAGGCGCGGGCCGTCGCCGTCATGGTGGCAGGCGGCGCAGGCGCCGTCGAACAAACGCTGGGCCTGACCGGGCTGCGGCGCCAGCGCAGCGGCCTGGGCCACGGCGGTTTGGGCGCGCTGCTGCGGGTCAGGCACAGGCAGGGTGGCTGGCTGGGTAGCCGCTTCCGTCGCGGTGAACGAGGCCAGGTAGCCCGCCATGGCGCGGATGTCGTCGTCGGGCAAATGCGCCAGCTCGCGCACCACGGGTGCCATGGGGCCGGAGGCGCTGCCGTGCTGCGGGCTGTGGCCGTGGCGCAGGTAGCCATACAGCGCATCGGCCGTCCAGGGCACGGGCGCCTTCGACAGGCCGGTGAGTGCAGGCGCCTCCCAGCCATCGACCATGGCGCCCGAGAGGAATGGCGCCCCGCCCAGCTCGGCGCCCAGCGCATTGCGCGGCGTATGGCAGGCGCCGCAGTGGCCCACGCCCTGCACCAGGTAGGCGCCCCGGTTCCATTCGGGCGGGCGGTTGGGGTCGGGTTGGAACGGGGTGGCGTCGTGGAACAGCGCGTTCCATCCCGCCATGAGCGGGCGCACGCCGAAGGGGAAGGTCAGCTCGGTCTTCGGCACCTCGGCCCGTACGGCGGGCTGCGTCATGAGGTAGGCGTACAGCGCGGTCAGGTCGTCGTCGCTCATCTTGGCGAACGACGTGTAAGGGAACGCGGGGTACAGGTGTTTGCCATCGCGCGAGATGCCTTCGCGCATGGCGCGCTGGAAGGCGCTGAAGGACCACTGGCCGATGCCGGTTTGTGCGTCGGGCGTGAGGTTGGTGGTGTAGACCTTGCCGAAGGGCGTGCCCATGGCGCGGCCACCCGTGTTGGGCGTGCCGCCTGGGGCGGTGTGGCACACCACGCAGTCACCCGCAGCGGCCAGCAGGCGGCCCCGCTCGATGGTGGCGGCGTTGTAGACCGAGGCACCCGCCGTCTGCACCACGGGCGCGATGGAGGGGCGCCAGCCCAGCAGTGCTGCGCCCATGGCGATGCCACCAGCGGCCAGTGCAAGGGCACGCGCCCAGGGGCTGCGTTTTGCGGGCCACGTGGCGCTGGCAGGTACGGCGGGTGCAGGAAGTTCCAGCGTGGACAGCACCTCGGCTTGCTCGGGAGATGGGGTGCTGCCCGCAGCCGCTTGACCTGCGCCGCCGGGCAGGGGGTTGAGCCCGGCGCGCACCACCTCGGGCGTGAACGGCGGCGCACGAAAGCGCACGCCCGTGGCGTCAAAGATCGCGTTGGCAATCGCCGCCGTGCCCGGCACAGACGATGACTCGCCCGAGCCCAGCGGCGCCTCGTCCTGCCGGGGCATGTGCATGACCTCAATGACCGGCACTTCGCGGAAGCTCAGGATGGGGTAGCTGCCCCATTCGCGGTTGTCCACGGCCTGCTTGACGGGCTCGAACTTCACCTGCTCCTTGAGCGCGCGGCTGGTGGTCTGCAGCACGTTGCCGTGCACCTGCTGCTCCACACCGGCGGGGTTCACCATCAGGCCCGCGTCGTGTCCCACGACCACGCGGCGCACATGCACCTCGCCGGTCTTTTTGTTGACCTCTACATCGGCCACCCAGGCGGCCCAGGCAGCGCCGAAGCCGGGCCACTTGCTGTGGATGTAGCGGGCATAGGCAAAGCCCTGGCCTTGCACCCAGTCACCATCCAGCTCGCGCTGCTGGGGGCCGGTACGGCGAATCCAGCCCGCCTTTTCAGCCGTGGCCTGCACCAGCTCGGCGGCGCGCGGGTCGTTCAGCAACTGTAGGCGAAACTGCACCGGGTCCACACCCGCAGCAGTAGCCAGTTCGTCCACATACGACTCGTGCGCAAACGAATTGGGCAGGGCCGACACGCCCCGCAGCCACGACGCGCGCACGATGGGCGGCATGTCGTTGACGGCCACGCGCAGGTTGTCGTAATGGTAGGGCGGGCGCGCCGTGCGGTCGCCCATCTCGTAGGCCTGGGCCACGGGCTCGATGGTGCGGGTGAGCAGCAGGGCCAGCGTGGGCGCGCCGTTGGAGGGATAGGACGTCTCGAAATCGTACGCCGCCACCGATCCATCGGCGTTGAGCCCGCCGCGCACCTGCATGAGCTGCGCCGTGCCTTTGGGCTCCCACAAATGCTCCTGCTCGCGCGTGAGCTGCACGCGCACCGGCGCACCGACGGCGCGCGAGAGCAGCGCGGCATCGGCCGCCACGTCATCGGCACCGTTGCGGCCATAGCAGCCTGCGGCCTCCATGCGGATGAGGTCGATGTCCACATCGGCCAGGCCCATCAGGCGGGCCAGGTCAGCGCGCAGCACATGGGGGTTTTGCGTGCCAGCCCACACCGCCATGCGGGGGCGGCCCGTGCTGTCATCACTGCGCCATTCGGCCACCGCGCACGATGGGCCGATGGAGCCGTGCATCTGGTACGGCCACACATAGGTGCGTGGCATGGGCTGGCCGTCGGCAGACAGCGCGGCCAGGGCGCCGTCCACATCGCCCTCGTCCACTAGGCGGCGCTGCGTGGCGGGGTTGGCGCGGATGGCCTGCTCCAGCGCCTCGGTGCTGTCCTGGCGCGGGAAGCCGGGCCAGTCCTTCCAGCGCACTTTCAGCTCGCGCAGCGCCTGCTCGGCCTGTTCCTCGCGCTCGGCGACGATGCCCACGAAGTCGCGGATCACCACCACGGCGCGTATGCCGGGGATGTGGGCGATGGACTGCTGGTCCACCGATTCGAGCGTGTTGCCGATGAAGTCGCCATGGTCCGCCCCCGCATACGGCGGGCGCACCACGCGGCCGTGCAGCATGCCGGGCACACGCATGTCGTGCACAAACACCAGCTCGCCGCTGACCTTGGCGGGGATGTCCACACGCGGCACGGACTGGCCGACCACGGTGTAATCGGCGGCGGCCTTGGTGGTCGTGGCATCCACCAGCTCCAGCGTGGTGTGCGCGCCCGCCAGCAGCGCGCCGTAGGCCACTTGGCGCGACGGGTCTGCAGTGACCTGCACCACCCCCGCGCGCACCTGCAGTGCCTCCACCGGTACGCCGAGCCGCTCTGCGGCCTGCGCCACCAGCCAGTGGCGCGCCTGCGCGGCGGCGGTGCGCAAGGGCTTAGCGTGGATCTGGATGGACGCGCTGGCAATGGTGGCGCCTTGGTTGGGCGCGCGTGTGGTGTCGCCCAGCACCATGTTCACCTGCGCCAGCGGCACATCCAGCTCTTCGGCCACGATCTGCGCCAGCGCGGTGCGGATGCCGGTGCCCAAGTCCACATGGCCGCTCAGCGCGGTCACGCTGCCGTCGTCCCACACGGCAATCAAAATCTCTACACCCTCGGCCGGGTTGCCCGCTACCAGCGCGGGCTGACCTTTGACCGGCGGCGGCGCAGGCGGTGGGTTGCGCACCACCAGCAGCACGCCCTGGGAAGCGTGGAAGTCGGCGCGGGTGAGCGGGCTGTGGGCGCGCAGGGGTGCGGCGTTATCGGGGGTGGCGCTCATGCCCGGGCCTCGCGCATGAGCACCGCCGCACGCAGCACGGCGCGGATGATTTCGACATGCGTGCCGCAGCGGCACAGGTTGCCCGACAGCTCGCGGCGCACTGCCGTTTCGTCGGGGTCAGGGTTGCGCTCCAGCAAGGCCACGGCCATCATCACCATGCCGTTGAGGCAGTAGCCGCACTGCGCGGCCTGCTCATCCACAAAGGCTTGCTGCACCGGGTGAAGTCCTTCGGTGCGGCTGCAGCGCCCGGACAGCCCTTCCAGCGTGGTCACCTCGCGGCCTGCCACGCCCTGCGCCGGGATCACGCAGGCCCGCGCGGCAATGCCGTCCACCAGCACCGTGCACGCCCCGCACTGCCCCAGGCCACAGCCGTATTTGGGGCCGTTGAGCGACAAGTCATTGCGCAGCACGTGCAGCAGCGTGGCGTGGGTGGAGGTACTTGCTGGCAAGGCACAAGGCTGGCCGTTGACGACCATGGTGTGAAGCGAAGCGGGCGCGTGCATGTCTCTTTGGGGTGCCCTCAGCGCCGCAGACTGCCGGTGCGCGTGTACATCTCCAGATCCACAAAGTTGGAGCCATTGTGGTTGCCCGGGCCGTACTGCAGCGGAAAGTCACCGATCTTGGTGGTGCCCATGTCTTCCATGGCCTTGATGAAGCCTTCGCGCGTGAGCGCTTTGCCCGCGCGCTTGAGACCCTCCACAAACACGCGGGCGGCAATGTAGCCCTCCAGCATGGTGTAGCTGTCGATCTTCTCGCCCGCGTCAACGCGGTCCTTGCGGTAGTCCGCCACGATGGGCAGGCGGCTGGCCTGCGGCGAGGGCACGATGCTGGCCGTGACCAGCCCTTCGATGCCGCCGTTCAAGCGCTGCGCGGAGCCCGGCGCATCGGTGATGCCCACCGAGATGGTGTACAGCGGCGAGGCGCCGCCCCCGGCACGGTAGTCGCGCAGGAACACCTCCACCATCTTGCCCGCCATGATCATCACCACCGCGCCGGGCTGCGCCTTGGTGAGCGTGGCCACCTGGGCCTTGGCGTCGGTGGCGGCGATCTCCATGGGCACGGACTCCACCACCTTGACCTTGAGCCCCTGCGCGATTTGCAGGCAGGTGTCGAGGTTGGATTTGCCAAATGCACTGTTCTGGTAGATGACCGCAATGTTGTGGATGCCCAGCGTGGCCAGGTGCCCCACGATCTTGCGAAGTTCGGCCTCGTAGCTGGCGCGCACGTGGAACAGGTAGCGGTTGTGGTTGGTGCGAAACGATGTGGTGCCGACCAGCGGGGCAAACATGGGCACACCGGCCTTCTCGGCAATGGGCATGGCAGCAATCAGGTTGCCCGTGGCGACATAGCCGATGAGAGCAAACACCTTGTCTTCGTCGATGAGGCGCGTGGTGTTCTCTGCGGTCTTCTTGGGGTCGTAGGCGTCGTCATGGGAGACAAGCTCCAGCGTGCGCCCCAACACTCCACCGGTCTTGTTGACCTTGTCGAAGTAGAGCGCAATGCCCGCCTTGTAGTCCACCCCAAAATCCTTGGCAGGGCCGGTGAACACGGCCGACTGCCCCACCTTGATGCGGGTGTCCGTCACTCCGGTCTCGGCAGCGGCCGGCCCCGCCCAGGCCCATCCCGCTGTTGCCACCAGCCCCGCCATGGCAGTCCGGCGGTCGATGCATCCATCCTCCACTCCTCGACACTTCATGTAGTGCTCCTTACATCAAAGGCGCCAGTTTCGGGGCTTGTGCTCGCATCGCGCAAGTGTTTGAAGAGGTGTTTTTTGTAACCAACAGCACCCGTGTGCGGCGCACCACATCGCACGGCTGCGCAGGTGCATCACACGCTCAGGTAAGCGCGCCGCACCTCTTCGTTGGCGGCCAGCTCTTCCATGCTGGCCTGGTAGCGGATCTGGCCCTTTTCGAGCACATAGGCGCGGTCGGACACCAGCTCAGCAAAGTGCATGTTCTGCTCGGACAGCAGAATGCTCACGCCCTGCTCCTTCAGCTCCAGGATCATGTGCGCCATCTGCTCCACGATCACGGGGGCCACGCCTTCAGAGGGCTCATCCAGCAGCACCAGGTAGGGGTTGCCCATGAGCGTGCGCGCCACGGTGAGCATCTGCTGCTCGCCACCACTCATGCGGCCGCCGGGGCGCTGGGGCATCTCGCCCAGGTTGGGGAAGAGCTTGAACAGGCGCTCGGGCGTCCACACCGGGGCGGCGGTGCCGTCGGGCCAGGTGCGGGCGGGCTGGCGGCCTACCTCCAGGTTCTCCATCACCGTGAGGTCGGTGAACACGCGGCGGTCTTCGGGCACAAAGCCCAGGCCCAGGCGCGCGGCGTCGTGCGGGTCGCTTTTGGAGATGTCCTTGCCCATGAACTGGATCTGGCCCTTGCGTTTGGCCAGCATGCCCATCAGCGTCTTGAGCGTGGTGGACTTGCCTGCGCCGTTGCGGCCCATGAGGGCCACGACTTCGCCCCGGCGCACGTCCAGGTCCACGTCATACAGGATTTGCGCCGCACCATACCAGGCCTGCAGCCCTTTGGCCTGCAGCAGCAGCTCTTTGGGTTCGTTGGTCGTCATGCTCATGCGGCCTCTGCAGCAGCGGCTGCCGTTTTCTTCTCGAAGGTCTTGCCGGTGCCGAAGTACACCTCCTGCACCTTGGGGTGGTCACGCAGCTCCAGCGGCTTGCCCTCGGCAATGAGGCGCCCGCGCGCCAGCACGATCATGCGGTCGGCATAGGCAAACACCACGTCCATGCTGTGCTCGGTGAAGAGCACGGCCATGTTGCGGTCGATCACCAGTTGCTTGGTAAGCGCCATGAGTTCGTTGCGCTCCTTGGGCGCCATGCCGGCGGTGGGCTCGTCCATGAGCAGCAGCTTGGGCGCGTTGGCCATGGCAATCGCCAGCTCCACGCGCTTCACATCGCCATAGGCCAGCACGCTGCAGGGGCGGTCGGCCTGCGACTTCATACCCACCTGGTCCAGCAGCGCCAGGGCCTCGTCGCGCTTGTGGTCTGCCGCCTTGCGCCACATCGCAAACAGGCGGTTGTCGTTGGAGATCAGTGCCATCTGCACGTTCTCCACCACCGTGAGCGATGCGAAGGTTTCAGCGATCTGAAAAGTGCGGCCCACGCCCATGCGCCAGATGTCGCGCGGCTTGCGGCCCACCAGCTCCTGGCCATTGAGCTGGATGGAGCCTGCATCGGCAGGCAGCTGGCCGTTGACCATGTTGAAGGTGGTGGACTTGCCCGCGCCGTTGGGGCCGATCAGCGCCAGCAGCTCGCCGGCAGCCAGCTCGAAGTGGATGCCATCCACCGCCCTGACGCCGCCAAAGGACTTGCCCAGGCCAGAGACTTTGAGCAGGCTCATGCCGTGCCCTCCTTCATGTTCTTGGCTTCGCGCTTGTTGTCGAAGAACTGCTTGATGCCCCCCGCAATACCCTGCGGGAACAGCAGCACCAGGATCAGGATGATGGCGCCCAGCATGGCGCGCCAGTAGTCGGTGTTGCGCGCCACGGTGTCATGCAGCCAGGTGAAGGTGACGGCGCCCACTACAGGGCCCGCCAGCGTCTGGATCCCGCCGAGCAGCACCATGACGAGGCCATCGACCGAGCGGCCCACATGCAGCGTCTCGGGCGAGATGCTGCCTTTGGAGAACGCGAACAGCGCGCCACCCAGGCCCGCAAACAGCCCTGCGATCACGAAAGCCGTCCACTGCATGCGCTTGACGTCAATGCCGATCGCATCGGCCCGGAGCACGGAATCCCGCCCTGCCCGCAGCGCATAACCAAACGGCGAGAACAATACGCGGCGCAACAGCAGCACACCACCCACCACCAGGGCCAGCGTGAGGTAGTAGTAGTTGCGCTTGTCTGACAGCCACTCGGCAGGCCATACGCCCGTGAGGCCATTGCTGCCGCCCGTGAAGCCGTCCCACTGGTAGCAGATGGCCCAGGTGATCTGAGCAAACGCCAGCGTCAGCATGGCCAGGTAGACGCCGGATAGGCGCACGCAGAACCAGCCATAGAGCAGCGCGCCCGCCGCCGCCGCCAGCGGCGCCAGCACCAGCGCCAGCTCCATGGGGATACCCGCCGAGCGCACCAGCAGCGCTGCGGCATAGGCGCCCAGGCCAAAGTACGCGGCATGGCCGAACGAATGCATGCCTGCCGGGCCCATGATGAAGTGCAGGCTGGCCGCAAACAGCGCGGCAATCAGCAGGTCGATCATCAGCACCGTGAGGTATGGCGAGCCCGTCGTCAGCAACGGCAACAGCACCAGCGCAACCACCAACGCCGCGCCACCGAGCTTGAACCAGCGCTCGGGCTGGCGCAGAGGCGCCTCGGGCAGGCCGGTGTTGCGGCTCACGCCCTGCGGCTTGCCCATGAGGCCCCAAGGGCGCCAGACCAGCACCACGGCCATCACCAGAAACTCCACCACCAGCGTGAGCTTGGAGAACGACACGCTGAAACCGAAGATGTCCACCACGCCCAGCCAGATGCAGATGGCCTTGATTTCGGCGATCAACAGGGCCGCGACATAGGCGCCCGGAATGGAGCCCATGCCCCCCACCACGACCACCACAAACGCTGCGCCGATGGTGTTGAGGTCCATCTCCAGCGTGGCGGGTTCGCGCGGCAACTGCAACGCACCGCCCAGGCCCGCCAGCAGCGCGCCCAGGGCAAACACCGCCGTGAACAGCCAGGCCTGGTTCACGCCCAGGGCGCTGACCATTTCGCGGTCTTGCGTAGCAGCGCGCACCAGAGTGCCCCAGCGTGTGCGGGTGAGCAGCAGCCACAAGAGGCCCAGCACCACCGGGCCCACGACGATCAGAAACAGGTCATACGAAGGGAACTGCCGCCCCAGGATGTTGACCGAGCCCGACAGCCCCGGCGCGCGCGGGCCCAGCAGTTCTTCTGGCCCCCAGAACCACAGCGCAGCGTCCTTGATGACCAGCACCAGCGCAAACGTGGCCAGCAGCTGGAACAGCTCGGGCGCCTTGTAGATGCGGCGCAGCAGCACCACCTCCACCAAAGCGCCCAGCGCCCCCACCACCACCGCCGCCAGCAGCAGCGCGGGCCAGAAGCCCAGGCCGGTGCCCAGCTTGGCCACCAGCGAATAGGCCACATAGATGCCGACCATGAAGAACGAGCCATGCGCAAAGTTGACGATGCGCGTGACACCGAAGATCAGCGACAGCCCGGCGCCCACCAGGAACAGCGAGGAGGCCCCCGCCAGTCCGTTGAGCAGCTGAACGATAAAACTCGAAAAACTCATTCCACATCCTTCGGGGTCACGGCAAGATCCATCCCTGCAGGTCGGCGCCTGCGCTATGGTTCAGAGATCAGGGGCAGTTGGCAGGGAGGGAGCCCTCCCCGGCCTTGCGCGGCCGTCAGTCGGCGGGGCGCATTTTCTTGACTTCGTCGTTCGAGGGCTGGACTTTGCTGCCATCCACATAGCGGTAGTCCACCATCACACCCTTGCCGCCTTCGTTCTTGGTGCGGCCCACATAGCCGCCCATCGTGGACTGGTTGTCTTCAGGGCGGTAGGTGATGCGGCCAAACGGCGTGGGCACCTGCAAGCCCTTGAAAGCTGCCACGAGCTTTTCAGTGTCGGTGGAGCCGGCCTTCTTCATGCCTTCGGCCAGCGACTTGATGGCGCTGTAGCCCACGATAGAGCCCAGGCGCGGGTAGTCATTGAACTTGGCCTGGTAGGCAGTCTGAAAGGCCTTGTGTTCAGGCGTCTGGATGCCGTACCAGGGGTAGCCGGTGACGATCCAGCCGTTCGGCGCTTCGTCCTTGAGCGGGTCCATGTATTCGGGCTCGCCCGTCAGCAGGCTGACCACTTCACGGCCCTGGAACAGGCCACGCGTGTTGCCTTCGCGCACAAACTTGGACAGGTCGGCACCGAACAGCACGTTGAAGATCGCATCCGGCTTGGCGTCGGCCAGGGCCTGCACCACGCTACCCGAATCGACCTTGCCCAACGGGGGCGCCTGCTCGGCCACAAACTCCACATCGGGCTGGGCCGCCTTGAGCAGCTGCTTGAACGTGGCCACGGCCGACTGGCCATACTCGTAGTTGGGGTACACCAGCGCCCAGCGCTTTTTCTTGAGGGCCGCTGCCTCGGGCACCATCATCGACACCTGCATGTACGTGGAGGGACGCAGGCGGTAGGTATAGCGGTTGCCGTTTTGCCAGACGATCTTGTCGGTCAGTGGCTCACCGGCCAGGAAGAAGAATTTCTTTTGCTTGGCAAAGTCGGTCAGCGCCAGCCCGATGTGCGAGAGGAACGAGCCCGTGAGCACATCGACCTTTTCGCGCGACACCAGTTCTTCGGCAGCGCGCACGGCGTCGCCAGGGTTGGCGTTGTCGTCGCGGATGATGAGCTGGACCTTCTTGCCCAGCACCCCACCCGATGCGTTGATCTCATCGACCGCCAGCTCCATGCCTTTCTTGTAGGGCTCCAGGAAGGCGGGTTGCGCCTTGTAGCTGTTGATCTCGCCAATCTTGATGACATCCTGGGCGTGCACCACAGGGGCCAGCGTGAATGCCAGCGCGGCTGCGGCCGTGGCACGCATGAGGTTTCGTCGCATCGTCATGGGGAAACTCCTGAAAGGTGGGTTGGGGAAGGGGAACTGGTGAGACTGCTCGGGATGGTAGTGCGCGCTCAGATCAGCGCAGTCCATCCTCGCCTTTGATTTCGGAGGCCTGAAGACCGCCAATGCGTGCCAGCGGACGGCCGCTGTCGGTCACGACGATGGCGACCACGATTTCGTTGGCGCGGGGGGCGTCGGCCACGCGGGCCTCCATGGCGTCGAAGTGGCTGCGCACATAGGCGGCATCCTTGTGGCCCAGGGGCACGTCGATGGCGGTGCCCAGGCCGCCGATCTTCTTGCTGGACGGCACCAGGGCAGCGCCTTTCTCGACCGCCACACGCAGTGGCGCCCCCAGCTTTGGGTGCAGGATGGCGGCGGCATGTTCCAGCTCGCCCGCCTCGCCCACGATGGCGGCCTTGCCGTAGCTCTGTGCCTGGCCAGGTTCAATGCCCAGGGCTGCGACGCAACGGGCACCCAGCAGTGCGCCCAGCTCTTCACCGATGGCCACGAGTTCGTCGAGGTTCTCGACATAGCGGCCCGCGCAGGGGTTCTCGATGACGGCCATGGCCAGGGCCTTGCGCACAGGCGGCTGTACGTCGCGCCCCATCTCCACGCGGACTTCGTCGGTTTGAACAATGATCTTCCGGATCTTGGCGGGCATGTGTGGGTCTCCTAGGGTCTTGTGGTTGGCAGTGGATCAGCGCAGGCCGTTCCACTGGCTGATGTCTGCGGCCTTGAGGCCTCCAACGCGTGCATGGATGCGAGCGCCGGTGGACATGGCCAGGATGAAGACGATTTCATCCGATGTGGGTGCGCCGGGCACCCGCACTTCGATGGCATCGAAATGGCTGCGCACGTAGCTCGCGTTGATGTGGGTGAGCGGCACATCCAGCGCCGCGCCCGGGCCACCCACCTTCTTGGTGGAAGGCACGATAGACAGTGCATTGGCGGGTTGCCCGGTCTTCTCTTCGGCCAGGCCTTTGGCGTAGGCGTTGCGGTCACCCTTCCAGCCCAGCAGCTCGCGCATGGCATAACCACCAGGCACATGCCACAGCGCGCCGTGCTCCAGCTCGCCAGCTGCCCCCACGATGGCGCCCTTGCCGTAAGTCTCGATGCGCTCGGCGGGCACAGCCATGGCCTTGAGCAGGCGCTGGGCCATGTCCAGCCCCACGTCCTGCAGGGCATCCATCATGGGGAGGATGTCGGGTTCGTACCGGCCCGCAAACGGGTTGGTCAGCACCGCGCCGATGGCACCACGCAGCAGCGGCACCTCAGCCACCGGCCCGAATTCGTGCCGGATTTCCTCAAGATGGGTGAAAACGCGTCGTATCTGGATCATTTTGGAGACCTGTGCAATTCGTTAAGCAAATACTGAACCAACTTCCGATTTCATCACCGCTTGTGGGGGCCACACAGCACCGGCCAGGGCTGGCGGTGCTGCGGTCGCCAGAAACTGCCCTTGGCACGCCAGCAGCGCAAACCACAGCAGGCCGCTGGACTGCAATTCTTGCGCTTTTTGCAACCCCTGCTGCAAAGCCCGGCGAACCTGCTCTTCGGGCAAGTCAGGCACATCCACGGTGACAGGAATGGCACCCAGGTCACTGTCGTCCCGCACCAGCCACGCGGGCATGCGCTCAATGCGCGCGTCCTGCACATTGACCGCATTGGCCACAATGGTCGCTGCCGCATCGGCCTGCGCGGCCGTGCGCGCCAGCACCGTGACGCTGTCCGCAATGCCCAGCGACTGGCTGCGTCCGCGCCACCCACTGGTGGCCACACCGCGCACCGGCATGGCGCTGTCGATGCGGATCTGCCCATCCAGCACCAAGCCGTTGCGCAACTGTGCTGCGTTGAGTGCAGCGATATCAGCGTACACCCCCACCGTGACCGACTGGCCCGGCGCCAGGTGCAGCGCAATGTCGCCCCCATTGTTGACCCAGGCGCGGTCTATGCCCTGCTGGTCGTAGCACGCCAGAATTTCCTGGGCCACCGCACCCGCCACCGCAGCCATCGACGTGATGAAGCCTGCGCGGTAGGGGCTGCAGGCCGCCCACATACGACGCGCCACCACGCCCTGCAACGCGCAGCGATCACCCACCGGCGCCCGCAGGCCAGGGAGTTCACTCACCAGCTCCTGCAGCAGCCCTTCAAAACGTTGCCAGGCGCGCTCGTGCGCGTGGGTCACGGCGTCGCGCGCCCCTTCGGCCTGAAGGATGAGGTCCATCGGGCCATGCTGGAAGTGCCAGCGGCCGTCGGAAAGGAGTTTGCGGCAAGCGTTCACAGCGCGGCTCACTCAGCCTAGCAGGGGTGGGCGGCCCAGCGGCCACGGATTGGCCGCAGGCAAGGTCTGCCACACGCGCGCCTGCGGCGCACCGTCGTTGTGCCACGCACCGCGCTCCAGCACTTCGCGCAGGCTGCGAATTTGTTCGGTGTGCCCGCCCAGCGCTTCGTAGTCCGCGCGGCGCATGCTGAACTCGATGGGTGCCACGATGGCGGGTGTGGGCACAGTGCCAAAGCTGTTGTCCGGCATGCGCAGCACGTCGGCCATCACCGTGATACCGCCGCCTGGCCACACATAGGCGGGGGCACCGCCACAGGTCACATTGACCAGCGCGTTCTTGATGGAGCGCGTGAGCAGCACCGGGTTCTCGGTGACCCCTGCGCGCAGGCTGCCGCCCGCACCGCCGAGGAACAGCACAGACGCCAGCGAAGGCTCGCAGTTTTCGCCGATGCGGTCCACGATGCGGCGCACCTCGACGGGCATCTCGGCTTCCACCGGATTCAGTTGCTCGTCCAGCACGTGCCAGGAGGCATGCTCCCCCGTGGTGGAGGTCATCAACAAGCGCAGCCCCGGCCAGGCCACGGATTCGTCCCAGCCCTCGATGATGGACAGCGGATCGGCAATGTCGGTGCCACCCCAGCCGGTGCCCGGGTTGGCCACCTGAAAGTAGCGGCCCGGCGTGGACTTGCGCCCGCGCATCTGGATGCCCGAAGGCTTCATGTCCAGACAGCGACCCGCCTGGTGTTCAGTAAGCACACCGGTGATGTGGTCGTCCACCACCACCACCTCGTCGGCATGGCCGAAGAACTGGCGCGCAAAGATACCAATGGCCGCAGAGCCGCAGCCCACGCGCATGCGCTGTTCGGCCACACCGTTGACGATGGGTGCGCGCCCGGCCTGGATCACGAGCTGCGAGCCGCCGTCGATGGTGAACTCCACGGCCTGCTTGTTGCCCAGCGCCTGCATCATCTCAGCTGTGATGCGGCCTTCCTTCTTGGTGCCACCCGTGAGGTGGTGCACGCCGCCGAGCGACAGCATCTGTGAGCCATATTCCGCCGTGGTCACGTGGCCCACCACCTCGCCCTTGCAACGCACGTTGGCCTGCTCGGAGCCGAGGAAACGATCGGTGTCGATCTTCACCTTGAAGCTGCAGTAGCTGAAGATGCCCTCGGTGACCACGGTGACCATGTCCACGCCATCGGTCTGGGAACCCACGATGAAGGGCGCCGGCTTGTAGTCGGGGTAGGTGGTGGACGAGCCCACGCCCGTCACGAACACCTCTTCAGACAGCAGCAGATCGCCGTTCCATGCGGGTTCTGGAGTCACCTCGGTCTCAGCGCCTTCTGCAGCGGGGGCGCGGCCCGCAAACGGCACCAGTGTGGCCTCGCCCGTTTCCAGCGTCTTGCGCAGCAACACCACCGGGTCAAGCCGCACAAGCACACCCGCCTGGTTGGCGTAACGGTCGCAAGCGCCTGCGCGGCCTTCGGAAATCTGGCACAGCACCGGGCACGCATTGCACTCGACCTTGGCAGCGTTCATGCGCTCGTTGCGGGGCCGGGCGCGCTCGAGCACCTGCGGCAGATCTGGCGAATCCATGCCCGGCAGCCCATCGGTCTTGGTGTGTTCAGTCATCGTGGCAACCCATTCATTGCTTTGTTGCAAGTGCTTGTATGCGCTTTGCATTTTGTGTAGCATTCACTTAACTTAAATGTTGTGAACACTACATTTGATGTCAATGTAGCGGAATCAACCAGACTCTGCAATGGTGTTTTCGCACCCCCAAAAACGGTGCACGAGGAGCCCCAAAATGACGCACGTTGTGACGGACGCATGCATTCGGTGCAAGTACACCGACTGCGTCGATGTGTGCCCCGTGGATTGCTTCAAGGAAGGGCCGGAATACCTGGTCATTGACCCGGACGAATGCATCGACTGCGCGGTGTGCATTCCGGAGTGCCCGGCCAATGCGATCTATGCCGAAGACGACCTGCCCGAGGGCATGGAAATCTTCCTGCAGTTCAACAAAAAGCTGGCGCCCACGCTGCCCACAATCACCAAAAGAAAAGCGGCTTTGCCAGATGCGGAACAATGGAGGGTTGTGAGCCACAAGCTTTCAGGCCTGAACATTGCGCTGTAGAGCGCTTGGGGCCCTGAATCTGAGCCAGCTTCAGCCAGATTTCTTATTTGTTTCCAACTTTTCCATCTAACGCACCATGAGCGCCTTTCTTGACGAACGCGTCCTGACGGTCCACCACTGGACGGACCGACTTTTCTCCTTCACCACCACGCGCGACACCGCGCTGCGCTTTTCCAACGGGCATTTCACGATGATTGGCCTGCGTGGCGAAAACGGCAAACCCCTGCTGCGCGCCTACAGCATCGTGAGCCCCAACTACGAAGAGCATCTGGAGTTCCTGTCCATCAAGGTGCCCGACGGCCCATTGACCTCGCGCCTGCAGCACATCAAGGTGGGCGACACCATCGTGGTCGGCAAAAAGCCCACGGGCACCCTGCTGATCGACTACCTGCTGCCCGCCAAGCGCCTGTACATGCTGTCCACCGGCACGGGCGTGGCCCCGTTCCTGAGCCTGATCCGCGACCCGGAGACGTATGAGAAATTCGAGGAAGTCATCCTGGTGCACGGCGTGCGCGAGGTGAAGGAGCTGGCCTACCATGACTACATCACGCAGGAGCTGCCGCAGCATGAGTTCCTGGGCGAGATGGTCACCAAGCAGCTCAAGTACTACCCCACCGTGACGCGCGAGCCCTTCAAGCACCAGGGCCGTGTGACCACCGTGATCGAAAACGGCCAGCTGGCGCGCGACCTGGGCCTGCCCGCGCTCAACCCCGTGGAAGACCGCGTGATGATCTGCGGCAGCCCCGAGATGCTGCGCGACCTCAAGCACATGATGGAAGAGCGTGGCTTCAAGGAAGGCAACACCACGAAGCCTGGCGACTTCGTGATCGAACGCGCGTTCGCAGAGCAGTGATCCCCCGGCGGCCCCCTTACCGGGGGCCCGCCTCATCCACCAGGACCCGCCATGTCTGCCACCCCCACCAAGACCCGGACCGCGTCCCCCCGCGCAGCCTCTGCCCGCAAGACGGGCGTGCGCGAACAGGCCGCACAGACCACGCGCGACAACATCCTGAAGGCGGCGACCAAGGTGTTCGCCCGCTACGGCTACGAAGGCGGCAGCGTGGAGAAAATCTCCAAGGCGGCCAAGTCCTTCGACCGGATGATCTATTACTACTTTGGCAGCAAGGAAGGCCTGTTCATCGAGGTGCTGGAGGAAACCTACCGGCGCATGAACGATGCGGAGTCCAAGCTGGACCTGGACACCGCCAAACCGGTGGAGGCGCTGCAGGCGGTAATCCGCTTTGTGGTGGGCTACTACCGCAAGAACCCCGAGTTCATCACGCTGCTCAACACCGAGAACCTGCACAAGGGCAAGCACATCTCCAAGTCGATGCGCGCCCGTGAATACTCGTCGCCCGCCATCGAGGTGATCCGCCGCGTGCTCGAAAGCGGCCAGACGCAGGGGCTGTTCCGCAAGGATGTGTCGGCGCGCGATGTGTACCTGCTGATTGCCGCCACGGGCTACTTCTACATGTCCAACCGGCACACGCTGTCGGCCTTTCTGGGCGAAGACCTGGAGACGCCCGACGCGCTGGCGCACTGGGAATCGTTTGTCATCGACAGCGTGCTGCGCACTGTGGCGCCCGGCCCCAGTCTGCCCAAGGGCAGGGTCGCAGCGGCCTGAATCAACTAGAGATTTTTCCCTGCGGGGTGCCGCGTGGTGCCCCGCCCACCACCCCACGAGGAGAATCCATGGCAGAACCAGCAGCAGGCGGCAAATCGGGCAAGGTCGTCATCCAGAACATCGGTCTTTTGTTGTCGGGCGACCTGGACCGGCCCATCCTCGACGCCGACACCATCGTGGTGAATGATGGCCTTATCGTGGCCGTGGGCCGCTACAAGGACTGCGACACCGACCACGCCAACACCGTGATCGACGCACGCCAGACCTGCGTGGCGCCGGGCCTGATCGACAGCCATGTACACCCCGTGTTCGGAGACTGGACGCCGCGCCAGAACCAGATCGGTTGGATCGACTCGACCATGAACGGCGGCGTGACCACCATGGTGTCGGCCGGTGAAGTGCACCTGCCCGGCCGCCCCAAGGACATCGTGGGACTCAAGGCCCTGGCCATCACCGCGCAGCGCTCGTTCGACAACTTCCGCCCCGGGGGCGTGAAGGTGATTGCAGGCGCCCCGATCATCGAGAAAGGCATGACCGAACAGGACTTCAAGGACCTGGCCGATGCCGGCGTGACGCTGCTGGGCGAGGTGGGCCTGGGCTCCGTCAAGGCGGGCTACGAGGCCAAGCAGATGGTGGCGTGGGCACGCAAGCACGGCATCCAAAGCACCATCCACACGGGCGGGCCGTCCATCCCAGGCTCGGGCCTGATCGACAAGGACGTGGTGCTGGAGGCCGATGCCGACGTGATCGGCCACATCAACGGCGGCCACACTTCCCTGCCCTGGAAGCACGTGTGCGAGCTGTGCGAAAAGTCGTCCCGCGCGATCGAACTGGTGCACAACGGCAACGAGAAGATCGCCATCCAGGCCGCGCGCGCGGCCATCGAACTCAAGTGTCCCCACCGCGTGATCCTGGGCACCGACGGCCCGGCGGGCTCGGGCGTGCAGCCCCTGGGCATGCTGCGCATGATTGCGCTGATATCGAGCTTTGCCGACATCCCCGCCGAACTGGTGTTCTGCTTTGCCACGGGCAACACGGCGCGCATCCGCAACCTGAACTGCGGCCTCATCGAGGTAGGCCGCGCGGCCGACTTCGTCTTCATGGACCGCGCCCAGCACACGGCTGGCGCCACGCTGCTGGAAAGCGTACAGCTGGGCGACATCCCGGGCATCGGCATGGTGATGATCGACGGCCTGGTGCGCTGCGGGCGCAGCCGCAATACACCACCCGCGACCGAGATCCCGGTGGTGCTGTAGCCCACGCTTATCCCACAAAAAAGCCCGCAATCAGCGGGCTTTCTGTTGGGAGAGGTGCGGTCGAATCAATACGTGTCCGCCACTCGCACCGCGCCGGGCTGTGCACGCGGGTAAGGTTCTTCAGCGCGCATGGCGGCGCCATCGTCCACGCGGAAGCCCTTGCCCTGCAGCACGACGGGCGTGCCCACGGCGGTGGGCTGTGCGCGGGTGAAGCGGCGCACCGAGCCGTCTTCCATGCGCACCGCGATCTGGTAGACCGTCTGCGTGCGCGTACGCTCTTCCACCTTGTGGCCCACGTAGCCGCCACCCACGGCGCCCAGCACAGTGGCGGCCGTACGGCCCGAGCCCTTGCCCACCTGGTTGCCCACCACGGCCCCCAACACACCGCCCGCCACCGCCCCCACGCCTGTGGCCGGGGCCGCCTGCTGCACTGCTTGCACCGACTCGACGCGGCCGCAGGTAGCACACAGGGGGGCCTGTGCGGCAGTGCGCAGCGGTGGCTGCTGCTGTGGCTGGTATTGCTGCGGGGGATGCCCGGCATAACCTTGCGAAGCTGCGGGCGGTTGATTAGCTACTCTATTAGTAGCAATATTTCTATTATCAACAAGCGCTGGCGCCGGTTTTTGTTGCAAATTCTCAGCTCTTGGCGCTCCTGACGCAGGCTGCGCCGTCATGGCCAAGGGTTGCGCGTCGGCGGCGGACTTGCCCGCGTTCTGCACCACCAGGGTCGTGCCCAGCGCCACCACACTCACGCCCAGCACGCCGATAGCGACCCACAGCCACTTGAGGGAAGGGCTGGCCGCGCCGCCAAGGGCGCCAGCCTGTGCCACAGGAACGGCGGAAGTGTGGGTGGAAGGCGAAACGATAAGACTCATGATTTTTCTCCGGAAGATCCAGAAAGCTCTGGATGAATGGCCGCCAGCGTAACCAGCCAGCCCGGAAATCCGGGCGTAGCGTCTGTAAAGGACGTAAGAACCTGTTTAAGAACCAGCCTATTGCGGCACATGCAAACGCCCCCGCGCTGCAGGTAGCGCACCCAGCTCCTGGAAAGCCCGGGCGCAGCTGGCTGAAAACAACAGCACCGCCGACGAGAAATAGATCCACATCAGCAGTACCACCAGCGACCCCGCTGCGCCATAGGCCGACACCACAGCCGCCGTGGCCAGGTACCAGGCCAGCAGCTGCTTGCCCACCGTGAACAGCGTGGCGCCCACCACGGCCCCAGCCATGATGCAGCGCGGCGGCGGCTTGGCCCCGGCGCCAATGCGCATCAGGCCCACAAACAGTGCCACGGCAAAGCCAAAGGCCACCACTTCATTGACCAGCTGCATGGCCGGTGCCAGCGGCGCCAGCGCCAGGCGCGAGCCCGCCCAGCCCGCCAGCAGGTGGATCAGCGTGGACAGCGCCAGCGACACCAGCAGCAAAAAACCCAGCGCCAGCACGTAGGCCAGCCCCCGCAGGCGCAGCGACGCCATGCGCCACCAGGCGGCCCGCTGCGGCAGGGGGCCTTCGCCGCGCCACAGGTGCTCCAGCGCCGACTGCAACTCGACAAACACCCCGGTGGCGCCTGAGACCAGCACCACAAACCCCACCAGCGACGCCAGCCGCCCCTCGGCCGGGGCCTGCGCACTGGCCATCGCCTGCCGCACCACGTCGGCCACCTGCTGCCCCATCACAGCCTGCACCTGTGCGATGAGATTGCTTTCCAGATAGCTGCGGTCCATCCACCAGCCCAGCACCCCCACCAGCAACAGCAACAGGGGCGCCAGGCTGAGCATGCCGTAGAACGACATGGCGGCGCTCATGCGCAGCCCGTCGGCGTCCAGCCAGAGCGTGGTGGCGCGCCAGAAAGGCTGGAGCAGGGTCCACACGGGTTTGACAAGGCGCAGTGCGCGGCGCTTCAGGGAGGGTGCTGCCATATGCGGCTAGCCTACGGCGGCAGCCCCCGCGCGTCCACCCGCGTTTCGCTGCAACTGCGGTAGGCCCGATCCCACATCGATCCCATAGCCCCCTGCAACAGTGGCCCTGCCTGTTGCCCAGGTGACCCGCCAACCCCCACGCGCGCGGATATTCTCAGGGCCGACACCCATCCACCCGGAGACACCGCCCCATGCACCCCCACGCCTTTGCCCACCTGCGCGCCGCACTCCAGACCCACGTCGACCAGGGTCTGCTGCCCGGCGCAGTGGCCCTGGTGCACCACCAAGGGCGCACGGTGCTGCACGAAGCCGTGGGCGCCCAGCGGCCCGGGGCAGGCGCGCCCGCCATGGCGCCCGACACCGTATTCCGCATCTATTCCATGACCAAACCCATCGCCTCGCTGGCGGCGCTGATGCTCATGGAAGAAGGCCGCCTGCTGCTGTCGCACCCTGTCTCGCACTACCTGCCGGCGTTTGCGGGCCAGCGGGTGTACGACGAAGCCACCGGCACCACCGCCCCCGTGCAGCGCGAAGCCACGGTGCACGACCTGCTGCGCCACACCGCCGGGCTGAGCTATGCGTGGGAGGCCGGCACGGTGCCCGACCAATACCGGGCGGCCCGCGTCGGCTCGCGGCGCCACAGCAATGCCGAGCTGGTGGCCGCGCTCGGCCCGCTGCCGCTGGTGCACCAGCCTGGCAGCTGCTGGGAATACAGCCGCGCCACCGATGTGCTGGGTGCGGTACTGGAGGTGGTCGAAGGCGAGAGCCTTGGCACCCTCCTGAAACGCCGTATTCTGGAACCCCTGGGCATGCACGACACGGGGTTTTCGGTACTGCCCCACCGCCTGGCCGACCTCGCCGAGCCGTTCGCGCGCGACCCGCAGACCGGGGCCGAAGTGGCGTTGATCGATGTCTCGGCCCCGCCCGCGTTTGAATCCGCTGGCGGCGGGCTGGTGTCCACCGCCAGCGACTACGCACGCTTTTTGCAGCTGATGCTGGGCCAGGGCACCGTACAAGGCCCGGACGGCCACACCATCCGCCTGGCCAGCCGCGCCACCGTCGGTTTCATGACCGCCGACCACCTGGGCAACATCCCCACAGCGGGCGACATCCTGCCCGCAGGCTACGGCTTTGGCCTGGGCGTGGCCGTTCGCAAGGCCACCGGCCTGGCATCCAGCCCCGGTTCAGCAGGCACCTACAGCTGGAGCGGACTGGGCGGCACCTTCTTTTTGGTAGACCCCGCCGAAGACCTGTTCGCCATCCTGCTCACCCAGGCGCCGGGCCAACTGCGCACCCTGTGCGAGCTGTATCCGGCGCTGGTGTACGCGGCGCTTTGATGAGCACACCTCCTTGAGGAGCTGCGTCCCAGGCCGGGGCAGCGCCAGCTGCAACCGCTGCGCATGGCAACGGAGGCCCCGGCTTACACTCAACGCCCAATCACGGCACGCGACGCAGCTCCACCCGCAGCACGCATACCCGTCTCCCAGACCTCTTTTTTGAACCTATGCAGATCCGCTGCGCACTGGTCGGCATGCCCGGCTCCGGCAAATCCACCATCGGCCGCCAGCTGGCCCACCGGGCGGGGGTGCCCTTTATCGACCTGGACCACCGGCTGGAACAGACCATCGGCACCACCATCCGCAGCTTCTTCGAGGCCGAGGGCGAAGCCCGCTTTCGCGACCTGGAGTCGCAGGCCCTGGCCGACGTGGCCGGGCAAGCTGGTGGCATGGTCCTGTCCACCGGCGGCGGCGCCGTGCTGCGCCCCGAGAACCGCGAAACCCTGCGCCAGTTTGGCAACGTGCTGTACCTGCGCGCCTCGCCCGAAGAAATCTACCGGCGCGTCAAACACGACCGGACCCGCCCCCTGCTGCAAGGCGGCAACCCCATGGACAAGCTGCGCGACCTGTACGCCCAGCGCGATGGCCTGTACCGCGAAACCGCCCACTACGTCATCGAAACCGGCCGCCCCACTGTGCACACGCTGGTCAACATGATCATGATGCAGCTGGAGATGGCGGCGGGGGCACAGGGGGAGCAAGTGCCGCACGGCGCGTCCGATGCCCCAACCTCTGCGGGCACGCCGCACGCCGACCGCCCTTGAATCAATTGCTATTAAATCAATAGCTTTTTGCGCTTTACCGGCAAGCGCTAGCCGCCATTTTCATGGCCCCTGCAGCAGCGAGCAGCCCCCCCTACCGCGCCTGCAACTGCCCCTCAAACACACAGGCAGCGCCCCGATAGGCACCGCAACCCGTCTCGGACACCCAGGCCCGGCGCCCGTCGGCATCCACCCGCACCTGGACCTCGCAAGCGGCAGCGTCGGGTTCGGGCCGGTAGGGCTTGAGCACCAAGGTGCCTCGTTGCCACTGCCCCAGGCTGTCCAGACCGCCGCTGCACTGCGGCGATCCAACCGTGAGCGCTGCCGCCACCGCGCCGCGTTCAGCATCCAACACGATGAGTCGCAACTGCAACTGCCCCACCAAGGCCGGGCCTTCCCACTGCGCCGCCAGGCGGCTGGCTGGCAAGGTCGAACTGGCGGCAAGAGCAGGCGCCTGGGCCTGGGCCCAGCAGACGGGCTGGGCCAGTGCCAGCGCGGCCCACAGCGCTTTTCGCGCTCCAGCACACGCCACGCTGCGCGCCACGGCACCAAAACGTACAAGGGAGCGAAGTCGAGCGGACAAGGAACAAGTCATGGCAGAAGTCGGGCGTTTCAACGGAAGTTGGCGGGCACTATGCGCTGCTCAATGTACTGCCACAGGTAAGCCGTGTAAGCCTTGGCTGCACTGCCGTCGTGGGCGTCGATCATCGCCTGGCGCTTGTCGGCATCAGCCACGTGGTTTTTCAGCAGGCCTTCAGCGCGCGCATCGGTCAGCGTGCCTTTGAGGATTTGCGCGGCACCATTCGCCCCCTCGTGGTGGACCAGATAGATGTACTGCGCTTTCTTGTCTGCGGACAGATCGGCAGGCACCAGAGGGGTGCCATCGTCGTTGGTGCGGGCGCTCAGTTGGGTGAAGTAACCCTTGTCCAGCTCAGCCGCAGCCACGATGGAGGTGGTGGCGTCAAAGCGCAAGTTCAGCAGCGCAGCCCGGTCCACCACCTGGTTGGCATCGTTCACCTGCCCCAGGGACTTGGCCTGTTCATTGACGTAGCTGCCCGGCTTGGTGGCCGATTCGATCCAGGTGCTTTCCAGAAATTGCGTCAAGCCCCCAGCCTTGCTGGTGGTGTTGTAGCTCTGCGGGTCCCAGGTGGCCGAGAGTTCACGGCGCAGGGCCTTCCACTCGGCGGCCCCCGCCTTGTCCAGCTTGGCTTTTGGGTCCAGCTGCGGATGCAGCTCGCCAAAAAAGCGCTGGTTGGTGGCATCGTCCAGACGCTTGCCGCGCAGCGGGCCCGCTTCTGCAGATATCACGGCCGCAATCGTGGCGCGTGGGTAGCCCGTGCGATCCGCAGCCAGGGTAATGGCGTCGCGGTAAATCTCGTTCACGCCCAGGCGCAATGGATCGGTCCGGTCGCGCTCGGCATTTCGCAACGCTGTCAGGGCATTGGGCGCAGGCACGGTGCCAGCCCCCCAGAACGGCGTGGAGTTGGCGCTTTGCGCGGTGTTGCTGCTGGCGATGGGGTTGAGGGTATCGGCCTGCGCCAGTATCAAGCCAGATTGCAAAGACGTCGCGGTGCTTTCGTTGGCAAAGCCCGTCCCCTGAGACAAACTGGGGTCCGTAGGCGCTGCAGCAGCGCCACTGCCGGAAAGTGCCCAAGTACTGGTGTTGGTAGTGATTTGCATGGTGAAGAGCTGTCGGTATTGATCCATCCCTGGGCACGATGGGCACTGGGCCTCGGGCCCTCCCTTGGGGCATCTGCCACTTGATGCAGCCATGAGGGATGAACGTGATTGAACCGGTTTTACCTTCGTATAGCTATACAGGCGATTCCTAGCTAGGAATCTCCCTAGCTGGGAAGAACACCTACCCACAGAGAGAAGAACCGCCCGGCCACACCAAGGGCTCGGGACGGAGCCCTGCGTTCGATCTAGCGGAAAGTCTGGCCAGGAGTCTTGATCGGGCAGCCCGAGCTTTCGCCCTGCCTGTCGAGGGGCTGTTCAGCGGAGACGCCCTGGCTTGGACAGGGCCAGCCGGAACGGGCGAGGGGAAACGGGCAGGACAAAGGACGAGGGCAACGGGTGCGACATGTTGTCACAAGGTCCTCAAAATCAAGCCGAATCAGCCTCCAGCGCTTTATCTGCAAGCGTAAATTGCTACACAATTAATAGCAAAATGCATCCAACGGCATCACAGATTAGGCGCCAGCAACCGCTCCAACACCTTCTCATCCATGCCCCGGCGCTGGGCCATGTCGTGCAGCTGGTCTTCGCCGATCTTGCCGACGTTGAAGTACACGGCATCAGGGTGGCCGATGTAGAAGCCGCTCACGCTGGCGGCGGGCATCATGGCCAGGCTTTCGGTGAGCGACATGCCGATCTCGCCAGCCTGCAGCACGCGGAACAGATCGGTCTTGGCGCTGTGGTCCGGGCAGGCGGGGTAGCCGGGCGCGGGGCGGATGCCGCGGTACTTCTCGGCAATCATGTCGTCGTTGCTCAGCTGCTCACCCGCTGCATAGCCCCACAGATCGGTACGCACGCGGTGGTGCAGGGCCTCGGCGAACGCCTCGGCCAGGCGGTCGGCCAGGCTCTTGAACATGATGGCTGAGTAGTCGTCCAGCGCGTCGATGAAGGCCTTTTCCTTCTTCTCGATCCCGAGGCCCGCCGTCACGGCGAACATGCCGGCGTAGTCGGCAATGCCGCTTTCCTTGGGCGCTACAAAGTCGGCCAGGCAGCGGCTGGGGCGGGTCACGCCGTCGATGGTGTGTTTTTCGGCCTGCTGGCGCAGGCCGTACCAGGTCATGGCCACTTCGGTGCGGGCGTCGTCGGTGTAGAACTCGATGTCGTCGTCATTCACGCTGTTGGCGGGCAGCAGGGCCATCACGCCGCTGGCCGTGAGCCACCGGCCTTCGATGATCTTCTTGAGCATGGCCTGCCCATCGGCAAACACACGCGTGGCTTCCACGCCCACGATCTCGTCGGTGAGGATGGCGGGGTACGGGCCGGCCAGGTCCCAGGTCTGGAAGAACGGACCCCAGTCGATGTACTTGGCCAGCTCGCCCAGGTCGAAGTTCTTGAACACGCGGCGGCCCAGCGCGCGCGGCACGGTGGGCTGGTAGGCCGACCAGTCGATCGGCGTCTTGTTGGCGCGGATCTTGGCCAGGGGCCACAGGGGCGTGGCCTTTTTGTTGGCGTGCTGGGTGCGGACCTTGTCGTAGTCCGCGTTGAGCTCGTCCACGTAGTTCTGCACCCCGTCGCCCAGCAGGCTCTGCGCCACGCTCACGCTGCGCGAGGCGTCGGGCACATAGACCACGGGACCTTCGTAGTGCGGAGCGATCTTGACGGCGGTGTGCACGCGGCTGGTGGTGGCGCCGCCGATCAGCAGCGGGATCTTCTTGATGCGGAAGTGCTCGTCCTTCTGCATCTCGCCCGCCACGTACTGCATTTCTTCGAGGCTGGGGGTGATCAGGCCCGACAGGCCCACGATGTCGGCCCCCTCCACCTTGGCGCGCGCCAAAATCTCGTGGCAGGGCACCATCACGCCCATGTTCACCACCTCGAAGTTATTGCACTGAAGCACCACGGTGACGATGTTCTTGCCGATGTCGTGCACGTCGCCCTTCACGGTGGCGATGACGATCTTGCCCTTGCTGCGCACGTCGCGCCCGGCCAGTTCGTCCTGGCGCTTTTCTTCCTCGATGTAGGGGATGAGATGGGCCACGGCCTGCTTCATCACGCGTGCGCTTTTCACCACCTGGGGCAAAAACATCTTGCCCGCACCAAACAGATCGCCCACCACGTTCATGCCGTCCATGAGCGGGCCTTCGATCACGTGCAGCGGGCGGCCGCCCTTGGCCAGGATCTCGCGGTATGCCTCTTCGGTGTCTTCGGTGATGAAGTCGGTGATGCCATGCACCAGCGCGTGCGACAGGCGTTCGCCCACGGTCTTGGGGTGCTCGGGCGTTCCGCGCCATTCGAGCTTCTTGCTTTCGTCCTTGGCGCCGCTCTTGGCGGTTTCGGCGATCTCGACCAGGCGCTCACCAGCATCCGGGCGGCGGTTGAGCACCACGTCTTCCACGCGCTCGCGCAGCACGGGCTCCAGGTCGTCGTACACGCCCACCATGCCCGCGTTGACGATGCCCATGTCCATGCCGGCCTTGATGGCGTGGTACAGAAACACGGTGTGGATGGCTTCGCGCACCGGGTCGTTGCCGCGGAAGCTGAACGACACGTTCGATACCCCACCCGACACCTTGGCGCCGGGCAGGTTCTGCTTGATCCAGCGCGTGGCCTCGATGAAATCGACGGCGTAGTTGTTGTGCTCTTCAATGCCGGTGGCTACGGCAAAGATGTTGGGGTCGAAGATGATGTCCTCGGGCGGGAAGCCCACTTCATCGACCAGGATGCGGTAGGCGCGTTCGCAGATTTCGATCTTGCGCTCGTAGGTGTCGGCCTGGCCTTTTTCGTCAAACGCCATGACCACGGCAGCGGCGCCGTAGCGGCGCACGAGGCGCGCCTCGTGCTTGAACTTGTCCACGCCCTCCTTCATGGAGATGGAGTTGACGATGCCCTTGCCCTGCACGCAGCGCAGACCGGCCTCGATCACCTCCCACTTGGAGCTGTCCACCATGATGGGCACGCGGGCGATGTCGGGCTCGGACGCGATGAGCTGCAGAAAGCGCACCATGGCGGCCTTGCTGTCGAGCATGGCCTCGTCCATGTTGATGTCGATGACCTGGGCGCCGTTCTCCACCTGCTGGCGCGCCACGGCCAGGGCTTCTTCGTACTGGCCGTTCAAAATCATGCGCGCGAACGCCTTGGAGCCGGTGACGTTGGTGCGCTCGCCGATGTTGACGAACAAGGTGCCCTCGCCAATGGAGACGGGCTCCAGGCCGGACAGCTTCATGGGGGGCAGGGATACAGCAGACATAGGACTCACTCACCTGTGCAGGGGCAGCAGAAAAACAGGTGAGCGTCGTTGCGGTGTACGGTGGGGTGCGCGGGGCCCAAGCCTGACGAATCGCCATGCACCAAGCCGGGCATGGCAAGTCGCTGCAACGCTCCTTGGGCCGAGGGGCGATTGTAAGTTGCCCGCCCGGGATCAGCGCACTGGGCGGCGGCCCCGGAGTGCGGCCAGCAGCATCAAGCCCGCCATCAGCCACAAAGCCCACTCGGACAACGACGGAATCGCGCTCGCGGCCACTGCCGTGATGGTGTCGGTATCGGTGGCGCTGTTGTTGCCGGGGTTAGGGTCGGTCACGCCACCCGGGGCCGCGACCGTCGCGGTGTTGACCAGTGTCCCCGTTGCCGACACGCTCACCGTGGCGGTGACGGTGTAGGTCACCGATCCGCCCGCAGGCAGATTGACCACGTCGTTGATGCTGCCGCTGCCCGCCGCCGTGCAGGTGCCGCCGCCGGAGCCCACGCAGGTCCAGGTGCCGGTCAGCACGGCGGGCAGGGTGTCTGCCACCGTCGCGCCAGGGGCGTTGGACGGTCCGGCATTGCTGGCGGTGATGGTGTAGGTCACCGAGCCGCCAGCGTTGGCCGTGGTCACGCCATCGGTCTTGGTGATGGTCAGGTCGGCTTGCGATGCGATGGTGTCGGAATCCGTGGCGCTGTTGTTGCCCGGATTGGGGTCGGTCACCCCGCCCGGCGCTGTCACCGTCGCGGTGTTCACCAGCGTTCCGCTGGCCGCAGCACTCACTGTTGCGCTCACCGTATAGGTCACCGATCCACCGGCGGGCAGGTTGACGCTATCGTTGATGTTGCCGCTGCCCGCTGCCGTGCAGGTGCCGCCACCCGCGCCTACGCAGGTCCAGGTGCCGGTGAGCGCTGCGGGGAAGGTATCCGCCACCGTGGCCCCCGACGCATTGGACGGCCCCGCGTTGCTGGCGGTGATGGTGTAGGTGACTGAGCCGCCAGGTATGGCCGTGGTCACGCCGTCCGTTTTGGTAATGGACAGATCGGCCTGCTGCGTGATGGTGTCAGAGTCCGTGGCGCTGTTGTTGCCCGGGTTGGGGTCGGTTACACCGCCCGGAGCCGCGACCGTCGCGGTGTTGACCAGCGTCCCTGTGGCCGCTGCACTCACCGTGGCGCTGACGGTGTAGGTAACCGATCCTCCGGCGGGCAGATTGACGGTGTCGTTGATGTTGCCGCTGCCTGCTGCCGTGCAGGTGCCGCCGCCCGCGCCCACGCAGGTCCAGGTGCCGGTGAGTGATGCGGGGAAGGTGTCCGCCACCGTGGCCCCCGGCGCATTGGATGGCCCCGCGTTGCTGGCGGTGATGGTGTAGGTGACCGATCCGCCCGGCGTGGCCGTGGTCACGCCATCGGTCTTGGTGATGGCCAGATCGGCCTGTGGTGTGAGCGTGTCCGAGTCGGTGGCACTGTTGTTGGCGGGGACAGGGTCGTTCACGGCAGACGTCACCGTCGCGGTGTTGGCCAATGTCCCAGTCGCTGAACTATTGACCGTGGCGCTGACCGTGTAGGTCACCGAGCCGCCTACGGGCAGGTTCACCGTGTCGCTGATGTTGCCACTGCCCGCCGCCGTGCAGGTGCCACCGCCCGCACCCACACAGGTCCAGGTGCCGGTGAGCACGGCGGGAAAGGTGTCCGCAACCGTGGCACCGACGACGGGGTCCGGCCCTGCGTTGCTGGCGGTGATGGTGTAGGTCACCGACCCGCCCGGGACGGCCGTGGCCACACCATCGGTCTTCGTGATGGACAGGTCCGCATCTTGGGCATGCGCCGCGGTCGCAGCCACCATGGCCAACAAGAGCGCTGTGAGCCACAGAAAAACACGTTGGAGCATGGCGAAGTCCCGATTCGAAGTAGAGGGGTGACCAAAGTGTAACGCCACGTTTCCACCCGGAATCTTCGTGCATGGCGGCACGCGCTGACCGCGCGTCCCGCGCTTGAAGCGGTTGAATCGCTCTCAACGCACCGGCAGGAACTGCAGGAACGTGCCGCCCACAATGCCCTGCACATAGCTGATGGCGGCGCGGCGGTACTTTTCGGTGGTCAGGGCAGCCAGCAGGTCGAGGCGCGCGATGATCTTGCCAAACTCGCGCTCAAAGCTCAGGTTGCGGCCTTGGGGGCCGATCTCGTCCGCCAGCAGCAGTGGCTGGCCCTGGGCGTTGCGGCGCTGGGCCAGCAGCCACACGGCGCTTTCCACATTGCGGGCGGCGTTGTAGAGGTGCTGGGCATCCATGCCGTCGAGCAAGAAGAATTCGATCTTTCCGCCATGGGCCGTGATGATCATGTCGGCCGTGGCATGGATGAAGGCTGCCACGCGGTCCCCGGTGAACTCCGGCGCGAACGCAAAGCCCATCGCGGCAATGTCGCGCCGCCCCTGCAGTGGTGCCCAGGGCTGGCGCTGCAGGATGGCTGTGCGCACCTGCTCGGCGGCGTGCTCGCGGCTGGTGGCGCTGGTTTTGCGCCATTCGGCGGGGTTGCGGCGGTAGAGCTTGTCCATGAGGCGGAACAAGCCCTCCAGGTTCTCGTGCATGGCCAGCGTGGCCACACGGTTCATGTCGGACTGGGCCAGCTCGGCGGGCGTTGTGGCGGCTCCCTTGACCTCGCCGCGTGGCGTGGGCGCATTCGCCGCGCAGCCTGCGAGCACGGTGCACAGCAGTGCACACGATGACATCCACAGGAGAGAAAGGAACGGCCCACGCATGGGAGCCGATTATCGGGCGCAGTGTGGGCGCCTCACAGCCGGTTAACACTGTTTGAAGATCTCAGGCCACGGCCCTGAATCCCGTTGCCTCAGCAGCGGTCTGCGCTGTCGGGGTTGGGGATACCCTTGATCGGGCACTCCTCGGTGCCCACCATGGGCCGCGTGATGGCCTCCACGGCCTTGCGCGTGCCTTCGGGGTCAGTCACCCAGCGGGTGTAAAAGTCATACGGGCAGGCGGCCACACCCTGGTCTCCACCGCCTGAGTTGATCAGCCCTGTGTATCCCCGGTGCAGCAGCTTGAAGAGGTGATTCTCAGACTGCCCGTTCTTGCGGAAGTCGCGGATCAGGCTCTTCGACAACGCGGCGTACTGCACGCCGTATTCCTCCTCTCCGCATTCACCGAGCGTTCGGCCATCAAAGCCAATCAGGGCGCTGTGGCCGAAGTAGCTGTATACGCCGTCAAACCCGGCGGCATTGGCCACGGCCACATACGTGTTGTTGGCAAAGGCCATGGCCTTGCTCATCAGAATCTGCTGCTCCTTGGCGGGGTACATGTAGCCCTGGCACCGCACGATCAACTCGGCACCCTTCATGGCGCAGTCGCGCCAGATCTCGGGGTAGTTGCCGTCGTCGCAGATGATGAGGCTGATCTTCAGGCCCTTGGGGCCTTCGCTGACGTAGGTGGTGTCCCCGGGGTACCAGCCTTCGATGGGGGTCCAGGGCATGATCTTGCGGTACTTCTGCACGATCTCGCCCTGGTCGTTCATGAGGATCAGGGTGTTGTACGGCACCTTGTGCGGGTGCTCCTCATGGCGCTCGCCGGTGAGTGAGAAGACGCCCCACACCTTGGCCTTGCGGCAGGCGGCGGCGAAGATTTCGGTCTCTTCACCCGGTACGGTGGCCGCCGTGTCCATCATCTCCTGGGCGTCGTACATGATGCCGTGGGTGCTGTACTCCGGAAAGATCACCAGGTCCATGCCGGGCAAGCCGGTCTTCATGCCCACCAGCATGTCTGCGATCTTGCGCGCGTTGTCCAGCACCTCGGCCTTGGTATGCAGGCGCGGCATCTTGTAGTTGACCACCGCCACGCCGACGGTGTCCTTGCTGCTTGAAATATCGCCGTGAATCATGGTGAAGCATCCCTATCAATGAGAAATCATCCAGGGCCGTTTGCTCGGAAACGCCTTGGCGCCGCTGGGCGCCGTCACCGTGGCCTTGCGGCTTTGCGATGACGAACAGCAGCCACAGCCTGCAGGGTGTTTGAGGCGGGCGTAGTCGCCCGAGCGCTGCGGCTCGTGCCGCGCTCGCTCGTTGGTGGCGATGGCGCTGCGCGCGGACGCGCTCATGAGTGCCAGGCGCGGCGCGGTGGCAAACACGCGCGGCGATGCTGCGCCGCAGTCTGGGCAGGCAGCGGGTTCGTTGCGGTCGGCCAGCAGGCGAAAGGCATCAAAGCCGCCACACTGGGCACAGGCGTAGTCGTAGGTGGGCATGGCGAGTCCTTCTGCAGCAATGGTGTTTGACTGTCAGACCAGGTCGGGCGACAGCGGCATGGCCACCGAGCCATCCAGGTGCTTGATCGGCCCCGCCGCACTCGGGTTGATGTCAAAGTCAAAGATCTGCGTGGGCAGCCACAGCGTGGCGCAGGCGTTGGGCACATCCACCACGCCGCTGATGTGGCCCTGCACCGGGGCTGTGCCCAGGATGGAATACGCCTGCGCGCCCGAATAGCCAAACTTCTTGAGGTACTCGATGGCGTTCAGGCAGGCCTGGCGGTAGGCCACGTTCACGTCCAGGTAGTACTGCTTGCCACTCTCATCCACGCTGATGCCCTCGAAGATCAGGTAGTCGTTGTAGGTGGGCGTGATGGGGCTGGGCTTGAAGATGGGGTTCTTGATGCCGTACTTGGCCATCCCGCCCTTGATGAGCGTGACCTTCATGTGCACCCAGCCCGCCATCTCGATGGCGCCGCAAAAGGTGATCTCGCCGTCGCCCTGGCTGAAATGCAGGTCGCCCACCGACAGGCCGGCGCCGTCCACATACACCGGGAAGAACACCTTGGCGCCGCGCGACAAATCCTTGATGTCGCAGTTGCCACCATGCTCGCGCGGGGGCACCGTGCGGGCGCCTTCGGCAGCCGCTTGGGCCTTGGCATCGCCCGTGAGGCGGCCCATGTGGGCCGTGCCCGCCGAGGGTGGGTTGGCCAGCCCGGCCGTGGGGTCTGAGTCGATGAGCGCCTGCTCGCGCGCATTCCACTGCTCCAGCATCTTGCGGTCGGGCAGGCAGCCAATCAGGCCAGGGTGGATGAGCCCAGCGTACTTCACGCCCGGCACATGGCGCGAGCTGGTGAACATGCCATGAAAGTCCCAGATGGATTTTTGCGCCTGCGGGAAATGCTGGGTCAAAAAACCGCCGCCGTTGTTCTTGCTGAAAAAGCCGTTGAAACCCCACAGGCTGTCCTGCTTGGCACCAATGTCCAGCAGGTCCACCACCAGCAGGTCGCCCGGCTCGGCGCCCTTCACGCCCACGGGGCCGCTGAGGTAGTGCACCGTGGTCAGGTCGATGTCGCGCACATCATCGGCGCTGTCGTTGTTCTTGATGAAGCCGCCCGTCCAGTCAAACGTCTCCAGCACGAACTCATCGCCAGGATTGACCCAGCAGGCCATGGGAATGTCTGGGTGCCAGCGGTTGTGGATGTTCTCGTTCTCGGTGGGCGACTTGCTCAGATCGACCTTGATCAGGGTTTCAGCCATGGCGTGCTCCTTGGAAGGGGTGGGTGGAAGAATGAAAACGTGAGATAAAAGCTCTAGGGCCTGCAAGGCAAGCTGCCTGTGAAACGGTCACGGCCAACGCCAGTGCCCCCGCGCAAGGGCCGCCCCGCCGCGCTGGGGGCGTCCCCCTCCCGCAGCGCGCAGCGATGCGAGAGAGGGGGAAGGCGCCGAAGGCGACTCAGGGGGTGTTTCATGTCATACCGACAGATAAGCTTTGATGCGCTGCTGGTCGGTGTCGGCGCGGGCGGTCTCGTGCACCAGGCGGCCGCCCTCAATGACGAACAGCCGGTCGGCCACGTCCATGGCAAACGACAGCACCTGCTCGCTCACCACGATGGTGATCTGGCGCAGCTTGCGAATCTCGTTGAGCGCCTTGGCGATGTCCTTGATGATGGAAGGCTGGATGCCCTCGGTGGGCTCGTCGAGCAGCAGCACCTTGGGGTCGGTGACGAGCGCTCGCGCAATGGCCAGTTGCTGCTGCTGCCCGCCCGAGAGGTTGCCTCCCTTGCGCCGACGCATGTCCCACAGCACGGGAAACAGTGCGTAGATATCTTCGGGAATCTGTCGCGTCTTGGAGTTTTCCAGCCCGGTCTCGATGTTCTCTTCGACCGTGAGGGTCGGGAAGATCATGCGGCCTTGAGGCACATAGGCGATGCCCTTGGCCACGCGGCGAAAGCTCTCGTCCTTCGTCACGTCCTGGCCTGCCACGGTGATCTGGCCGCTCTTGACGGGCATCACGCCCATGAGGCTTTTGAACAGCGTGGTTTTGCCCATGCCATTGCGGCCCATGATGGCCACGGTCTCGTTGGCACGGCCGTCAAACGAGATGCCGTGCAGCGCCTCGCTCTGGCCGTAGGCCACAAACAGATCTTTGACTTCCAGCATGCGATGCTCCTGTGAAGGAATGGGTTGCTCAGTGGCCCAGGTACACGTCGATGACCTTGGGGTCCGCCTGCACCTTCTCCATGGGGCCTTCGGCCAGGATCTTTCCCTGGTGCATCACAGTGACCTTGTGGGCAATGCGCTTGACGAACTCCATGTCGTGCTCAATGACGATCACCGCGCGGTTCTTGCAGATGCGCTGCAGCAGCTCGGCCGTCAGCTCACGCTCGCGCGCGCTCATGCCGGCAATCGGCTCGTCCAGCATCAGCAGCTCGGGCTCCTGCATCAGCAGCATGCCGATCTCCAGCCACTGCTTTTGCCCGTGGCTCAGCAAGCCAGCCTCGGTATCGAGCTTGTCGCCCAGGCCAATGTCTTCGGCCACCACCTGCACACGCGCCTTGACCTCATCGGTGCACTTGAACGCCAGCGCGCCCAGCACCGAGCGGCCTGCGGGGTAAGACACCTCCAGGTTCTGGAAGACCGACAGGTTCTCGTAGATGGACGGCGTCTGGAACTTGCGCCCGATGCCCAGCCGCACCCGCTTGTGCTCGGCCATGCGGGTGAGTTCTTCGTTCTTGAACTTGATGCTGCCGCCCGTGGCGCGGGTCTTGCCGCAGATCAGATCCAGCAGTGTGGTCTTACCCGCACCGTTGGGGCCGATGATCACGCGCAGCTCGTTCTTGTCGATGTACAGCGTGAGGTCGTCGATGGCCTTGAAGCCGTCGAACGACACGGTCAGGTCTTCAATGGCCAGCGCGAAGTCGGTGTTGCTCATGAGGAGTGCTCCGGTGGTTTCAGACGCCCTGGCGGCTCACGCCATCAGGCAGCGTGGCGGCGGGTGCTGGCGACGCTGCCGCAGCGGTGCTTGTATCCACAGGCAGGCGCGCCGCGGATGGTCGGCCTTGCTCCGATGCCTGGCGCAGCGCTTCGCGGCGGCCCTTCCACCAGGGCACCACATGGCTCTCCCACAGGCCCGCCAGGCCCATGGGGAAAGCCATGGTCACGCCGATGAAAAGCCCGGCCATGAGGAACAGCCACAGCTCGGGAAAGCTCTCCGAGAAATACGTCTTGCCCGCGTTCACCAGCAAGGTGCCATACACGGCACCCACCAGGCTCATGCGCCCGCCCACGGCGGCGTAGATCACCATCTCGATGGACGGCACGATGCCCACAAAACTGGGCGACATGAAGCCCACCTGCAGCGAGAACATGGCGCCCCCGATGCCCGACAGCGCGGCGGCCAGGCAGAAGGTGAAGACCTTGAAATTGGCCACGTCGTACCCCGAAAAGCGCACGCGGTCTTCCTTGTCGCGCATGGCCAGCAGCAGCGTGCCCACCTTGCCGGTCTGTATCCAGCGGCACAGGATGATCGAGCCTATGAGCAGCGCCACGCACACGTAATACAGGATGTACTTGGCGCTGTCGGTGCGCGTGTCCCAGCCCCACAGCGTCTTCAGATCCGTCATGCCGTTCACGCCACCGGTGTAGCCCTGCTGGCCGATGATGAGCACCGTCAGAATCAGTGCCACGGCCTGCGTGATGATGGCAAAGTACACACCGCCCACACGGCGCTTGAACATCGCAAAGCTGATGATCCAGGCCAGCAGCGTGGGCACGACGATCACGGCCGCCAGCGCAAACGGCAGGCTCTTGAACGGAATCCAGAAGCTGGGCAGCTCGGTGATCTGGTTCCAGTCCATGAAGTCGGGGATGCCCGGCGTGGACTGGATCTTGGTACTGATGGGGTCAGACGCTTCGAGCTTGAGGAACATGGCCATGGCATAGCCCCCCAGGCCAAAGAACACGCCCTGCCCCAGGCTGAGCACGCCGCCGTAGCCCCACACCATTACGAGGCCGATAGCGACGAACGCATAGGTGAGGTACTTGCCGACCAAGTTCAGCCGAAAGATGTCGAGTGCCAGCGGCAGCACCACGGCCAGCAGCACGGTGAGCAGTACCAGGCTGGCGAGCTGGTAGCGCAGGATCCAGGCTTTGAGGGCGTTCATGCGGAGACTCCGGTGGGCTCGAAGGAAATGGACAGTTGGGCGAATTTCATCGGCGAACTTTGGAGGCGAACAAGCCCTGTGGCCGCACCATCAGGATCAGCACGATCAGCGACAGCGTGATCATCTTGGCCATGGAGCCCGCCATGAAGAACTCGGTGATGGACTGCGTCTGCGCAATGCCGAAGGCAGACACCACGGTGCCCAGCAGGCTGGCCGCGCCGCCAAAGGTCACCACCAGGAAGGCGTCCACGATGTAGAGCGAGCCCGATGTGGGGCCGGTGGAGCCGATGGTGGTAAACGCCGCGCCCGCCACACCGGCAATGCCGCAGCCAATGGCAAAGGTCAGGCGGTCGGTCTTCTGGGTGTCGATGCCAATGGCGTTGGCCATGATGCGGTTGCTCACCGTGGCGCGCACCCGCAGGCCCCAGCGGCTTCTGTGCAGGGCCAGCAGCACGCCCCCCGTGACCACCGCCGTCAGCGCCAGCACAAACAGGCCATTGATCGGGATGTCCAACCCCTCAGCAGGCGCCCACGAGCCCAGCAGCCAGTCGGGCAAAGTGGGGCTGACCTCCTTGGGGCCGATGAAGGTGCGAAAGCATTGCTGCAGGGCCAGGCTGATGCCCCAGGTGGCCAGCAGGGTGTCGAGCGGGCGTTTGTACAGGTGGCGGATCAGCCCCCACTCCACCAGCCAGCCCGCTACAAACGCAAACCCAAACGCCGCCACGATGGCCAGCGGAAAGTAATACGGAATCATTTGCGGCGCATGGTTGGCCGCGAGGGTGGAGCCCAGGTAGATCGTATAGGCGCCAATGGTCATGAACTCGCCATGGGCCATGTTGATCACGCCCATCTGCCCAAAGATGATGGCCAAGCCCAGCCCCATGAGCAGCAGCACGGCAAACAGACTCAGGCCCGCAAAGCCCTGCATCAGGCCGATGTTCATCATTTCGGAAAAGGTCATGTTGCAGCTCCTGCGTGGGCAGCGTTGGAAAACGAACAGCGGTGCCATGGGGCGGCCTCTTGCGAGGGACACCGAGGAAGGGCCGCCCCGCACCGAGGGTGTCGTCCCCCTCCCGCGCAGCGAGAGAGGGGGAAGGCGCGAAGCGCCTCAGGGGGTGTTTATTGATAACCTTTGGGAAACGGATCCGGCTTGATCAGCGCAGGCGACTCAGACACCACCTTGAACGAAGCATCCGGCATGCCCATGGCGATGCGCGACTTGCTCCACAGGTGGTGGTTGGCGTCCACCTTCACATAGCCCTCGGGTGCGGTGGTCAGCTCGATGCCGGGCGATGCGGCCACCACCTTGTCCACGTCAAAGCTCTTGGCTTTTTCGACCGCCGCCTTCCACAGCCAGGGGCCCAGGTAGCCCGCCTGCGTCACGTCGCCAATCACGGCGTCCTTGCCGTACTTGGCCTTGAAGGCGGTCACAAACTTCTTGTTGTTCTCGTTGTCGAGGGACTGGAAGTACTTCATCGACGAGTAGAAACCGTTGAAGTTCTCGCCACCCACGCCGGTCATCTCGTCTTCGGTGACCGACAGCGTGACCAGCAGTTGCTTGTCGCCCGTGATGCCCGCGGCCTTGAGCGCCTTGTAGAAAGCTACGTTGGAGCCGCCCACCACCGCCACAAACAGGCAGTCGGGCTTTTGCACCTTGATCTTGTTCATCAGCGAGCCGAAGTTGGTGCTGCCCAGCGGGTAGTACTCCTCGCCCACGACCTTGCCCTTCTGGAAGTTCTCGATGTGCTTGCGCGCAATCTTCATCGAGGTGCGGGGCCAGATGTAGTCGGAGCCGATGAGGAAGAAGGTCTTGGCCTTCTTCTCGGTCTTGGCCCATTCCAGGCTGTACAGAATCTGCTGGGTGGCCTCCTGGCCGGTGTAGATCACGTTCTTGGACTGCTCCAGGCCTTCATAGAACGTGGGGTAGTAGAGCAGCCCGTTTTCCTTTTCGAACACCGGCAGCACGGCCTTGCGCGAGGCGCTGGTCCAGCAGCCAAACACAGCGGCGCAGCGGTCGTTGATGAGCAGCTTCTTGGACTTCTCGGCAAACGTGGGCCAGTCCGACGCACCGTCTTCCTTGATCACCTTGATCTTGCGGCCCAGCACACCGCCCATGGCGTTGATCTGGTCAATGGCCAGCTGTTCGGCCTGGATGGAGCCGGTTTCGGAAATCGCCATGGTGCCGGTGGCCGAGTGCAACTGGCCCACGGTGACCTCGGTGTCGGTGATGGCCAGCTTGGTGGTGTTGACCTGCGCCGTGGGCTGGCCAAAAGACCAGGCAGGCAGGCCCGCCACGGAAGCGGCGCCCAGCGCCTGCAGGATGCGACGGCGGCCGGGTTCGGCCTGGGCGGAGTCACTAAAGCGGGGGTCGGACGGGTGGCTCATAAAGACGCTCCTTGCAGGATCGGTGTGAATGAAGGGACGGGACCAAAGCGGGTTGTGTGCGCTGTGGAATGAAGGTTAGGGACAACCCTTGAATGCGCCCATACGTCAATTAACGTAGGGCTGCGTACGCACCCCGGTGCATGCACTGCAAATACACCTGCACATGGACCTGCCCATGGCAATGCGTGCCCGTGCAACGCCCCAACGCGGTGCGCGCCTAGAACGCTTCTTGCTTTGTGCTGGGCATGGCCTCACCACAAGCACCCGATGCCCAGAGCGCACCACAAACGATTTTTCGTTTCCGGCGCGAGTACAACGCCTGGGTGGCCGACGAGACCATGGAGGACTACGCGCTGCGCTACACGCCCAAGAGCTTTCGGCGCTGGAGCGAATTCCGCGTGGCCAACACGGCGTTCGGTTCGCTGTCATTCCTGGCACTGGAGGCCATTGGTGGCGCGATTGCGCTGAACTACGGCTTCAGCAACGCCATGTGGGCCATCCTCACCGTGGGGTTGCTGATCTTTCTGACCGGCCTGCCCATTGCCTACTACGCAGCGCGCTATGGGCTGGACATGGACCTGCTCACGCGCGGCGCAGGCTTTGGCTACCTGGGCTCCACCATCACCTCGCTGATCTATGCGGTGTTCACCTTCATCTTCTTTGCGCTGGAGGCGGCCATCATGGCGCTGGCGCTGCAGATGGTGGTGGACTGGCCGCTGGAGTGGTGCTACATCGCGTCGTCGCTGGTGATCCTGCCGCTGGCCATGCGTGGCATCACGCTGATCTCGCGCCTGCAGGCGTGGACGCAGCCGCTGTGGCTGTTCTTGCTGCTGCTGCCCTTTGTGTGGATTGCGCTGGCCCAGCCGCAGCTGTACCGCGACTTTGCGGGACTGTCGGGCCTCAAGAGCGGCAGCAGCCAGTTTGACCCGCTCATGTTTGGTGCAGCCGCGGCGGTAATCTTTTCACTGGTGGTGCAGATTGGCGAGCAAGTGGACTTTTTGCGCTTTCTGCCCGAGCGCACTGCCGCCAACCGCCTGCGCTGGTGGGGCGCGGTGCTGGTGGCGGGGCCGGGCTGGGTGGTGATGGGCATGCTCAAGATGGCGGGTGGGGCCTTTCTGGCGTTTGCCGCGCTGCAGTTCGAGGTGGGCGCCCAGCGCGCCGCCGAGCCCACGCAGATGTTCCTCGCAGGCTTTCACCAGGTCATGCAGGCGCTGGGCCTGCCGGGGCTGGCGGTGGCGGTGACGGTGGTGTTTGTGGTGGTCTCGCAGATCAAGATCAACCTCACCAATGCCTACGCGGGCTCGCTGGCGTGGTCCAATTTTTTTGCGCGCGTCACCCGCAGCCACCCCGGGCGTGTGGTGTGGCTGGTGTTCAACGTGTTGATCGCCACCTTGCTGATGACGCTGGGTGTGTTTGGCGCGCTGGAGAAAGTGCTGGCCGTGTACAGCAACGTGGCCATTGCCTGGGTGGGTGCGCTGGTGGCAGACCTGATCATCAACAAGCCACTGGGCCTGTCGCCCAAAGGCATCGAGTTTCGGCGCGCGCACCTGTATGACTTCAACCCCGTGGGCCTGGGCGCCATGGTGCTGGCGGCCACGGTGGCCTGCTGTGCCTATGCAGGGCTGCTGGGCGAAGAGGCGGCCGCGTTTTCGCCCTTCATTGCGCTGGTGCTGTCGATGGCGCTGGCGCCGCTGCTGGCCTGGCTGACGCAGGGCCGCTACTACCTGGCGCGCGCTCCCGGCAACGAGTGGCGGCCCGGCGAGATCGTGCGCTGCGCCGTGTGCGAGAACCAGTTCGAGTCCGAAGACATGGCGCGCTGTCCGGCCTATGCCGCGCCCATCTGCTCGCTGTGCTGCTCGCTCGAATCGCGCTGCCACGACCGCTGCAAGACCGGCTCGCGCGCGGCCGACCAGCTGCGCAACGTGGTGGAAGCCTTGCTGCCGCAGCGCTGGGCGATCAAGGTGAACTTTCGCCTGGGGCAGTACCTGATGGTGATGGTGTCGCTGTGCGCGGTGATGGCGTTTCTGGTGGGCGTGGTGTATGTGCAGGAAAGCCTGCAGACCCCGGTGCCCGGGCAAATGCTGCAGATGCCGTTTCTCAAGGTGTTTGCGCTGCTGGCGCTGCTGGCCGCCGTGTGCGCGTGGTGGGTGGTGCTGAGCACCGACAGCCGCCGAATGGCGCAGGACGAGTCGGAGCGGCAGACCCAGTTGCTGCTGCAGGAGATCGAAGCCCACAAGCGCACCGACGCCGAACTGCAGGCGGCCAAGGACCAGGCCGAGTCCGCCAACCAGGCCAAGACGCGCTACGTGGCAGGCATGACGCACGAGCTGCGTTCGCCGCTCAACAGCATCCTGGGCTACACGCAGATCCTGCTCAAGAACCCGCACACCGAGGGCTGGATGCGCGAGACGTTGTCGACCATGCAGCACAGCGGCCAGCACATGCATGCGCTCATCGACGGCTCGCTGGAGCTGGCGCGCATCGAGGCGGGGCGCTTGCGGCTGGACATGGCCCCGCTGCCGCTGCCCGAGCTGATCGAGAACATCGAAGCCATGCTGCGCCCGCAGGCCGAGGCCAAGGGCCTGCACTTTGTGGTGGAGACACTGGGCACCATGCCAGGCTGGATACGGGCCGACGCCAAGCGGCTGCGGCAGATTCTGATCAACCTGCTGTCCAACGCCGTGCGGTTTACCGAGCGCGGCGAGGTGCGGCTGCGCATGGACTTTCGCCAACACGTCTCGCGCATCGAGGTGATCGACACCGGCATCGGCATCGAGCCGCAAGACCTGGAGCGCATCTTTGTGCCGTTTGAGCGCGGCAGCGCCGGGCGCCGCGCCAGCGAGGCGGGCACGGGCCTGGGCCTGACCATCACGCACCTGCTTGCCGAACTGATGGGTGGCCAGCTCACGCTGACCAGCACCCCCGGCCAGGGCAGCACTTTTACCGTGCGGCTGTACCTGCCCAGCATTGCGGTAGACCCGGCCTGGACCACGCCCAGCCGCGCAACACTGCGCCCCGTCATCGGCTACCTGGCGCCCCGGCGCACGTTGCTGGTGGTGGACGACCAGCCCCTGCAGCGCCAGCTGCTGGCCGGCCTGCTGGTGCCCCTGGGTTTTGAGGTGCGCGAGGCCGCCAGCGGGCGCGAATGCATCGAGATCGTGCGCCAGACACCGCCCGACCTGGTGCTGCTCGATATCACCATGGACGACCTGGACGGCTGGCAGACCGCCGCCCTGCTGCGCGAGTTGCGGCCTGCGTCCGAGCTGCCCATCGTGTTCGTTTCGGCCAATCTGTTCGAGCACGAGGCCTCACGATTGGCGGCGCAGCAGTGCCAGGCTTTTGTCGGCAAGCCGGTGATCGAATCCGAACTGCTCCAGGCGCTGGAGCACGCGCTGCAGCTGGAATGGGTGCGCGACAACACGCCGCTTGCGCCCAGCCCCGAGCCCGCCGCGGGCCCCGCCAACCCGAACGACACCCCGGCCACGCTGCCCGACGAACTGCGCGAAGACCTGACCCGCCTGGCGCGGTCTGGCCAGGCCGCCGCGCTGCGCGAGCGGCTGCGGCGCGCACGCGTCGACCTGCCCGGCCACGCTGCCACGCTGGCGCTGCTGCAGGCCAGTGCCGACCGCTTCGACTTTGAGACCCTGGCCCACCACCTGCGCGAGCCCGAAGAGGGAACCCTATGAACGACGAATCCCATCCAGGCCAGCAGGTCAGCCAGCGCGTGATCCTGGTGGTGGACGACGCGCTCGACACCCTGCGCATGCTGTGCGACGCCCTGGCCGCCGAGGGCTACGCCGTGCTGGCCGCGCGCGACGCCGAAGAAGCCCTGCAGCGTTTTGACCTGACCGTGCCCGACGGCGTGCTGCTGGACGCCGTGATGCCCGGCATGGACGGCTTTGCGCTGTGCCGCCGGTTGAAAGCCACGCCGCCCTGGTCGCACGTGCCGGTGGTGTTCATGACGGGCTTGTCGGACACCGAGCAGATCCTGCGGGGCTTTGCCAGTGGCGGGGTGGACTACGTGGTCAAGCCCCTGCGCATCCCCGAGGTGCTGGCCCGGCTCGCCACCCATGTGCGCAACGCCCAGGCCACGCGGCTGGCGCGCGAGGCGGTGGACGTGGCCGGGCTGGGCGTGGTGGTGCTGGACGGCCAGGGCCGCGTGGCCTGGCGCTCCCCGCAGGCATTGCGCTGGCTGGAAGCCGCCTTTGCCGCCGACCCCGCCCCCGCAGATGCCGCCGCTGCCTGGCTGGTGCGCGCGCAAGCCACCGGCGACCAGACCCTGGCGCTGGCCGACGGCCGCCAGTTGCTGGCCCGCCACCTGGGCGCGAGCGGCCTGGCGGAGTCGATGCTGCTGCTCAGCCGCACCACGCCCGAGGCCATCGCCCCGCGCCACCTGCAGCAGGTGGCACTGACCCCGCGCGAGACCGAGGTGCTGTCCTGGCTGAGCAAGGGCAAGACCAACCGCGACATCGCCGACATCCTGGGCATGAGCCCGCGCACGGTGAACAAACACCTGGAGCACATTTTTGAAAAGCTGGGGGTGGAGACACGCACAGCCGCTGCGGCCATTGCGGGGCAGCTACTGCAGGCCTGAGTTCGGATTTTCCGGATGGGCCACACCTGCCCCGTCCCTGCGAGCTGAGCCTGCCAAAGCCAGGGCCCTTCGACGGGCTCAGGGCGAACGATTCGTCCGATATTCCTGAGCCAGCGCCACATCAGGTGGTTTATGGGTCAAATTGGCATCTGGCGCTTGTCTGAAGAGCACTCAAAGCTATTAAATCAATAGCACAATACTTTGCAACCTCAAACAGACACTGGCTCCATGGCCGACGCCGGCAGGCCGAACAGGTGGTCGAACACCCAGTTGAAAACAAAGGTGTAGCAAAGGAAGAACACGATCAGCCCCAGGTCCATCACAAACGCGTGCCACAGGGTGATGTCGAACCACCAGGCAAACAGCGGCACGAGGGTGAAGACCAGCCCGCCTTCAAAACCGATGGCATGCGCCACGCGCCGCGCAACGCTGCGACCGCGCACGGGCTGGCGAGCTTCCCAGCGCTCAAACGCCCAGTTGAAGACGATGTTCCAGACGATGGCAATCACCGAGGCTGCCACGGCCACCACGCTCGAATGGCCCGCACCCTGGCCCGAGAGCAGGGCCAGCCCGGCCGTGGCAGCCGCGATGGCGATCAGCTCGTACAGGCTCACATAGATCAGTCGGCGCTTGAGGCCCTGCAGGCCGAAAAGGGTGGGTTGCTTGTCCATGGGGGTGACTTTATGTGCCTGCAGCTGATATATAAAGTCAGCTTGTTTCAGTTTATTTGACAGATAACACCCATGGCCTTCTCTTCAGACAGCGTGCAGGTGTTTCTGGCGGCGCTGGACCACGGCTCTTTTTCAGCGGCGGCGCGGGCGCTGTCGCGGGTGCCGTCGGCCGTAAGCATGACCATTGCCCACCTGGAAGCCGAGCTGGATGTGCAGCTGTTTGACCGCAGCGGTCGCGAGCCCCGGCCCACCGCCGCCGCCCGCGCGCTGGAACCGCAGGCCCGGTTGCTCGCCGGGCAGCTGCAACAGCTCAACGCCCAGGCGCTGGCGCTGACGCAGGGGCTGGAAGAGCGGCTGACGCTGGCCATCGCGCCCGAGCTGCTGGCCGCCCGCTGGACGGGCCCTCTGGCCACGCTGGCATCGGAATACCCGCTGCTGCAGGTGGAGGTGCTGACCGCCCCGCAGGTCGATGCGCTGGCGCTGCTGCACAGCGGCCGCGCGCAGCTGGCGCTGGTGTTCGAGCGGCCCAGCATCGACGGGCGCGAGGGCTTTCAGGAAGTGGGCACCGAAACCCTGGTTGCCGTGATGGCGCCGGACCATGCGGTATTGCAGGGCGCGCGCGCCTCGGCCCTGGCCCGGGGCGAGCCGCCCGAGCGCGCCATGCTGCGCGAAGAACACCTGACCACCACGCGCCAGATCGTGGTGGCCAGCCGGGACTTGGCACAGACCGACCCCCGTTTTGTGTTTGCCCGCCACCACTGGCGCACCGACAACCACCTGGCCGCGCTGGGCATGATCGAAGCAGGCCTGGGCTGGGGCTGGCAGCCCCGGGCGCTGGTGCAGCCGCGCATCGAGGCCGGGCGGCTGGTGGAGATGCCGTTTGAGAACCTGAGCAACGGCACCGCCCTGTGGGTGGATGTGGTGTGGTCCAAGGAGCGGCCGCTGGGACTGGGCGCGGCGCGGTTTGTGGCGCTGATGGCCACGGCGGCCAAGGCAGCACCCCGCTGAGCGCTCCTGCAAGGCAGGCGCTGCCCGCCCCCATGCGCACCCAGAAGGCAAGGGAGCGTTGCCGCAAAAGCAAATGCGAATGGTTTGCATTTGCATGGATAATGGCGGCCTTTCATTTGCACCCCGCCCGTGCCCCGTTCAACACGACCTCTCTCCCGTGCGGCGGTTTGCACGGCGCGCGGGAGCTAGCCCCGCCGTTTTCTCTCTACCGATCTGCACCATGCATCCCTCGATTCCCCGGCCCGCCCGGCCGACTGCTACGGCCCGCGCCACCCTGGCGCTGTGCGCCTTTACCGCCAGCGCCGCCATGGCCCAGACGGCACCCCCTGTTTCATCGGCTCTACCGACCGACGCCGTCCCCACCAGCCCCGCCCTGTCGGAAGTGCAGGTGCGTGACAGCAGCGCCACCACCGGCTACCAGGGCGTGCAGCGCAACACCGGTGCCACACGCACCGACACGCCGCTGATCGAAACCCCGCAGTCCGTGCGCGTGGTGCCCCAGCAGCTGATGGAAGACCTGGGCGCCACGCGCCTGGCCGACACCGTGGACTATGTGAGCGGCATCACCCGCCTGAACGACTTTGGCGGCACCTGGGACAACTACGCCATCCGCGGCTTCAGCAACACCGACGGCGGCCAGTTGCTCAACGGCTTTGCGTCCAACCGGGGCTACGGCCCGCAGCGCGACGTGAGCTCGGTGGAGCGCATCGAATTCCTGAAGGGCCCGGCGGCCGCGTTGTACGGCAGCAGCGAGCCGGGCGGCACGCTCAACATCGTCACCAAAAAACCGCAGTTCACCGCGGCCCACAAGGCCGGCGTGCAGGTGGGCGACCAGGGCTACCGGCGTGCCACGCTCGACACCACCGGCCCGCTGGGTGCGGATGTGGCCTACCGCCTGAACGTGGCGGCCGAGGATGGTGCGAGCCGCACCGCGCTGGTGGACAACCGCAAGCTGGTGGTGGCCCCGTCCCTCACCTGGAACCTCGGCGCCAACACGGTGCTGAACTACGAGGCGGAGTTCATCCGCGTCCGAACCCCGCTGGACCGGGGCATCGTGCAGGTGCGGGGCAACGTGGGCGCGCTGCCGTCCGACCGGTATCTGGGCGACCCCAGCCGCGAGAACCTGCATGTCAACGGCGACACGCACCAGCTGACGCTGGACCACGACCTGGGCCAGGGCTGGCGCACGCGCCTGGGGGCGTCCTACCGCGAGACGGACCTGTATGGCCCGGCCATCGACCTCACGGGCGCGCTGGCTGCCGACGGCCGCACCCTGACCCGCCGCGACAGCTGGCGCAGCCTGCCAGCGCGCGATGCATCGCTGCAGGGCGAAGTCGAAGGCAAGCTGCAAGCGGGCGGCTTCAGCCACACCGTGCTGGCAGGTGTGGAGACCTGGCGGCTCACTGCGGCGCAGGACATCCGCTACTCCAGCCTGGCCAGCCAGCCGTTTGCCATCGACATCTTCAACCCTGTGTACAACCAGCCCGTGGGCAACCTCACGCCGGGTTTTGACCTGGTGGACCGCACCCGCGCCACGGGCGTATTTGTGCAGGACCAGATCGATCTGAGCGCAAAGTGGAAGCTGCTGGCCGGCGTGCGCTTTGACCGCTTTCACCAGGACAGCGAAAACCGCCTGGCCGCCACCCGCCAAGTGCAGGAGCATTCGGCCACCACGCCGCGCATCGGGCTGACCTACCTGATCAACCCCAACACCTCGGTCTATGCCTCGGTCGGACGCTCGTTCCGCCCCAACGCAGGCACGGATGAAAGCGGCAAGGCGTTCGACCCGCAAAAGGGCCAAGCCCTGGAACTGGGCGCCAAGTGGCAGTCGGCCGACCAGCGGCTGAATGCGAGCGTCGCGCTGTTCGACATCCGCAAGACCAACGTGCTCACGCGCAGCCCCACCAACGCCAACTTCAGCATCGCCGCGGGCGAGGTGCAAAGCCGGGGCCTGGAGCTGGATGTGGCCGGGCAGATCGACACCCACTGGCGCATGACGGCCAACATGGCCTACACCGACACCGAGGTGACCCGCGACAACAACCCCGCCTTGCTGGGCAAGCGCCTGCTGAATGTGCCGCGCGTGAGCGCCGGGCTGTTTGCCATCCGCGAAGACCAGGCGCCCTGGGGCGGCCGCTACGGCATCGGCGGCGGCCTGGTGCATGTGGGCGAGCGCACGGGCACCGCCACCGACACCTACCGCCTGCCCGCCTACACCACGGCGCGCATCACAGGCTACTGGCAGGTGGACAAGCGCACGCGCCTGACGCTGGACGTCCACAACCTGTTCGACAAGGCGTACTACACGGCCTCGTGGGGCGCACTCACCGTGATCCCGGGCCTGGGACGCCAGGTGGTGGCGGGGGTGCAGGTGGTTTTTTGAGCCAAATAGGGCTCTAGCGCTTAATTATCAAACGCTAATAGCTATACATTTAATAGCAATCAACTGCTGCACGACAAGGAAAACCTCTGCTTTCACCATCCTCCGGCACCCAGAGGCGGTCTGCCCAGCCACCGTCCACCGCCAATTGGCGCACCGCTGCGCGCGTGGTGGGGCAATGGTCCAGCGCCTGCAGGTGGTTCACCACCAGCGTGCCGTGGGCCAGCTGCGCGGCTTCGGCCATGTCGGCGGCATCCATGAGGATTTCTGCCCCCACATCGAACCGGGCTCCGCCCGCAGGCAACACCGACACCTCGGGCTGAAGACGCGCCAGGCAGTCGCGCACCGTGGGCGTGAGCATGGTGTCGCCCGCCAGGTAGACGCTGGGCTCGCCCGGCAGCTCCAGCAGGTAGCCGTGGCCGTGCTCCATGAAGCGGCCCACCCAGCCGGTACCGTGCACACACGGGATCGGCGTGACATGGCCGCCCAGCGCAAACGGCTGGCGCCCCGGCCCCGCCAGCGGCCACACCAGCAGGCCGCGCTGCGCCAGGTAGTCGGCATCGCGTGGCATGCAGATCACCGGAATCTGCCGTTCGCGCAGAAAGCGCTTGCCAGCGCGGTCCAGGTGGTCGAAATGGCCGCGTTGGCAGTGCGTGATGAGGGCGTGGGTCACACGCTCCAGCAGCGCATCGGTGCCCTCGGGCAGCTCCACAATGGGATTGCGCTGGCGGCCCGTGCCCAGATAGCGCAGCGCGGGCAGGCTGCCCCGGGGGGCGAGCATGGGGTCCACCAGCAGGCCCACGGGGCGGCCCTGGGATTGGAATTCAAGAAGCACGGTGGCGTTGCGCAATTGGGTGATCTGCATGGTGTGGGCTCCGAAGCCAGTGGGTATGCAGTGGATTGTTGGGAATCGAACGCCCGGCGAGAATGGCCTGGTTTGACAATTTCTTTCCATTTCTAGCCAAACTACCCCGCCACCATGCGCCGCACCACCGCACCACCTGCACCACCCTTGCGCCTGGCACTGTTGCTGTACCCCGGTTGCATGCCCGCAGGCCTCTTTGCCACCGCCGACCTGGCCCGCGCCGCCAACCTGCGCGCGCAGCGGCCGGTGATCACCACCTGCTGGGCCGGTGCAGACCTGCAGCCTGTGCCCACCTGGCAAGGCCCCGCCCTCACGCCTAGCGTCAGCCTGGTGCAGGCCGAGGTGGACGCGGTGCTGGTGCCAGGCCTGTGGCTGTCTTCGCCCGACGGACTGCAGGCGCCGCAGCAGCAACAGCACATCGCGCCCGCCATCGCGGCACTGCGCGCCCTGCCCCGCCGCACCCAGGTGTGGAGCTATTGCGCGGGCGTAGCGCTGGCTGCGGCCAGCGGCCGGATGCGCGGGCGCGGCGCCACGGCCACCTGGTGGCTGCGGGCCCCGCTGCAACAGCAGTTTGGCGCGGTGCACTGGCGCTTTGACGAACCTTTGGTGGAAGACGGCCCCATCACCACCGCGGCAGGCGCCAACGGCTACCTGCCGCTGATGCTGCACGCGCTGGCAACGCGGCTGGACGCTGAAGCCCTGGCAGATCTGCAGTCGCTGCTGATGCTGCCCCGCCCGCGCACTACCCACCCGGCGTTTGCGGGGCACGACCTCGTGGCAGTGGCCGACGCCGAACTGCGGCGCGCGATGCTCTGGGTGCAGCGTTGCCCCGCCACCGCACTGCGCCTGCCCGCGCTGGCCGAGGCGCTGGGCCTGTCGCCCCGCACGCTGGCGCGACGGGTGCAGGCGCACACGGGTCTTTCTGCCGCGCACTGGATGCGGCGCATCAAGCTGCGGCAGGTGAGCGAGGCCCTGTGCGACACACCCCTGCCGCTCAAGCGCATTGCAGAGGACCTGGGCTTTGCCAGCGAGGCGGGCCTGCACCGCGCTTTTCAGCAGGCCACGGGGCAGACGCCGCTGGCCTACCGCATGGCGCACGGGTGAAGGCGCAGGGGGGGTGCAGCCAGCGCACGGGATCGTTCACAAGGAGGATGCCGCCGAGCGCAAAGTTTGCGATCATGCACCCGCTCCCTCTGCATCAACCCTCAGCACCACGACAGGACGAACACCCATGCCTGCTTCCACCTACACCGCTACCTGCCACTGCGGCGCCGTCGAAGTCGAGGCCGCGCTGGACCTAGCCCAGCCCACCTACCGCTGCAACTGCAGCATCTGCCGCCGCACGCGCTTCTGGCCTGCCGTGGCACTGCCCGGGGGCTTTCGCATCACCCGGGGTGAAGGCGACCTCACGCGATACACCTTCGGCACCCACAAGAACCACCACTACTTCTGCCGCCACTGCGGCGTGCGCGTGTTCGGCCACGGCACCGACACACCGATGGGCGAAATGCACGGCGTGAACGTGGGATGTATCAATGGCCTGACCGACGAAGACCTTGCGCGCCTGGCCATCGTGCGGGTGGACGGGCTGCACGACCAATGGCAGCAGGCACCTGCGCACAGCGGATATCTTTGAGGGCCCCTCAGTGTTCCAATAGCGCCACTGCCGCTGCCCTGCCTGGAGTCTCCATGCCTTTTCCGCTTGAACCGAGCAAGTCCTCTTTGATGCAGCGCCTGCTGCCCTGGCAGCCTGCGCCTGCAGAGCCTGCGACCGAAGAACGGCGCCGCGAGCCCCCACGGCACACCGTGTCGCTGGAAGACTTCGATCCCGGCGCCAAACCCTTCTCGCTGGGCGACAAGGCCCAGGACAAGGCAGCCGTCGAAGACCTGGCGGTGGAACTGGACGGGCTGCAGAACCTGTTCTACGCCGACAAGCGCTACAAGCTGCTCGTGGTGCTGCAAGGTACCGACACCTCGGGCAAGGACGGCACCATCCGTGGCGTGTTTGGCCGCATGAGCGCCCTGGGCGTACACGCCGTGGGCTGGAAGGCCCCCACCGAAACCGAGCGCGCACACGACTACCTCTGGCGAATCCACCAGCAGGTACCGCAGGCGGGCGACATCACCGTGTTCAACCGCAGCCACTACGAGGACGTGCTGGTGCCCGTGGTCAACGGCTGGATCACGCCTGAGCAGCACCAGCAGCGTCTGGCGCACATCAACGACTTTGAACGCATGCTCAGCGAGACGGGCACCATCGTGCTCAAGTTTCTGCTGCACATCGGGTTTGATGAGCAGCGCGAGCGGCTGCAAGAGCGCCTGGACGACCCGGCCAAACACTGGAAGTTCAGCATGGGCGACATCGAAGTGCGCAAGCAGTGGGCGCAGTACCAAGATGCCTATGGCACCCTGCTGGCTGCCACCCACACGCCCTGGGCGCCCTGGACCATCGTGCCCGCCAACTCCAAGACGCACCGCAACCTGATGATCGCCACGGTGCTGCGCGAGGTGCTGCAGAAGCTGGACCTGCGCTACCCGGCTGGCGACCCCGCGCTGGCCGGCTTCACGGTGAAATGACCGCTCGTGCGGCAGTGCAGCACGCTGCCTTCTCGGCGTTTTCACTGGCCACATTTTTGTTGCAGTGCCGCATTGGGCGGTGTTTTTCCGTGGTTATGCATTAATTGCATAGCAGCAAAACACTACGGCCTTAGACAGCGTGCAGCGGCAGGCATAAGCTTCGCAGCCTGAACTGATCCCACAAGGAATTCACCATGTCGCAACCCGTCGGCGCCCCTGCCGCACAATCCCACCCCCTGCCCTCGTACCTGCAGGCCGACCACCTCGGCCCCTGGGGCAACTACCTGCAGCAGGTAGACCGCGTCACCCCCTACCTGGGCAGCCTGGCGCGTTGGGTGGAAACCCTCAAGCGTCCCAAGCGCATCCTGATCGTGGACGTGCCGATCGAGCTGGACAACGGCACCATCGCCCACTACGAAGGCTACCGCGTGCAGCACAACCTGAGCCGGGGCCCCGGCAAGGGCGGCGTGCGTTTTCACCAGGACGTGACGCTGTCGGAAGTGATGGCCCTGTCGGCCTGGATGTCGGTGAAGAACGCTGCGGTGAACGTGCCCTACGGCGGCGCCAAGGGCGGTATCCGCGTGGACCCCAAGAAGCTCTCGATGGGTGAGCTGGAGCGCCTGACGCGCCGCTACACCAGCGAGATCGGCCTGCTGATCGGCCCGTCCAAAGACATCCCCGCACCCGACGTGAACACCAACGGCCAGATCATGGCCTGGATGATGGACACGTATTCGATGAACACCGGCGCCACCGCCACCGGCGTGGTGACCGGCAAGCCCGTGGACCTGGGCGGCTCGCTGGGCCGCGTCGAGGCCACCGGCCGCGGCGTGTACACCGTGGGCGTGGAAGCCGCCAAGCTGACCGGCCTGGCGCTGGAAGGTGCCCGCATCGCAGTCCAAGGCTTTGGCAACGTGGGCGGCATTGCGGCCAAGCTCTTCGCCGAAGCAGGCGCCAAGGTGGTGGCTGTGCAAGATCACACCGGCACCATCTTCAACAGCAAGGGCCTCGATGTGCCCGCGCTGCTGGCGCATGTGAAGACCCGTGGCGGCGTGGGCGGCTTTGCCGGCGCCGATGTGATGAAGGCCGAGGAGTTCTGGGGCGTGGATTGCGAGATCCTGATCCCTGCCGCGCTGGAAGGCCAGATCACCAAGGACAACGCAGGCCAGATCAAGGCCAAGCTCGTGATTGAAGGCGCCAACGGCCCCACGACCACCGAGGCCGATGACATCCTGCACGACAAGGGCGTGCTGGTGCTGCCCGACGTGATCGCCAACGCGGGCGGTGTGACGGTGAGCTACTTTGAATGGGTGCAGGATTTCTCCAGCTTCTTCTGGAGCGAAGACGAGATCAACGCCCGCCTGGTGCGCATCATGCAGGAGGCCTTTGCGGGCATCTGGCAAGTGGCGCAAGAGCACAAGGTGAGCCTGCGCACCGCCACTTTCATCGTGGCCTGCCAGCGCATTCTCCATGCGCGCGAAATGCGCGGCCTGTATCCGTAAGCCCCCCTGAGCGGCTGCGCCGCTTCCCCCGAGGGGGACGCACCCGGTGGCCTGGCGGAGCCAGTTCCACGGGTGCACTGGTGTGAGGGCTGCGCGCCCCGCAAAGGCCACGCCTATCCAGGCGGCGAGTCCCTTTCAAAACCGCCAGCGCCGCGATCCGGTCCTGGCGGTTTTTTGCTTTTCTCCGTGTTGGCACACATTCGCTGTGGCGCTGTGGCGCCGCAGCGACGGTGCCGGGATGCCGTGTGCCGTTGGCTGGTCCAAACCGACCGCACAGCCGCGCCAGCAACAACAAGATACGTGTACATACAAATTGTGGCGGTTTGCAACCTGCGTACATGAAAGACTGGCTGGCCATGCCTTCTGTCGGAGACTTCCGTGGCCTTTCCATCCCTGCGCAGCCTGGTGGTGCGCTTTCTGCTCAGCCGCCTGCGCACTGCGCGGTCGGTGGCACGCCTGGCCTACCGCCGCCATGCCCACAAACCCGCGCTCATCGACCGGCGTGGCACCCTCACCTACGCACAGCTGCAAGAGCGCGTGCAGCGGCTGCAGGCCTGGATGCAGGCGCAGGGCGTGAAGAAGGGCGACGTTGTGTTCACCCTGCTGCCCGAGACCGGTGAACAGTACGAAGCCCGGCTCGCCACGTTCGAGAACGGCACCATCTTCGCGAGCTTTCACAAACACCTGCCGGCCGATGCGGCGCTGGCCACCATGGTCCGCGTCCGGCCGGCGGTGCTCATCCACGACCCGCTGCTGAGCGCGCCCATCCTCCAGGCCGTGCGCGAACAACTGCCAGGGATACACCTGCTGGCGCTGGGCGAAGACTACGAGCAGGCACTGGCGCAGCATGCGCCTGCCCCCGGCACGGCCGCGCTGCACGAAGACGATATCTTTGCGCTGCACATGACCTCGGGCACCACGGGGCTGCCCAAGTCCATCGGCTACAGCAACCGCAAGTACCTCGACAGCGTGCGGCTGATCTCCAAGTCCATCGATTTCCGCCCCCCCGCCAGCCGCCAGGATGTGAACATGCTGGGCCTGCCCCTCACCGGCCCTGGCTCGGGCCTGGTGCTGCCCACCCTGCTGGCGGGCGCCACGCTCGTGATGCCCGAAGACTTCAGCGCCGCCACGCTGGCCGCGTTGATCCAGAAGCACCGCGTCTCGCGCGCCTTTCTGTCGCCCTCGGCCATCATCGACCTGCTGGACGAGCCCACGCTGGGCCAGTACGACCTCTCGTCCCTTACGCATGTGCCCTATGGCTCCGAGATGATGCCGGCGCCCAAGATTGCCGAGGCCATCCGCCGTTTCGGGCCGATCTTCCAGCAAGGTTATGGCTGCCTGGAGGCGCTGCCGCCCATCACCTGGCTGCTGCCTCACCAGCATGTGGACGCGCAGGGCCAGCCACTGGGCAATGACATCCTCTCCACCGTGGGCCGGGTGATGCCCGGGGTGCAGGTGGTCATCCGCGACGAACAGTTTGCGCCCCTGCCGTTGGGCCAGATGGGTCTCATCACCGTGTTGACGCCGGTGCGTTTTGACGGCTATTGGCTCGACCCCGAAAAAACCCAGGAGACGCTGCGCGACGGCTGGGTGGTGATGGGCGATGTGGGCTATTTCGACGCGGCTGGCTACCTGCATGTACTGGGCCGCAGCGCCGACCGCGTATTGCGCCACGGACAGTGGCTCAACCCCCGCGAGGTGGAAGAGGTGGCGCACACCCACCCCGCCGTCAAGGAGGCCTGCCTGGTACAGCACGGTGCCCGTGCTGTGCTGGTGCTGAGCCTGCGCCAGAGCTGGCGCACCGGGCATGACTGGCAAGCGCTGGAGCACGACATTGCCCAGTATCTGGCACACAAGCTGCCCGCCGACCACCAGCCGGACGATGTACGCATCGTCGAAGAGATCCCGCGCAGCTTCCTCAACAAGATGCTGCGCCGCGAGGTGCGCCTGATGCTGGAGGCCGCCCCGCCCCGCGTGGCCCATGCTCCCACCACGGGGAGCCCGACGGCGTCTCTTTCGGCCGCGCATCCATGACGGGCCCCGCCACCCGGCTCTCGCTGGGCACCAAGCTGGGCTATGCCACCGGCAATGTCGGCCTGCAGATGCAGATTGCCGCCATGAACTTCATGCTCATGATCTTCTACACCGACGTGGCCCTGGTGGCGCCTGCCGTGGCCGGCGCGGCGCTGCTGGTGGGCAAGGTGTGGGACACCATCAACGACCCGCTGTTTGGCTGGATGACCGACCGCACCCGCTCGCGCCTTGGCCGCCACCGGGTCTATCTGATCTATGGTGCGGCTCCGCTCGCCATCGCTGCAGCAGCGGTGTGGATGGTGCCCCCGGGCCTCAGCCCGTGGGCCGCGTTCCTGTGGATCGCCCTGACCTACACCGTGTTCGACACGCTCATGACCCTTGTGCAGCTGCCCTACCAGGCCATGGCTGCCAACATGACCCGCGACTACGACGAGCGCACCAGCCTCACGGCCTATGCATCGATGGGCGCCCTGCTGGGCTTTTTTGCGGGCAGCGTTTTCATGCCCGTGCTGGTGCGCGCAGCCCCGGACGCCCGCACGGGCTATGCGCTGGCGGGCTCGTGTTTCGGGCTGGTCGCGGGCGTAGCCATCGCCGTGGTGGCCTGGCGCGTGCGCGAACCGGCAGAAAGTGTGGCGGAACAGGCGGTGCGGCCTGTGGATGCCGATACCCCCGCAATGTGGGAGTCGGTGCGCGAGACCTTGCGGACCACGCTGCACAACCGCCCCTTCCTGATGCTGATGGGCGCTGCAACGCTGGTGCGCCTAGGCCTCACGCTCGTGCAGGCCTCGCTCGCGTATTTCGTGATCTACCAGCTGCAGGGCGACAAGGGCGACCTGCCGCGCTTCATGGGCACCCTGCTGGGCGTGGTGGGCCTCTCGTTGTTCATGTGGAAGCGCGTGGTGGACCGCTGGGAAAAGAACCTGGCCTACATCCTGGGCCTGGTGTTCTGCGCGGCCGGGCTGGTGGCGCTGTACTGGGTGGGCCCGGGTGACCAGCGCCTGGTCACCGCCATTTTGGTGGTGGTCGGTATCGGCATGGGAGCCCACTGGATCGTGCCTTTTGCCATGGTGCCCGACACCATCGATCACGGCCACATGCAAACGGGCGAACGCAAGACCGGCATGTACTACGGCCTGTACGGCCTGATGGACAAGCTGGCACGCACGCTGGCCACCGTGCTGGTGGCTGGCATGCTGGACGTGACGGGCTATGTGCCCAACGTGGCGCAGTCCGCCACGGCGCTGCAGGGCATCACGCTGATGACGGGCATCCTGCCGGCGGTGTGCCTGGTGCTGGCAATTCCGCTGCTGGTGGCCTATCCGATCACCCGGTCACGCCACGCAGACATACTGGAGCGCAGTGGCAGGCACTGAGCCCCGGCAATCGCCCCGCCCTACACGGCCTGTTGCGGGCCGTGGGTCGCCAGGTCATTCCAGCCAGCGTACGTTCTGCAGAATCTCGTCGAAGAAACTGCGCAAGGTGACTGCAGACATGCTGTAGGGATCGAAATCTGCAGTCCCCGAGTATTTCAGGAACAGCTGGCGATTGGATTCGAGTGACGCAATCAGCCCCATCGACCAGCCGGTGAAGCGCCGGCAAGGAATTTCGCTCATGTCCAGGACCGCCGTGTCGCGGTGGCGGCCGTCTTTCAGCAAGCGGTGGTACAGCGCGTTGACGGCAGCCCGGTCACCTTCGAGCAGTTGCAGAAAGATGCCGTTGTTCAGGCACAGGGCGCCCGTGATCCCGGCGCGGGTGTTGTTGCGCTGCGAGGCCCCCAAAATGTCCTTCACGTCTGCAGGCCCCAGCACACGCGAAGAACGGCTCGCGTAGATCAGTTGTATCAACATGTGTGTCTCCAAAACGCCGAGTGTGTCAGCGCTGGCCTTGCACGGTGGCCCGCTCGGAAAAAACCCCTCAAAACCCATCGCCGAATCCGCCCGAAGGGACTTCAAACGGACTTCGAATACCCGGGATGGGGCATGGGTGGAGGGTCTTTGCGCGCAAGAGAACCGCAGCCAGAGGGGATCGTGTAACTTTCGGTAGCTCAACTCGGTACCCGGTACGACACCCATGACGGAATTGCCGCCTCCCCTGCCTGCCGACGACGCCCTGATACAGGCGGCGCTCACCGACACGCTGCGGTTGGCTGCGGTGCGCGAAACCGGCTTGCTCGACAGTATCGCCGAAGAGAGCTTTGACCGATTGACCCGGCTGGCCTCCACGATCACTGGCGCTCCCGTCACCTTCATCTCGCTGCTCGACGCGCACCGCGACTTCTACAAAAGCACATTTGGCATGGGCGAGCCTTTGAGCACGCTGCGACAGCTCACCGGGCGGACGTTCTGCCACTACTCCATGGTGTCTGACGGGCCCCTGGTGCTGGAAGATGCCACGCAGTTGCCCGTGTTCCGCGACGTGCCCACCGTGGCATCGCTGGGGGTGCGCGCCTACGCAGGCATCCCCCTGAAAACCGAAGCGGGCGAGGTTCTGGGCAGCTTTTGTGCGGTGGATTTCAAGGCCAAGCAGTGGACGGAAAAGGACATCGAAATCCTGGTCGAACTGGCCCACTCCACGATGCGCGAGATCCGGCTGCGCCGGGCATTGCGCGACGCCGAGGTGCTCAACCAGCAGCTGGTCGAACAAATCCAGAAGGTGGACGCACTGAACCTGGCGCTCAACGAGCTGGCCCGGACCGACCCGCTCACCGGCCTGCGCAACCGGCGCGCATTTGACGACAGCCTGGAGCTGGAACTGGCCGTGGTGGAGCGCACGCAGTCGCCCCTGAGCCTGCTCATGCTGGACGTGGACCATTTCAAGCAGATCAACGACAACTTCGGCCACGAGGCTGGCGACAAGGTGCTGCGGTCCATCGCGCAGGTGCTCAGCGGCTGCGTCAGGATCATCGACATCGTGGCCCGGGTGGGCGGCGAGGAGTTTGCCGTGATCCTGCCCCACACCGATGCACAGGGCGCCCACGAAGTTGCCCAGCGCATGCGTGTTGCGGTGGCCCAGGCGGGCTGGCTGAGCCAGCCCACCACCATCAGCATTGGTGCGGCCAGCTTGCGGGATGCAGAGAGCGCGTGCAGCCTCTTTGCTCGGGCGGACGCAGCGCTGTACGCCGCCAAGAAATCCGGGCGAAACCGCGTGGTGACGGCGTGAACCGCCTGAGGGCGTTCAGCGCGATGCGCTGCCGTACGCCGAAGCGTCCACCGTGGCCACCGAACGAAAAGCAGGCTTGGCAAACAGATAACCCTGCATCAGGTGTATCCCCACATCGAACAGAAAGTCACGCTCGGCCGGTGTCTCGATGCCTTCGGCGACGACCTTGATGTCCATTTCCTCGCACAGCCGCACCAGACTGCGCACGATGGCCTGGCGGGCGCGGTTGGCATCCACGTTGCGGATCAGGTCCATGTCGATCTTGATGATGTCGGGCTGAAAATCCGACAGCAGCTTCATGCCCGCATAGCCTGCACCGAAGTCGTCAATGGCGGTCTGGAAACCGCAGCGCTTGTACTCGCGCAGGATCTGGGCAAACCAGGGGCCGTCCTCAATGCGCTCGCCCTCGGTCACCTCAAAGATGATCTGAGAGAGCGGAAAACCGTTCGCCCTGGCAGCCTCCAGGGTCGTGCGGATGCACACCTCAGGTTTGTAGATCGCATTGGGCAGAAAGTTGATCGACACCGGCTGCGCCATCCCCAGTTCTGCTGCGCCTTTGATGGCTTTGACCCGGCAGGCCTGGTCAAAGCGGTAGCGGTTGTGGTCGTTGACCTGCGCCAGCACGGTCATCGCGCCCTCGCCACCCGGCCCCCTCACCAGTGCTTCGTGCGCAAAGACCACACGGCGCTCCACGTCCACGATGGGCTGGTACGCGTAGTCAAACTGAAACCCCAGCCCCACGGCCTTGCCGCAATCCTCGCAGTCCTTCGGAGTGCCGTCCAACGGGACGAAACCGACGGGGAAAGAGGCATTGGACGGGGAGAGGGGAAGCACGCGCATGGCCAGGATTCTCCGTTCGATTCACCAAACAAGGGGGTTGGGCTGGATTTGACCTCACACAGGCCACTGCTTGCAAATGACCGGTGTGCAAAGAGCTTGATTGGCACCCGGATTGCTATCAAGCGCTGGACGCCGGGCCCACCGGTTCGGGCGGCAGCACGCCGCGCATTGCCAGGCAAAACGGCTGCACACATTCAGCCCGCGCGGCATAGGGGCAGCCCACCGTTTCGCACAGGCCGGATGCGCCATTGCGCGCACGCTCATCCTCACGCGGCACCTGGCCGCTGGCCTGCAGCACGGCCATCTGCGTCCACGGGTCCAGACGGCCCGTGGCCTGCTGGAGCATGTCGCGGCCGTACACCGTGGCGGCCAATTGCGGCTGCAAGTCCAGCACCAGCAGCGCACTGGTGCGCGGTGCGGCGGCGTCCATGCCCTGCAACACCAAAGCCATCACGCCCGACTGCAGCGGCTGGCCGCCCCCGGCAAACGGCACCTGCAGCGCGCCGCCTGCAGCACTGGCGTTTGCGCTGGCCTGTGCTGCGGCTGCACCGGTCGCTGGCGACGCCTGCGTCGCCAGCCATGGCACCGGTGCACGCAAGGTCAGCGCCAGCCCGCGCGGCCCCTCGGGTGTCAACACCACCCCCTGACGTACCAGCCAGGTCTGCAGCGGCGGCTGGTCGGCATCCAGCGCCCCGCTCTCCAGCGCCTGCGCCATGCCGATGGGCCAGGGCTGCGCGGCCACTACGCGCTGCGGCACCCCGGCCTGGGCCGTGACCTGCGCCACGAGCGCGCTCACCAAACGCAGCAGCGGCGCACCCAACCCCGTGGCAGGCCAGTCAACGCCTGACAACGATGCCGCCGAAGGGGTGGACACGGCGGATGCCGACGTTGGCGCCCCCGCGGGAAGTGGGGGCGACGCCAGCGGCGTTAACGGCCCACGCGGCGCAGGTCCCGCCTTCACCCCTGAAGCGGCAGCATGACCCGCCACTTCGCGCCGCGGGTCAAAACCCGCGCCCAACTGCTCGCGCGCCTGGGCTGAAATGCTGGCCTTGTCGGCCGGTGCGGGCAAAGGCCCAGCGGGGGGGCTGGGCGAGGTGGTTGTGGGCGGCGGCGCGCTCGGGTCGGCGGTGGGCAGCGGTGCGGGCGCAGGCGTGGGTTTGTCCAGCCCCAGCAGTGCGCTCTGCCGCTGCAGCGCCGCCTCGGCCAGAAACTGGGCCACGGGCGGAAGCGCGTTGCGGGAGGGGTCGATAGGGAGGGACATACCGTACGTGCGAAGGGATGCCCGATTCTGTAGCGATTCCGCCAGTGTGAACAGGGCGCGCTGCCCACAGCACGGCAGTTCATTAATACGCTATCAAATACATAGCGTTTAATACAATACAGTAAAGCGCCAGCGGCCTATTTGATTCAAAATCTTATCGCCCCGCCTGCCTGCCCGACGCCAGCACCCCGTGGTTCCAAACCCCGCCATGCCCCAGCACCCCACCCTCCGGTTATCCGACAACACGCCAGGCCCCAGACCAGCGCCTCACCGCTGGGTCGCACCCGCCCTGCTGGGCGCGGTGGCGGGATTTCTGCTGTTCAGCGCGTGGATCTTTTCACCGGGCTGGGAGCGCGCATTCCGCTCCGACAACTCGCCCGCATCGTGGCTATCGAGCGCGCTGCTGCTCACGCTGTGCGTCACCGCGCTGCGCCTCACGGCCGAACGCTGTCTGCCCTGGCGGCTGGGTGTGTGGCTGGTGCTGGCCTTCGGCGCGCTGGCGCTGGACGAACAGTTCATGCTGCACGAGCTGTGGAAGTTCCGCTGCCACGAATGGATGGATGCATGCCGCTGGAGCGCCGTGCGCGAGGTGCCGATGCTGGCGGTGGCCTTGGTGGGTTTGGTCACGCTGGCCCGGCTGCACCGGGCACTGAGCCACCGCAGCACCCGTGCCCTGCTGTGGGCGGGATTCGCGGTGGGGTTGGCGGCAATTGGCGTGGACCAGTGGCCGGAGGTACAGCCGCATGCGCCCACGCTGCCGGAGTTGCCTGTGCTGCTGGCCACGCTGGAGGAAGCGCTGGAAGTGGTGGCAGAGGCGCTGGTGTTGGCGGCGTTGTTGCGGCAACCGAAAGCCTAGGCCCTACCCTCGGGTTATTCGCGCCCGAACCATATCTTCCACACGCTCTCTCACGACAAACCGAACAATCCGTGACTGGATACTTCCCTGAAGTGCCATACCTGCAAAGACCGGGACAGCTGGTTTCCCAAGACTGCGCGAAATCGCGAAAACAGGTCCACCGCTAAAACCTGAAAACGTTGATAGTGGCGGAGGATTCGGCACAGTCAGCTGGTGAATCCAAGGGCTCTGAGCAGGTCCGATGTAGTTGGCCTCTAGAGTGACAAGCCCTTCCACAACCTCTCCGCGGTCGTAGTCCATATAGGTATGGTCATTAGGAAAGCCCAGCACTCTAAATGGCGAGATCTCTCGGTAGCTCATCCAATCTCGCTCACTGTGGTCAAGGGGAAGAATGGGTGTTTCTCCCAAATCTCTCCCCAGCTTCTGCAGGTTGAGTTCAATTACTGCAATGTCGAAATGGTCCTCGCCGTAGGCTTCGAGGGGCATTTAGAAAACATCAATCAGCTCGAACAAGCGGCCCTTTGGACTGGCGACACACAACGGAGAAAGATCCTCGTATGGGCGAAGTCCGTGCCGTGTAGTGACCAAAAAGCATCTTCGGTTCAAACCGACAAGAAACGAACTTGCCCAAACACGGTGGGGGACTTCCTCGATTCCTGTCTCGGCGACTAGAGGACGGACACAATACGCCAGGCTTTTACTCAGGATCATTGCGCTGCGGCTTGATTCGTTCTAACACTCACCTTTTGCAGAGTGCCTCACGTGCACTCCTCATCCACCCAAACCCCCGCCCGGAACCACTGGCCGCCGATATTGAGGTACCAGCGCCATTCAAAGATCGGCTCGAAGCTCATGCCGCCGGGCGAAGGGGTGTCGATGCGCAGGATGTCTGCGATGCCATCGCGGTCCAGGTCGATCTCGTGCACCAGCACGGCAGTGTTCTTGCGCTGGGGCTTGTCCCGGATGGGCGGGTCGGCGGGCTGCATCCAGCTCGTGGCGTATCGCCGGGTCTTCACCTTCACCGCATCAGGCGGCAGCTTTCCGGGCAGCACCAGGCGGGTCAGCACCTCGGCACTGTCGGACAGCTTGGCATAGCCGCGTACGGGCTGGGCTTCTTCGCCAGGGTCGTTGAACCCGCGGCCGGGGTAGTGGCCGCCGCAGTAATGGTCTTCGTTGCTGATGTCCCAATAGCGCTGGCGCACGGTGTGGGCCCCCACCAGGCCCTGGTGGGTAATGGCATAGAGGGTCAGCGCAGGGGCAAAGGCCTGGTCGGCAGAGCCCACGTCCCAGAAGCCGGTGATGTATTCGATTTCAGGCCCATTGTGGCGGTTGAACCGGCCCACGGGCGCCCCGGTAGGAATGACGCTGATGCGGGCGCCCGCCACGGCAGCCAGGCCGTCGGCATCGGTCTCGTGCAGCAGGGCCACGCTGGTGTGGCTGCGAAAGTACGACGGGGCAATCGCTGGCAAGGTCGGCTTGGCGGCCAAAGGGGCCACGGCGGGAATGTGGTCCACGGCACGGGTGGCCAGCTTCAGGTCGTCCAGCGGGTTGACGGGGCGGTCCCGGTCGATCTCCTGCTCGGGCCGCAGCACCACGCCAGCGCGCATGAGCTTCTTGGCAGCTTCCCACTCAGCTCGGGTGGGGTACTGCACCGGCATTTCATGCGCGTGGCTCTTGACCAGCGCAGGCAGCTGCAGGGCTGGCGGACGCGGCAGAGCGTTGCCGTATGCGCGCAGGCGGTTGGGTGACGGTGCCACCCAAAAGGCGCGGGCCGCGTCCTTGCCCGCCTGGGCCAGGGTGAGGGGCTGGTCCGCCAGCAAATTGCAGGCGATGTGAGCCTGGAGCGGCTCTGCCAGCGGGGTCCCCAGGCGGGCATCGCCCGCATAGAGCACGGCACACCAGCCGTCGCGCTCGGTGAGCTGTTGCAGCACGGTGTTGGCGGGTACTTGGGCGACGATGCGGGCTTGGGATTGAGCCGACTCGCGCAGGTTGACCCACGAGCCTTGCACATAGCGCTGCTTGGCGGGTGCTACAGCCGGGGCCGGGGCCTGGGCCCACGCGCTGATGCCCGTCAGCGCGGCAACCGCAGCCGCTATGGCGACCGCGAACGCGGCGGGAACTCGGAAGCGTTGCTGGGCTTTCGATGTCGTGCTCATGTGTGTTGACTCCCTTCGCGATGGGCGTGAGTATCGCCCGCCCGGGAGACCCACTCCGGTCGGGCCCTTCGGCCTGTCTGAAGCACACAGCCCGCGAGCCCACACTCAAGGCAACGACTTCACACCCTCAAACGCCGCATTCAAGGCAGCCTCAGCCGCCAGCAGCCGCTGCCGCGCTTCGCCCGACCACACGCGGTCTTTGGCCAGGGTGTCCTTGGCAACGGTCGCCATGCGCGTGACCTCCTGCGGCTGCGGCCCGCCTGTGCCGGTGCGTGTGGTCACCATGTCTGCGGGCGACAAAGCGCGGCGGAATGCGGCTTCACCCAGCGGCAGGCGCTGGTCCTTGAGGTCGTATTTCTTGCCCGCTTCGCGGTAGATGCGCACGGCTTCGGCGTACGGGAAATCCTTGGGGCGAATGTTGCGCTCCTTGGCAAACACCACCACGTCCGACGCAAAGTGGTGACCCACCCGGAACGGCACGCCATGGCTGCGTTGCAGCGCTTCAGCCAGCTCCATCGAAGTGGTCCACTCGGATTCGAGTTCGTCCAACGCGCGTGCGGGGTCGATGCGCAATGAGTCCAGCACATCGGCAAACTGCTGCAGCATCTCCACGCCCTGCACAAAGGTCTTGGCGCTGGCCGGGCTCCAGGTGTTCTTGTAGTCGATCATGCCGGGCGTGACGTTATGCGCCCGCCACAGCGACGCCTGGGCTGAGGCCACCACATCGCTGGCCTTGGCCCGCGTGTTCTGGATGATGCCGGGGTTGGCCTTTTGCGGCATGGCGCTGCTGGTGTAGGTCTTGCCGCTGGCCAGCAGCAGCCAAGGCCGCGTCTGGTGATACTGGGTGTGCACATCCTGCATGAAGGCCCCCACGCGGATGGCGGTGGAACTGGCGATGGACGTGGCCTCAATGGGGATGTCGTAGGTGCTGATCTGCCCCGCATCCAGCGAGTTCACGATGAGCCCGTCAAAACCCAGCAACTGCGCCAGGCGCTCGCGGTTGATGCCCCAGCTGGAGTTGGACAGCACTGCCGTGCCCATGGGGCTGAGGTTGATGCGGGCGTAGGCCTCGCGAATGCGCGCCGAGTCGCGCGCGAACGAATCGGCCCAGGCCATCAGGTAGTGCCCGTAGCTGATGGGCATGGCCTGCACGCCGTTGGTGTAAGCGGGCACATAGGTGGCGGTGTGGGCCTGCGCCGTGTTGATGAGCCGTGCGCGCACCTGGTCCAGCGCATCGGCAAAGTCCAGCATCTCCAGGCGCAACTGCGCGGCATTCAAGGTGGAATGGATGTCCTGGCGGCTGCGCCCGGTGTGGATCAGCGTTGCCTCGGGGCCCACGGCATCCGTGATGATCTTCTCGACCTGCAGCACATCGGTGGGGCGCTTGCCACCAGGCGTAGCGGCCTGGGTGATCGAATGCTCAACGCCGCGCGCGATGCGGCCGGCCTGGGCCTTGGGGATGATGCCTTGCTCCACATTCACCACGGTCGATGCCATGTTGATGCGGCCGAACCAGTAGAACGTGTCTTGCGACTTTGCCAAGGCGCTGGTGGCGTCCCCTTTGACCACCCCCTGAATCTTGGCCACCTGCGCCTGGCACTCGGCCGTGGTCTTGCACGCGGTGTCGAGGGTATCGGCGGCGTTGGCCTGGCCCATGGCGAAGATGGCCGCCATCACCGGGGCGATGAGGAAACGGGACGGGCGCGAAGTGATCTCGCCCAAGGTGGGGCGCTGCAATGACGGCATGAAGTTTTGTCTCCTGAGTTCCTGCGCACTGGCTTGCACACGGTGCGGGAATAAGATTCGTTAGTTGAATGACCCCAGGGCAGGCTCGCGCCCAACCGAAGGCAAGCGATGGTTGCACAGCAGTCACCACAGGGCCAATGCTTCTTTTTCAACAAGATTCAAATTTTGAATACCCCATGCCAGACCTGACGCCCTCCGTCCTGTTCAATCGCATCCTGGGCCGTGTGCGCCTCAAGCACCTGCAGTTGGCGATTGCGATTGCAGATTTGCAAAGCCTGCACCGCGCGGCCTCTGCCATTGGCCTGAGCCAGCCCGCAGCGACGCATGCGCTGGCGGAGCTGGAGAGTTCTATGGGCGGCGCCCTCTTTGAAAGGCACGCCAAGGGCATGCGCCTAACCCGCCTGGGGGAGGCGGTTCTGCCACTGCTGCGCGCTTCGCTGGTGCCCCTGCAAGCGGCTGCTGGCAACGCGGCGCTGATGCAGCAAGGGGCCGCGTCCGCGCTGATCCGCATCGGCAGCATCGCGGCGGGCATCAACGGGTTGCTGACGGCCGCCATTCCGGCCTACTGCGCCCTGCACCCGAGCGCCGCCATCGATGTTCACGAAGTCACCATCGACAACCTGCTGGAGAGCATCCAGGAAGGAACCCTGGACCTAGCGATCTGCCGCGAACCGACCCCGCTGCCGCAGGGGTTCGAGTTTCACGCCGCGCTGCCGGATGAATTCGTCATCGCTTGCCGCCCTGAGCACCCTTTGGCGCAACAGGCAATCGTCACGTCCGCCGAGCTGCTGTCACAACGCTGGCTGAGCCCACCACTCACAGGGCTGGGCCCACAACAGGTGGATAGCCTGTTCGACGATTTAGGCGGGGTGCCGGAACTGTGTCGCGTGTCGAGCCGCTCGACGGAAATCATCTACGCCATGCTGGCGGACAGCGACATGCTCGTCTGCGTGCCAACGAGCCTTGTGCAGCCCTTGGTGCGGCGCAAAAATCTGGCCGTCTTGTCGTTGAAACCCCAGGACGTGGGCCCTCTGGGTGTGTTGGTGAAAGCGGCGGTGTGGGCGGATAGCTCACATCCCTGTCGTGCTTTCATCGAGCATGTGCTCGGTGTGCGCGGTGTGCTTGACGTGTTGACCATCGGCAAAGAGCCCGAGCCTGGCGCGATGTGCCCCGGCTGAACACGGGCAGGCGATTGCACGCCAGGGCAATTACTTCTATTTTGATAGCAACAAATCCAATACAGTAAAGCGCTATCAGGCAATTTACCAAAAACCCGCCCCCCCAGAAGCCCGACCCCACCACCGCGCCACCTTGTGGCGCCCTCACCATGCCATCGTCTACCCCGTTGAACCTACCCGCCAAGATTTCGATCGCCGCGCTCGCGGTGCTGGGTCTGCTGGGCGGATCGCTGATCGTGGCCCACGCAGGCTTTGCGACATCACCACGGCGCGGCGGGCCGTCCACCTTCGTACCGGCGCCCGAGGCCTACATCCTGTCTGCGGTGATGTATGCGATGTCATTCCTTGCGCTCTGGGTCTTGCTGCGAGACCGCCAAGCATCCAAGGCCACCACCCTGGCGGCAATGGGCGCCTACGGTGTCATGGCCTGGGCCACGGTGCATGTGATAGCCGCCTGGTAGGCCGTCCAATCTGCTCACACAACGGCAGCAGCCAACGGACAGCAAACAGGCAGCGCCCTGGCAGGCTATGCAGCCAGGGCAGGCTCGGCAGCCGCTGGTGCAAGCGGTTGCGCTTCGATCACGCGCGCCAGCAAGGCCCCGCTGTAGTGCGCAGGCAGCGCAATCCACACACGCACGGGGCTGCCCTGGGCTACGTTGACCGGCTGGCCTTCGACATTGCGCATCTCCTGCAGCCGTACGGTGATATTCCCACTCGGGTGGACCACCTCAATCAGGTCTCCCACGGCAAAGTGGTTCTTCGTCTCCACCTGCACCCAGTCACCTTGCAAGCCCACATCGGCCTGACCCTCTGCACCCAGCACCTCTCCCACGTACTGGCTGCGCTGTGTGGCCGAGTGGCCGCTGATGTAGTTCTGGTAGTCGTTGCTGGGGCGGCGCTCCAGCAGGCCGCCGGTGTAGCCGCGGTTGGACAAGCCTTCCAGCTCGATCAGCAGCTCGGGGTTGAAGGGGCGACCGGCCACGGCATCGTCAATCGCGCGGCGGTAGACCTGGGCGGTGCGGGCCACGTAGTACAGGCTCTTGGTGCGGCCTTCGATCTTGAGCGAATCCACGCCGATCTGCGCCAGGCGCGCCACGTGCTCCACCGCGCGCAGGTCCTTGCTGTTCATGATGTACGTGCCGTGCTCGTCTTCCATGATGGGCATCATCTGCCCGGGGCGGCCGGCCTCTTCGATCAGGTAGACCTTGTCGGCCTTGGGGTGGCGCTCGCCGTTGCCGGTGGTCGATGCGAAGGCCTGCTCGGCCTTTTGCTGCGCGGCTTCGAAGTTGAAGTCGCCCTCCATTTTTTGCGCAATGGCTTCGCCCGTGGTGGGGTCGATGTCGGCGTCGTGCGTGGCGTAGTTCCAGCGGCAGGCGTTGGTGCAGGTGCCCTGGTTGGGGTCGCGGTGGTTGAAGTAGCCGCTGAGCAGGCAGCGGCCCGAGTACGCAATGCACAGCGCGCCGTGCACGAACACTTCCAGCTCCATGTCGGGGCATTCCTGGCGGATTTTTTCGATCTCGTCCAGGCTGAGTTCGCGCGAGAGGATGATGCGCTCCACACCCATCTTCTGCCAGAACTTCACCGCCGCCCAGTTGGTGGTGTTGGCCTGCACCGAGAGGTGCACCACCTGCTCGGGCCATTTTTCCTTGACCATCATGATCAGGCCCGCGTCGGCCATGATGAGGGCATCCGGCTTGCAGTCGATCACGGGCTCGATGTCGCGCAGGTAGGTGCGGATCTTGTCGTTGTGCGCAATCAGGTTGCTGGTCACAAAGAACTTCTTGCCGCGTGCGTGGGCCTCGTCAATGCCTTGCTTGATCTGCTCCAGGCGGAACTCGTTGTTGCGCGCGCGCAGGCTGTAGCGCGGCTGGCCTGCGTACACGGCGTCGGCACCAAAGTCGTAGGCGGCGCGCATCTTGTCGAGTGAGCCGGCGGGCAAGAGCAGTTCGGGGGCTTTGAGGGTGGTCATTGGGTGGCCCAATCTAAAAATCGTCGGGGGTCGGGTTCAGCGGGGCATCAGGGGCAGGCCCGCGAGCATGCCCACGGCCTGCGCAGGCAGTTCTTCGGCGTCAAAGGCCTTGTCACCATCGGCGTCGGCCACGCCGTTGGGTACCAACCCCTTGAAGTCGAACTGGCGCGGGTCCATGAAGTGCGAGGGCACCAGGTTGCGCAGCGCCACGGCCATGTTCTCGATGCGGCCGGGGTAGAGCTGTTGCCAGTCGCGCAGCATCTGGCCGATCTGCTTGCGCTGCAGGTTCTCCTGGCTGCCGCACAGCGTGCAGGGGATGATCGGGAATTTGCGGTGCTCGGCCCAGCGGGTGAGGTCGTCCTCGGCCACATAAGCCAACGGACGGATGATGAGATGGTCGCCCCGGTCGCTCTGCACCTTGGGCGGCATGCCCTTGAGCTTGCCGCCGAAGAACATGTTGAGGAAGAACGTCTGCAGCATGTCGTCGCGGTGGTGGCCCAGCGCTATTTTTGTGCAGCCCAGCTCGTCGGCCACACGGTAGAGGATGCCCCGGCGCAGGCGGCTGCAGAGGCTGCACATGGTTTTGCCCTCGGGGATGTGCTCCTTGACGACGCTGTAGGTGTCCTGCGTTTCGATGTGGAAGGGAACGCCCACCTGGGTCAGGTATTCAGGCAGCACATGGGCCGGAAAGCCGGGCTGCTTCTGGTCGAGGTTGACGGCGATCAGCTCGAACTTGTGGCCGTTGCGCTGCTGCAGCATACGCAGCACGTCGAGCAGGCCGTAGCTGTCCTTGCCGCCCGACACGCACACCATCACCTTGTCACCGTCTTCGACAAGGCCGAAGTCAGTGATGGCCTGCGCGACCTGGCGCACCAGGCGCTTTTCGAGCTTGAGCGCGGCGTGGGCGGCGGCTTTTTGAGCAGCATCGTCGGCAGGTGCCGTGTCGGCGGGCAAGATAGCGTTGTCGATCATGGTGGGCTGCCTGGAACGGCACTGCGTTGCCGCACTTCAGAGCGGCAACAATTGCTATTAATTAGATAGCACTTGGCGCTTGACCATCAAGCGCCAAGTGCCAATTTTCCTACAAACCGTTCATTCAGCGCGAATCTCTCACCCTTGGGTGGGCGTTGCAAAACCCGCAGCGCGCGAAACCGGCGCGGCCCAGACCAAAGGCCGCCGCGCAAGGGCCGCCCCGCCGCGCTGGCGGCGTCCACCTTGGGGGAAGGCGCCGCAGGCGACTCAGGGGGGCAGCTACTCTAGGCTTCTGCTGGGTAGAACATCTTGCGGGTGGGCACGTTCTCGACTGCCTTGGCGATGGCGCCGATGTGGTCCGGCGTGGTGCCACAGCAGCCGCCCAGAATGTTGACCAGCCCCTCGGCCGCGAACTCATGCACCAGGCGGCTGGTGATTTCTGGCGTTTCGTCAAACCCGGTGTCGCTCATCGGGTTGGGTAGGCCGGCATTGGGGTAGCAGCTGATGAAGGTGTCCTCGGCCACGCGGTTCAGCTCCTGGATGTAGGGGCGCATCAGCGTGGCGCCCAAGGCGCAGTTCAGGCCAATGGCCAGCGGGCGCGAGTGGCGCACGCTGTGCCAGAAGGCCGTGACCGTCTGGCCCGAGAGGATGCGGCCCGAGGCATCGGTGACGGTGCCGCTGATGATGAGCGGCAAGCGCTCGCTGCTGTTTTCAAAGAACTCGTCGATGGCAAACAGCGCTGCCTTGGCATTGAGCGTGTCGAAGATGGTCTCGACCAGCAGCACGTCGGAGCCGCCCTCGACCAGCGCTTCCACCTGCTCGTAGTAAGCGGCGCGCAGCTGCTCGAAGTCCACATTGCGCGCGCCGGGGTCGTTCACGTCGGGGCTGATGCTGGCCGTCTTGGGCGTGGGGCCGAGGGCGCCTGCGACAAAGCGGGGCTTGTCGGGCGTGCTGTACTTGTCGCAGGCGGCGCGGGCCAGCTGGGCGGACTTGAGATTCATCTCGCGCGCCAGGTCGGCCATCTTGTAGTCCTCCTGCGCGATGGTCGTCGCACCGAAGGTGTTGGTCTCGATCAGGTCGGCGCCTGCGGCCAGGTAGCGCTCGTGGATGTCGCGGATCACATCAGGCCGGGTGATGCTGAGCAGCTCGTTGTTGCCCTTCACGTCACGCGGGAAGTCCTTGAACCGGTCGCCCGCCCCATCCGGGCCGTTGTAGCCTTCGCCCCGGTACTGCGCCTCGCCCAGCTTGAAGCGCTGGATCATGGTGCCCATGGCGCCGTCGAGGATGACGATGCGTTGGGCGAGGATGTCGGGCAGTTGCGCGGCGCGCGTGTAGGCAAGCGTTTTCATCCCCCGATTGTAGAAAGCCCCCCGGGGCTGCCGGTGGCCCAGGGGCTTTCTCACCCACACACGAGCGTGTAGCGTTGCTTGGCAAGTCGCGTGGCGCCCAGGCGGTCATAGAAACGGATGGCGCCCTCGTTCCACACGGGCGTCTGCCACTGCATCGCCTCGCAGCCCAGCATTTGGGCGCGGTGCTGCGCAGCGGCCATCATCTCGGCGCCCCGGCCGCAGCCACGCGCTTCAGGCTCCAGGTACAGGCAGTCCAGATGCAGGTAAGAGCGCGCGGCGAGAGTCGAATAGTCCAGCGTGGCGCTGGCATATCCCACTGCCTGCTCACCCCAATAGCCCAGCCAGGCGAACAACCGCCCCGCCTCCAGCCCCTGGGCCAGCCGGTGGGCGTGGCCGTCGGCGCTGTACGGGATGCGCTCGTACGCCGCGTGGGCGGCGCACAGGTCGGCCAGCGCGGGCGCGTCAGCGGCGCCTGCGGCGCGCAGGGTCCAGCCGGTGCGATGCGGCGGATGGCTCAGCATGCGCACTCGATGGCGGGGCGGGCCGACGGCATGGCGCCGCGCTCCGGGCCGGTGGCCACAGGCTGGCCGTCGCGGATCCAGAAGTCCAGCCCGCCCAGCATCTCCTTGACCGTGAAGCCCAGCCGCGCCAGCTTGTACGCGCCCCGGGTCGAGCCGTTGCAGCCGATGCCGTCGCAGTACGTGACATAGACCTTGCTGCGGTCGAGGTGCGCCGTGCTCTGCTCGTCCATGGTGCGGTGGGGAAAGCTAATGGCGCCCGGCACATGGCCCTGTTCGTAATGCGCCGTGGAGCGGGTGTCGACCACCACGATGGCGTCGATGCCGTTGCGCAGGTCTTCGGCCACGTCCCAGGCATCGGCGTGGTAGCTGAGCTTGGCGGCCATGAAGTCCCGCGACTGCTCGGGGCTGGGCGCGGGGAACGCCAGGACGGCGGAGGCGGGGGCGGAGACGGGGGCGGCGTGGGTCATGGAAAAGTCCTCTCGTGTGGATGTGTGGTGTTGCGATGGGAGGAAGTTTCCGACGATTTGGCCTGATTGATAATGCCAATCCTCCATCACAGATAAGACCAATTACCGATGAAACCACGGCTGTTGCTCACGCTGCTGGAGGACGCCCACGGAGGCGGCCGCCGGGAGCGCCTGTGCGCGGCGCTGCGCGAGGCCGTGCGCACCGGTCAGGCCGTGCTGGGCGAACGCCTGCCCTCCACCCGCGATCTGGCGCGCGACCTGGGTCTTTCACGGGTCACGGTGGAGGCGGCCTACGCCCAGCTGGAAACCGAGGGCTACCTGCACCGGCATGTCGGCCAGGGCAGCTTCGTGGCCATCGACATGCAGCGTGCCGGGGCGGCGCGGTCCCGGGCGGGCCGGATGGCCCCGGCGGCGGCGCTGCCCGCGCTGTCGCGGCGCGGGCAGCGCATGGTCGATACCGGCGGTTGCGCCGAGCCCGACCGCGCCCGCGCGTTCGTGGCGGGCAGCCCGGACCTTGGGGCCTTCCCGGTCGATCTGTGGCGCCAGCTGATGCAGCGCCGCCTGCGCCAGGACGCCGGGCCCCTGCTGTTCTACGGTGACCCCCAAGGCCTGCCCGCACTGCGCGAGGCCATCGCGCGCTACCTCGCGCAGTCGCGCGGCGTGCGTTGCCATACGGGCCAGGTGCTGGTGCTGACCAGCTCGCAACAGGCCCTGCAGCTGCTGGCCGCGACGCTGCTGGACGAAGGCGATACCGTCTGGATGGAGGACCCGGGCTACGCAGGCGCGCGCACCGCGTTCCACGCCAGCGGGGCCCAGGTGGTGGACATGCGGCTGGACGGCGAAGGCGCCCAGCTGGTGCCCGCCCAGACGCCGCCACGCCTGATCTACCTCACGCCATCGCACCAGTTCCCCACCGGGCGCGCCATGTCCCTGCAGCGCCGCCTGGCCTTCATCGACCACGCACAGGCCACGGGGGCCTGGCTGATCGAGGACGACTACGACAGCGAATTCCTCTACGACCACCAGCCCACGCCCGCCTTGCAGGGCCTCGACGCGCACGGTCGCGTGCTCTACATCGGCACGTTCTCGAAGTCCTTGTTTCCTTCGGTGCGGCTGGCCTACATGGTGCTGCCCGAACCGCTGGTAAAGCCTCTGGTGACCGCCCGCACCATCTACGACGGCCACCCTTCGCAGCCCATGCAGGCGGTGGCGGCCGACTTCATGGACCAGGGCCACTTTGCGGCCCACCTGCGGCTGATGCGCCAGCTCTACCGCAGCCGGCGCGACGCCCTGCTGCAGGCGCTGCACACCCACCTGCCCTGGGCCGCGCCCCTGGACAGCCGGGGCGGGCTGCAGATGGCCGTGCGGCTGACCGAGGGCAGCGAGCAGCAGCAAACGCGCCGCGCGCTGGCGCGCGGCATTGCAACCCCCAGCCTCAGCGAGCTCTACCATGCAGCGCCTCCCATCGCGGGATGGCGGCTGGGCTTTGCCGCCATCCCGCCTGAGGTGATCGAAAGCGCTGTCCGCGCGCTGCGCTGACCCCCAACCAGCGGCGCAGGCCCGCAGCGCACAATACGGGCCTTGCATCGCACGGTTCGTAGCACGGGCCCGCACACAAATTTTTGGCTTTATTGGCGTCCAGCGCAGGTGGGTCCAGCGTGGGGCGCTCTCATTTTCAGAGTATTCGCTTGGTGTCTCGCCCGTCTTCCGTGTTGTCCCCTGCCCAGTCTGTCTTGCAGGATGTCTTCGGCTACGAACAGTTCCGCGGCCCGCAGCAAGCCATCGTCGAGCATGTGATTGGCGGCGGCGACGCGCTGGTGCTGATGCCCACGGGCGGAGGCAAGTCGCTGTGCTACCAGGTGCCGGCCATCGTGCGCCAGCAGCAGGGGCGCGGGGTGACCATCGTGATTTCGCCGCTGATCGCGCTGATGCACGACCAGGTGGGCGCGCTGCACGAGGCGGGGGTGGACGCCGCGTTCCTGAACTCGACGCTGAGCTACGACGAGACCCAGGACGTGGAGCTGCGCCTGCAGACCGGCGACCTCACGCTGCTGTATGCCGCGCCCGAGCGGCTGAACACGCCGCGTTTCCTGGGCCTGCTCGACAGCCTGTACAGCGGCGGCCACCTGAGCCTGTTCGCCATCGACGAAGCACACTGCGTCAGCCAGTGGGGCCACGATTTCCGCCCCGAATACCGCGCGCTCACGCTGCTGCACGAGCGTTACCCGCAAGTACCGCGCATTGCGCTCACCGCCACGGCCGATGCGCTCACGCGCGAGGACATCGTCGAGCGGCTGCAGCTGGAGGATGCGCGGCTGTTCATCAGCAGCTTTGACCGGCCCAACATCCGCTACCGCATCGAAGAGAAAAAGGACGCCACCACGCAGCTGCTGCGCTTCATCGAGCGTGAGCATGCGGGCGAGGCGGGCGTGGTGTATTGCCAGTCGCGCAAGCGCGTGGAAGAACTGGCCGCCACGCTGTGCGACGCGGGCCTGACGGCCCTGCCCTACCACGCAGGCCTGGACACCAAGGTGCGCCAGAAGAACCAGGACCGCTTCCTGCGCGAGGAAGGCATCGTGATGGTGGCCACCATCGCCTTCGGCATGGGCATCGACAAGCCCGATGTACGTTTTGTGGCGCACGTGGACATGCCCAAGAACATCGAGGGCTACTACCAGGAAACGGGCCGCGCGGGCCGCGACGGGCTGAACGCCGATGCCTGGATGGCGTATGGCCTGAACGACGTGGTCAACCAGCGCCGCATGATCGACGAAAGCCCGGCCGGCGAGGAGTTCAAGCAGGCGCTGCGCGGCAAGCTCGACGCGCTGCTGGCGCTGGCCGAGGCCACCGACTGCCGCCGCGTGCGGCTGCTGGCGTACTTTGGAGAGCAGTCCACACCCTGCGGAAACTGCGACAACTGCCTGAACCCACCGGCGGTGTGGGACGCCACGGATGCGGCACGCAAGCTGCTCTCCACCATCTACCGCGTGAACCAGGCCAGCGGCATCAGCTTTGGCACGGGGCACATCATGGACATCCTGCGCGGCAAGAAGACCGAGAAGGTCGCGCAGTTCGGGCACGAAAAAATCTCCACCTTCGGCATCGGCGCGGACCTGACCGAGCCCCAGCTGCGCGGCGTGCTGCGCCAGCTGATCGCCACCGGCGCGTTAGGCCTGCAGAAGGTGATGCTGGACAGCGGCCACAGCTTTGACACGCTGTGCCTCACCGAGGGTTCGCGCGCGGTGCTCAAGGGCGAGGTGCCGGTGCAGTTGCGCGAGTCGGTGTCATCCGCACCGGCCAAACGCACGCGCACCCGCAAGGGCACGGGCAGCGCGCCGCCCGCCGCGGCCGCCAATCTTGGCCCCGATGCGCAGGTGCGTTTCATCAACCTCAAGGCCTGGCGCGCCGAGGTGGCAAAGGAGCACAACCTGCCTGCGTATGTGATCTTTCACGATGCCACTTTGGCCGCGATTGCCGAGCGCAACCCCGGCACGCTCGACGACCTGCAGGGCATCAGCGGGATGGGGGCGAAAAAGCTGGAGGCGTACGGGGCAGACGTGCTGCGCGTGGTGCGCGCGGGGTAGCCCCGCTGCCGCGCTTTGCTGCCCCGCGATGCGATGCGTGCGGGCCTACGTGAACAGATCCTTCGAGCTCAGGCGCCCGACGCCGCCCGCGCCCGCAGGGCCCGGATGCCTTCCGAAAAACGCCGCAGCGTGGGCGTGCTGTCGCCCGGTGGCACCATCAACTCGATGAGCTGAAAGCGACCGCGCTCGGCAAACGCGGCATCGAGCGCCGCCTTGAACTGCGCCCGCGTGTGCACCCGGTGGCCGCGCCCGCCCAGCGCATCGGCGGCCTGGGCCAGGTGCCAGTCGCCCAGGGCGGCGCAGCGCGATTCGGTCTGGAAGGCGCGGATCATTTCCCAGGTCTGGTTGTTGAGCACGATGGCGATGGGGTCCAGCCCCAGGCGCGGGCAGTTGCCCAGCTCCCAGCCCGTCATTTGAAAGGCGCCGTCGCCCACCAGGATCAGGCTGCGCTGGCCCGTGGCCACCTGCGCACCGATGCCGGCCGGCACGCCGAAGCCCATGGACGCGTAGTAGCCCGGCGCCACCAGCGGGGTGGGCAGCAGCTCCATCGCAGCAAACAAGCAGTCGCCAATGTCCGCGACGATGTTCATGGGGCCGTGCGCGCGGATGCGGTCGTTGAGCGCGCGGGAGAGGTCGGCCGCACACACGGGCGCATCGTCGGCCACCAGGCCTTCGGGCCAACCGGGCGGGGGCGGCAGGGCGCGCGGCGGCTTGGCGCCTGCGGCCGGGGCGCGGGCCAGCAGCGCTTCCACCAGCGCGGCCAGCGGGATGTTCGGGTACAGGTGGTGGCCCACGCGCGCCTCGCGGTGCGCGGCGATGAGCGCGCGGCGGAAGTCCATGCGCTGGGCGCTCACGCCAAAGTTGCTGTCCGACAGGATGGCGCCCAGCATCACGGGCAGATCGGAGTCGTCGAGCAGCGCACTGGTCTCGGGCGCGCCCGCCACGCCCAGGTAGGTGCCGTGGAAGGGCACGCCCTCATCGGCCAGCAGGCCCCGGCCCATGAAGGTGGTGAGCACGGGCAGTTGCAGACGGCGCGCCAGCTCGGCCACGCGGGCTTCCAGGCCAAAGCGGCGCACCTCCACGTCCACCACCAGCACGGGGCGCTGGGCTGCCTGGATGCGGGCCATCCATTCGTCGGCGCACTCGGCCACGGCGGCTTCATTGAAGGGGCTGGGCGGCAGCAGGGGCACCTCGGCCATGGGGTGCAGCGTCATGTCGCGCGGCACCTCGATGAGCACGGGCTGCGAGTATTCGCGGCAGCTGCGCAGGACGCGGGCCAGCTCGGCGGGCGCGGTGGCCGGGTCGGACAGGCGCACCTGGTCGCAGGTGATCTCGCGGAAGATGCGCCATTGCGAATCGACATGGCGCACCTGGTGGTGCAGCACCAGGCCCGAGTGCGCCTCGACCTCGCCGGGGCAGCCGGCCAGCACCACCAGCGGCGAGCGCTCGGCATAGGCCCCCGCCACGGCGTTGACCACGTTGAGCGCGCCCGCGCCGTAGGTGACAGCCACCACGCCCAGCCCGCAGTGCATGCGCGCGGCGGCATCGGCGGCAAAGCCCAGCGAGGGCTCGTGGCTGAGCGTGACCAGGGGCAGGATGCCGCTCTCCTCGATCTGCTTGAACAGGGGGAGGATGAAGTCGCCGGGGATGCCGAAGATTTCGCGCGCGCCGTGGTGCTTGAGCGCGTGCAGCAGTTGAAGGCCGAGGGGGGTCATGGACGTGTTCCTTGCAGGTGGTGCCGTTGTGCGGCGGTGGCGGATGATCCACGCGGCGTGTGCAAGGCGGCTCTGATGCGCATCAAACCCAGCGGCTCCAAGCGCAAGTTCGCAGGTTCGTTCTGTTTTCGACTTAAAAGCGCAATCAGTTTGCGCGAAGCACCGGACAAATCCGGAGCCCCGCCCGCTCAGGCCCGGCGCAGCGTGAAGGAGGGGAACCACGCGGCCAGTTGCTGCTGGTGCGCCGTGGTCAGCGCCCAGGCCGGTGCGCCAGGTGCGCGGCATTCCTGCAGCGCCCAGCGGCGAACGCCGCGCGCGGCCAGGGCTTGGGCCAGGTCCAGCAACTCATCCACACCAAACAGGCCCGCGTGCCAGGTGGTGCGGCATTCGTGGTCGGTGCCATAGGCCAGAAGCACCTCCAGCCCGGCCCAGGCGCGCGCACCGCTGCCGGGCGTGGCGGTGATGGCGTTGTAGCGCTGCGGCAGGGCCTTGATGTCCAGACCCACCCAGTCCAGCTGCAGCAGCACGGCCGCGAGCCGCTCGGGGTACATGCCGCCGGTGTGCAGCGCGGTCTGCAGGCCCAGGCTGCGCACTGCGCTCAGCGCCGCGCCCAGGCCCGCCTGCAGCGTGGGCTCGCCGCCCGAGAAAACCACGCCGTCCAGCAGGCCGCGCCGGCTTTCCAGAAAGGCCAGCGCCTGCGCCCAGGGCAGCGAGGGCGGTTGGGTGGCATCGAGCAGTTCGGGGTTGTGGCAATAGCCGCAACGCCAGGGGCAACCCTGGCAATACAAAACGGCCGCGAGGCGGCCGGGGAAGTCGATGGTGGTGAGCGGCGTCATGCCGCCCAGCCGCAGCGCCGGGGCTGGCGGCGCCTCAGCAGGCGTTGCTTCCACCACGCGTCTGCTCTGAAAAGAAACGGCGCTCGGCGTGCTCGCCCTGCTTGCCCGTGTTGAAGCTGGCTACGGGGCGGTGGTAGCCCATGACGCGGGTCCAGACCTCGCAGGGCTGGCGCTCGTCGTCGGTGAGCTGCGCGGTGGCGGCGCTGGAGATGGCGGTGTGTTCGGTGGCAAAAAAATGGCTCATGTCGGATTCCTTTCGGAGGTGGTTGAATTGGTTTGCTTCTGTTTTGATAGCTGCCTGCGCTTGACTATCCAGCGCCAGGGCCACATTTTTCTCAGAATCTAGGCAGCCAGACGCCGACGCTTGGCGTCCAGCCGCTCTTCGTCGCAGCGGGGGCAGAACGGGTGCTCGCCCGCCAGGTAGCCGTGCGTGGGACAGATGGAGAACGTGGGCGTGACGGTGATGTAGGGCAGGCGGAAGTTCGTCAGCGCGCGCCGCACCAGCTCGCGGCAGGCCGCGCCGCTGGAGACGCGCTCGCCCATGTACAGATGCAGCACGGTGCCGCCGGTGTATTTGCCCTGCAGTGCCTCCTGCCGCATCAGCGCCTCGAACGGGTCGTCGGTGAAGCCCACGGGCAGCTGCGACGAGTTGGTGTAGTAAGGCTGCTCGGATGTGCCCGCCTGCAGGATGGCGGGCCAGCGCTTCTTGTCTTCCTTGGCGAAGCGGTAGGTGGTGCCTTCGGCGGGCGTGGCCTCCAGGTTGTAGAGATGGCCGGTTTCTTCCTGGAAGGCGGTCATGCGCTCGCGCACGTGGTCGAGCAGGCGCACGGCAAACGCATGGCCCCACTCGCTGGTGATGTCGTGCTGGTCCGCCGTGAAGTTGCGCACCATCTCGTTGATGCCGTTCACGCCCAGCGTGCTGAAGTGGTTGCGCAAGGTACCCAGGTAGCGCTTGGTGTAGGGGAACAGGCCCTGGTCCATGAGGCGCTGGATGAGCTTGCGCTTGGTCTCCAGGCTTTGTTTGCCCAGCTCCATCAAGCGGTCGAGCACGGCGAGCAGCCCCGCCTCATCGCCCGCATGCAAGTACCCCAGCCGCGCGCAGTTGATGGTGACCACGCCCAGGCTGCCCGTCTGCTCGGCGCTGCCGAACAGGCCATTGCCGCGCTTCAATAGCTCGCGCAAATCCAGCTGCAGGCGGCAGCACATGGAGCGCACCATGTTCGGTTCCAGTTCGGAGTTGATGAAGTTCTGGAAGTACGGCAGGCCGTACTTGGCCGTCATCTCGAACAGCCGCTCTGCGTTCTCGCTCTCCCACGGGAAATCCTTGGTGATGTTGTACGTGGGGATGGGGAAGGTGAACACCCGGCCCTTGGCGTCACCAGTCGTCATCACGTCGATGTAGGCGCGGTTGATGAGATCCATCTCGGCCTGCAGGTCGCCGTACGCAAAGGGCATCTCCTGCCCGGCGATCACGGGCACCTGCTCGCGCAGGTCCTCGGGGCAGGTCCAGTCGAAGGTGAGGTTGGTGAACGGCGTCTGCGTGCCCCAGCGCGAGGGCACGTTGAGGTTGTAGACCAGCTCCTGAATGCACTGGCGCACCTGCGCGTATTCCATGCCGTCCTTGCGCACGAAGGGCGCCATGTAGGTGTCGAACGACGAGAACGCCTGCGCGCCCGCCCACTCGTTCTGCAACGTGCCCAGGAAGTTCACGATCTGCCCCACGGCGGAACTCATGTGTCTGGGCGGCCCCGCCTCCACCTTGCCCGGCACGCCGTTGAGCCCCTCGTGCAGCAGCGTGCGCAGCGACCAGCCCGCGCAGTAGCCGCTGAGCATGTCGAGGTCGTGGATGTGGATATCGCCATTGCGGTGCGCCTCGCCGATCTCGGGCGTGTAGACGTGCGACAACCAGTAGTTGGCCGTGACCTTGCCCGCCACGTTCAGGATCAGCCCGCCCAGCGAGTAGCCCTGGTTGGCGTTGGCGTTCACGCGCCAGTCGGCGCGCGTGAGGTATTCGTTGATGGAGCTTTCCACATCGACCAGCGTCTGCTTGTCGGCGCGCAGCGTGGCGTGCTGCTCGCGGTAGACGATGTAGGCACGCGCCGTGGCCAGGTGGTTGGCGGCGATCAGCGTCTGCTCGGCCACGTCCTGGATCTGCTCGATGGTGGGGGCCTCGCCCTGGAAGCGGTGGATGAGCACCTTGGTGACCTGGGAGGTGAGCAACGCCGCTTCGTCGGCGCCGTATTCACCCGAGGCCTGCCCGGCGCTGGCCAGCGCGGCGCGGATGCGTTCGGCATCAAACGGAACGCGCTGGCCGCTGCGCAAAACGACTTCGCGGGGCAAGGTGGCAAGGGTGGACGCCATGGGTTCGACCAATCTGTGGAACGGGTTAAAAACACTACCTATGGTGTCCACGATACCCACCAAACACTATAGGTAGTTTGATTCAACACAATCGAGGCGGTAAGCAGGGGTAAAAAAATGCCGGCACAGAGGCCGGCGGAAAGGAAGGTGCCGTCAGGCCCTACCGATGGATCAGAGGTGCATGCGCAGGCATGCAGTGGGGTGCAGGAGGGTGCTGCTCAATGGCAGGCGGTGGCTTCTTCCTCCTCGATGCGCGGATAGAAGTCATGGTCTTCGCGCTGCATGCGCTCGAACACACGGCGCAGCACCACGTTGGCCTCGTTGCGAAAGCCCTGGGCATCGCGGCGCACGCCCTCGGCGGTGTTCCAGCGGCGCGCAAACGCGTCGTAGGCGCTGGCAATCGATGCCATCTCGCTTTGGTACTGGCGGCCCAGGCGCGCCAGTTCGGCGTTGCCGCCGCGCTGCAGTGCGGGGTACAGCACCTGGTCTTCCACGGCCAGGTGCAGCTTGATGGTGCCGCTCATGGCCACGATGCCCTGCGCGATGGCGCTGGCATTGGCCTCCACGCCCGCCTGGGCCAGGGCGCGCAAGGTGGCGATGCTGCGCAGAATGTCAGTGTGCTGGTGTTTGAATTTGTCGAGGTTCATGGTCAGTCCTTGTGGGCAAACGGTGTGTGAGCGCGGTGGCCGCTTGTGGCAGCCGCCGCGCACAGTCCATTTCAGCGACGGGCCTGTGCCAGGTAGGGGCCCGCTTGCGCCGGGGCGCGCGAGCCGAACAGCCCGCTCACCACCTGCCAAGCCATGGCCAGCGCGCCGACGATGAAGACCACGTCGCCAAAGGTGCGCACCCAGCGCAGGGTCTGCATGAAGGGCTGCTGCATGAAGGCTTCGCCCCGTGCGTACCACAGGCCTTCGCTCACGCTTGCGTGGAACTGGAACAGTCCGATGGGCAGCAGGCTGGTGGCAATCATCAGCACCAGGCCCGCGTTGAGCCACCAGAAGCCCGTCTTCATGAGCCGCTCGCTGAACACCAATTGCGGGCGGATGTAGCGCAGCACCAGCAGCGTGAAGCCCAGCGCCAGGAAGCCATACACACCGAACAGCGCAGCGTGGGCATGCACCGGCGTGGTGTTGAGTCCCTGCAGGTAATACAGCGCAATCGGCGGGTTGATCATGAAGCCGAAGACGCCCGCGCCCAGCATGTTCCAGAAGGCCACGGCCACGAAGCACATGAGGGGCCACTTGAGGTTGGCCATCCACTTCGCGCGGTGCTGCAGGCGCCAGTGTTCCCAGGCCTCGTGGCCCAGCACCACCAGGGGCACCACTTCCAGCGCGCTGAACGATGCGCCCACCGCCATCACCGGCGTGGTGGTGCCCGCGAAGTACAGGTGGTGGAAGGTGCCGGGCACGCCGCCCAGCATGAACAGCGAGGCCGAGGCCAGGCTGGCGGCCGTGGCCATGCGTGGCGACACGAGGCCGAGCGTCGAGAAGATGAAGGCCAGCGCCGTGGTGGCGAACACTTCAAAGAAGCCCTCGACCCACAGGTGCACCACCCACCAGCGCCAGTACTCCATCACCGACAGGTGGGTACGCTCGCCGTAGAAGAAGCCCGCGCCGTAGAACAGGCCGATGGCTACCACCGACGCCGTCAGCAGCGCCAGCAGGTTCTTGTCGCCGCCGGGGGTGCGCAGCGCTGGCACGATGCCGCGCAGCATGAGCACCAGCCAGAAGGCGATGCCGGTGAACTTGCCGATCTGCCACAGGCGGCCCAGGTCCACGTATTCATAGCCCTGGTGGCCCAGCCAGAAGTTCCACTCGGGCGGCATGATCTGCGCGATGGCCAGGTAGTTGCCGACGAACGAGCCCACCACCACCACGACCAGCGCCCAGAACAGGATGTCCACACCGAGCTTCTGCCAGGCCGGGTCCTTGCCGCCGTTGATGAGCGGCGCGAGGAACAGGCCGGCTGCCAGGAAGCCCGTGGCGATCCAGAACAGCGCGCTCTGGATGTGCCAGGTGCGCACCAGCGAATAGGGGAACCACTGCGACACGTTGATGCCGTAGAACTGCTGGCCTTCCACCGTGTAGTGGGCCGTGAAGCCGCCCAGCAGCACCTGAAAGCTGAACAGCGCCACGATGAGGAACAGGTATTTGCCCAGCCCGCGCTGCGAGGGCGTGAGCGGCACGCGCGACAGCGGGTCGTGCTGGGGCGGTGTCGGCTCCACCTCGTCGTGCTTGCGCAGGAAGGACCAGCCCCACACAAGGAAGCCCACGCCCGCCATCATCACGACCACGCTCATCACCGACCAGACCATGTTCTCGGCCGTGGGCTTGTTGCCGATCAGCGGCTCGTGGGGCCAGTTGTTGGTGTACGTCGCCGTGGTGCCGGGGCGCTCGGTGGCGGCGGCCCAGGCCGTCCAGAAGAAGAAACCCGTCATCTGCGCGCGCCGCTCGGCGCTGGGCAGGGTGTTCTCCTTCATGGCGAAGTGCTCGCGGGTGTTGTGCAGCGCGGGCACGTCGCTGAAAAGCTGGTCGTAGTACAGCGCGGTCATCGCGATCGCGTCGGCCCGCACCGAGGACACCGTGGCCACGCCCGTCTCGGGGCTGTAGGTGTTGGTGCGGTACTCGGTCTTCAGGCGGTCGCGCAGCACGGCCTGGGCGGCGGCGTCGAGCTCGGCAAAGGGCTTGCCGTGCGCGCGCTCAGCGGCCACTTCAAGCCAGTTGAGCAGCTCGCGGTGCAGCCAGTCGGCCGTCCAGTCGGGCGCCTGGTAGGCGCCGTGGCCCCAGATGGAACCCAGCTGCATGCCGCCCACCGACTGCCAGGCGGTCTGTCCGTCGAGGATGCTGTCGTGGGTGAAAAGCACTTCACCCCCTGCCGTGGCGATCTTCGCGGGGATGGGCGGCGCGGTGCGGTAGACCTCGGCGCCGTAGTAGCCCAGCAGGCTGAAGGTGACGATGAGCACGCCGATCAGCGTGAACCAGAGCTTGCGGTAGTTACCCATGGCGGGCCTCCTGCTTCAACAGAACAACAACGAAGGGGCGGCGCCAGCGTGCGCTGGCGGCGTGGGGTCGGGGTCTTGTGGTCATGGCTTTTTGGAACGAGTGAATCGGTGTCACTGACCACATCGCAAGCGCCGGGCCAGGGCTGCAGGCCTATCAAATCAACCACTTACACCGGTCATGGTTTTTTTGACCCTTCTCAAATGGGGTTTAATTCACCCATTGAAGGTAAATATCACCATGGACCACCGCCCCCTGCTGGCCGACCTGGCCACCGACCTGCCCCAGGCTGTGCGCCTGCAGCGGCTGGTGGACCACCTGCGCACCCGCTTTCACTGCGGCGCCGTGGCCCTGCTGCAGCTGGAAGAAGACCACCTGCGCCCCGTGGCCGTGGAGGGCCTGGTGCGCGAGGCGCTGGGCCGGCGCTTTGTGGTCAGCCAGCACCCCCGGCTCGCGGCCATCCTGGCGCGGCGCGAGGTGACCTGCTTTGACCACGACAGCACCCTGCCCGACCCCTACGACGGCCTGCTCGACACCCTGGTGGGCGAGCCCCTGCCCGTGCACGACTGCATGGGGGTGAGCCTGTGGGTGGACGGCCAGCCCTGGGGTGTGCTGACGCTCGACGCGCTGCAGACCGGCACCTTCGGCGACGCCGCACGCGCCGCGCTGGCCGACTGCAAGGTGCTGGTGGAGGCGGCCGTGCGCATCTCGCGGCTGGAGCGCGAGGTGCAGGCGCTGCGCAGCGCCCCACACACCCGCAGCGCCGACGACGAGCGCACCACCCGCGCGGGCGATGGCGACATGGAGATCGTCGGCCAGAGCGAGCCCCTGCTGCGCCTGCTGCACGAGCTCACGGTGGTGGCGGGCTCGGACCTGCCCGTGTTGTTGCTGGGTGAGACCGGTGTGGGCAAGGAGCTGTTCGCGCGCCTGCTGCACCGCCAGTCCACGCGCGCTACCCGCCCGCTGGTGCACGTGAACTGCGCGGCGCTGCCGGAGTCGCTGGCCGAGAGCGAGCTGTTTGGCCATGTGCGCGGCGCGTTCTCGGGCGCGGTGGCCGACCGGCCAGGGCGCTTCGAGGCGGCCGAGGGCGGCACGCTGTTCCTCGACGAGGTGGGCGAGCTGCCGTTGGCCGTACAGGCCAAGCTGCTGCGCACGCTGCAGAACGGCGAGATCCAGCGCCTGGGCGCCGACCGACCGCGCCGCGTGGACGTGCGCGTGATCGCCGCCACCAATCGCAACCTGCGCGAGCAGGTGCGCGACGGCGCGTTCCGCGCCGACCTGTACCACCGGCTGTCGGTGTACCCCGTGCCCATCCCGCCGCTGCGCGAACGGGGCAACGATGTGCTGCTGCTGGCAGGTCGTTTTCTGGAACTGAACCGCGCGCGCCTGGGCCTGCGCAGCCTGCGGCTGTCGGCCAGCGCGCAGGATGCACTGCGCCGCTACCCCTGGCCGGGCAACATCCGCGAGCTGGAGCATGTGGTCAGCCGCGCCGCCCTCAAGGCCCTGAGCCGGGGCGTGAACCGCGCCGACATCGTGACGCTGGAGCCCGCGCTGCTCGACCTGGACGCCGACGCCGCCAGCGTGGCCCACGCCCCCCTGGATGCCGGTGCCCCCGCTGTGGCCACCACGCCGCCCACCCCCACCACCGCCGAAGGCCCGCTGCGCGACGCCGTGGATGCCTGCCAGCGGCTCGCCATCACGCAGGCCCTGGCCCGCCACCAGGGCAACTGGGCCCAGGCCGCGCGTGCGCTGGAGGTGGACGCGAGCAACCTGCACAAGCTGGCGCGCAGGCTGTGCATCAAATAGGGGCGATTCACAAACTCCCCTGGCGTCGTTGTTCCGTCTTGTCGTACCGCTGGTACTGCCTGCGACGGAAAGCCTGGCCAGGGCCGCTGCGCTCAGTTTTAAGAGCCGCCCCAATCGAATTCAAAAATGATAGCGACTTGCGCTTTCCAGATAAGCGCTAGCGGCCTATTTGATGCCAAATCACACATCGTCGGGCCCCTGCGAACGCCGCTGCGCCACAATCGGCCCATGCTGACCCTTCAAGACATCCGTGATGCCGCCACCCGCCTACAAGGCCACGTGCTGGACACTCCATGCGTTGAATCCAAAACGCTTTCGCAAATCGTGGGCGCGCAGGTGTTTCTCAAGTTCGAGAACCTGCAATTCACCGCCTCGTTCAAGGAACGCGGCGCCTGCAACCGGCTCACGCTGCTGACGGACGCTGAGCGCGCACGCGGCGTGGTGGCCATGAGTGCGGGCAACCATGCGCAGGGCGTGGCCTACCACGCGCAGCGACTGGGCCTGCGCGCCGTGATCGTGATGCCGCGTTTTACCCCCGGCGTGAAAGTGGAGCGCACGCGCGGTTTTGGCGCCGAGGTGGTGCTGCATGGCGACACCCTGGAAGAGGCACGCGCCCACGCCTACGCGCTGGCCGATGCGCAGGGCTTGACCTTTGTGCACCCCTATGACGATGAAGGCGTGGCCGCCGGCCAAGGCACGCTGGGCCTGGAGATGCTGCAGGCCGTGCCCGACCTGGACACCTTGGTGATCGCCGTGGGCGGCGGCGGGCTGATCTCGGGCGTGGCCACGGCGGCCAAGGCCCTCAAGCCCGACATCGAGGTCATCGGCGTGCAGACCATGCGCTTCCCGGCCATGGTCAACGCGGTCAAGGGCACGCACCACCCGCAGGGCACCTCCACCATTGCCGAAGGCATTGCCGTGGGCACGCCAGGCAAGATCACACAGGAGATCGTGAAGCGCCTGGTGGACGATCTGGTGCTGGTGGATGAGGGCGACATCGAGCAGGCGGTGCTGATGCTGCTGGAGATCGAAAAGACCCTGGTAGAAGGCGCAGGCGCTGCGGGGCTGGCTGCGCTGGTGCGCTACCCCGAGCGCTTCAAGGGCAAGCGAGTGGGCCTGGTGCTGTGCGGTGGCAACATCGACCCGCTGCTGCTGGCGGCGATCATCGAACGCGGCATGGTGCGCTCGGGGCGCCTGGCGCGCATCAAGGTCAGCGCGCGCGATGTGCCCGGCGTGCTGGCGCGCATCACCGCCACCGTGGCCGACGCGGGCGCCAACATCGAGGAGGTGCACCACCAGCGCGCCTTCACCATGCTGGCCGCGCAGAACGTGGAGATCGAACTGGTGCTGCAAACCCGGGGCAAGACCCATGTGGATGAGGTGCTGGGGCAGTTGCGCACGGCGGGCATGCAGGCCGATCTGATCTGAGCGACAGCAGGGTTTTGCGCCCTGAAGGGACAGTCGCAGCTAGAATTGCGCAAGTTTTAAGCATCTGGAGCCCACCATGTCCGACCACAACACCTCGCACGCCCCCGCAACACCATCGAACGACCCCGTGGAAAACGTGGTTCACCTGGTCCCCGTGGTGCTGCCTGTGGTGGGTGGCATCATGATGTTCCTGCTGGCCTTTATTGCCGTGACGATGGCCTGAACGCTTCTGCGGCCGTCACCCACAGCCCCGCAGCGCGGGGCTTTTTTTCGTCCCGCACCACCCCCTCATCCCGTCTGACCTGGAGAACCCCATGAGACCCGGACACGCACTCGTTTTATTTTCCGGCGGTCAGGACTCCACGACCTGCCTGGCCTGGGCGCTGGAAAACTTTGCCCACGTGGAAACCATCGGCTTTGACTACGGCCAGCGCCACCACATCGAGCTGCAGGCACGCCAGACGGTGCTGTCCTCGTTGCGTGCACAGTTCCCGCGCTGGGCGGCCAAGCTGGGGGACGACCACATGCTCGACCTGGCGGTGCTGGGCCACATCAGTGACACGGCGCTGACCAGCGACACCGAAATCCAGATGACCGCCGCAGGCCTGCCCAACACATTTGTGCCGGGGCGCAACCTGCTGTTCTTCCAGCTGGCGGCTGCCGTGGGCTACCGGCGGGGCCTGCACACCCTGGTGGGCGGCATGTGCGAAACCGATTTTTCAGGCTACCCCGACTGCCGTGACGACACGCTCAAGGCGCTGCAGGTGGCCGTGTCCCTGGGCATGGGCCAGCGTTTCACCTTCGACACCCCGCTGATGTGGCTGGACAAGGCCGAGACCTGGGAACTGGCCCGGTCCCTGGGCGGACAAGCGCTGGTCGATCTGATCGTGAACGACTCGCACACCTGCTACCACGGTGTGCGCGACACGCTGCATGCCTGGGGATACGGCTGTGGCACGTGCCCGGCCTGCGCGCTGCGCAGGAGTGGCTACGAACGGTGGAAGGGCGGTTCGGCCAGCGTTTGAGGCGAGGGAGCGGACGTAGTCATGCATAACCTCATGTTTTTTTTGCATGGTTTTGACCCCTGTCTGACAGACAAAAGGGCGGCAGGTTCATAAAATTGACATCCCAGCCGACCCGCGGAATCCGTGGAACTAGCCTCCACCCGTGGGGCTGACACACGCTCCCGCCCGCCGACTGAGCACGAAAGCCGTTTTTTCAAAGGCAGCGCTCAGCACCGCAACTGCGCCAGGCCTCGCCGTGACCCGCCCGGTCCGCTTCCTTTGAAAAAACGTTTTTTCAACTTAGGAAGCTCCCCGATGAACGCACCCACGATGCAGGGCCTGAACCTCAACGCCCCCGCTTACGTCAAAAACGCCCGGCTGCTTGCCTGGGTGGCCGACATGGCCGCCCTGTGCAAACCCGACACCATTTACTGGTGCGATGGCTCCAAGGAAGAGTACGACCGCCTGTGCCAGCAGCTGGTCGATGCCGGCACCTTCAAGAAGCTCAACCCCGCCAAGCGCCCTGGCAGCTTCCTGGCCTGGTCCGATCCATCAGACGTGGCCCGTGTGGAAGACCGCACCTACATCTGCTCGGCCACCAAGGAAGACGCTGGCCCCACCAACAACTGGATGGCCCCCGCCGAAATGCGCGCCACGTTGCAGCCCCTGTTTGACGGCTGCATGAAGGGCCGCACCATGTACGTGGTGCCCTTCAGCATGGGCCCGCTGGGCAGCCACATCGCCCACATCGGCGTGGAACTGACCGACAGCGCCTATGTGGCCGTGAACCAGCGCCTGATGACCCGCATGGGCAAGGCCGTGTACGACGTGCTGGGCGTGGAAGGCGAGTTCGTTCCCTGCATGCACACGGTGGGCGCCCCCCTGGCCGACGGCGAGAAGGACACGACGAGCTGGCCTTGCAACCCCAAGGTCAAGTACATCGTCCACTACCCAGAAACGCGCGAAATCTGGTCCTACGGCTCGGGCTACGGCGGCAACGCGCTGCTGGGCAAGAAGTGTCTGGCCCTGCGCATCGCGTCCACCATGGGCCGCGACCAAGGCTGGCTGGCCGAACACATGCTCATCCTGGGCGTGACCAACCCCCAAGGCAAGAAGTACCACGTGGCAGCAGCCTTCCCCAGCGCCTGCGGCAAGACCAACTTCTCGATGCTAGTGCCGCCCGAGGCGGGCTTTGCCGGCTGGAAGGTCACCACCATCGGTGACGATATCGCCTGGATCAAGCCCCATGCCGACGGCAAGATGTACGCCATCAACCCCGAGGCGGGTTACTTTGGCGTGGCCCCCGGCACCAACATGCACACCAACCCCAACTGCATGCGCAGCCTGGACAAGGACGTGATCTTCACCAACGTGGCCCTGACGGACGACGGCGACGTGTGGTGGGAAGGCATGGAAAAGGACACCGGCAAGCTGCCCGACCACCTGATCGACTGGCAAGGCAAGGACTGGACGCCCCAGATCGCCAAGGAAACCGGCGCCAAGGCTGCCCACCCCAACTCGCGCTTCACGGTGGCTGCCACCAACAACCCTGCGCTCGACCCCCAGTGGGACGATGCCAATGGCGTGGCGATTGATGCCTTCATCTTCGGCGGCCGCCGCTCCACCACCGTGCCGCTGGTGACCGAAGCCCGCACCTGGACGGAAGGCGTGTACATGGCTGCCACCATGGGCTCTGAAACCACCGCTGCAGCCTTTGGCGCCCAAGGCGTGGTGCGCCGCGACCCCTTCGCCATGCTGCCGTTCTGCGGCTACAACATGAGCGACTACTTCCAGCACTGGCTGAACATGGAAGGCCAAATCGCCGCCACCGGCAAAGCGCTGCCCAAGGTGTTCTGCGTAAACTGGTTCCGCAAGGACGAAGCCAGCAAGTTCGTCTGGCCGGGTTATGGCGACAACATGCGCGTGCTCAAGTGGATGATCGACCGCATTGAAGGCCAGGCCCAAGGCCAGGAAACCATGTTCGGCGTGGCTCCGCAGTACGCCGAAATCAACTGGACGGGGCTGGATTTCAATGCCCAGCAGTTTGCTGCCGTGACCAGCATCGACAAGGCAGCCTGGGCCGATGAGTTCAAGCTGCACGATGCCCACTTTGAGCAGCTGGCTTACCACCTGCCCCCGGCTTTGCTCGCCACCAAGGCTGCGCTCGAAAAGCGCCTGGCAAGCTGATTCCCGGATCTTCTCAGTCCTGACAACCGCCCCTTCTGAAAAGGAGGGGCGGTTTTTTTGCGCTTGTGGATGCGGATACTGGATCAGCGCGATCTGCCCCGCGGCCATGAAAAAAGCCGTGGCGAACACTCGCCACGGCTTCAAAAAATCCGATCACTGCACGGTGGACCGTGCATCATCTTCTCAGTAGTACTTGCGGATGTCTTCCACGGTGGCAATGCCCATGGCGTGGTTCAGTTCGGCCATGATGCGGGGGTCCTTCACAGCCACTTGCCAAGTACGCTCGTCATCCGCAGCGCGGCGGCGGGCTTCGGCCCAGCCGAGGGCGGCCACACGCAGGGCAGCACCGGCACGGCGTGCGGGGGCGGTCAGCAAAGCCAGGGCCGCAAACGCGACCAGCCACAGCACCATCCAAGCCGCGAGCAGGTGGCCTTCGCTCCAGGTGTCGATGACCTGGTTGGCCACTACCAGCAAGGCCGATACCACGGCCGCGAGCAGAAGCGTGGCAGCGCCACGGGCGCCATCAAAGTTGGCGGCTACGCTCTTGAGGGCGGCAGCGGCGTTTTCGGCGCGGACAACGCCGGGGTGTTCGGTGGGGTACTCAACGTGTGCAAAGCTGGTCATTTCGGTTTCCCTTTTCTAACGCTTGTGGCGAGATTGCCGGGCGATGGGGTGATATTAGGGTTTACCCTTTGCATGTTCAAGTTTATATTTTGAATCATTGATATTCATATTGATGATGAATTGACCATGACCCCCTTGAACTTCCGCTCCTTGGACCTGAACCTGCTGCGTGTTTTCGACGAGGTCATGGCCGAGCGCAGCCTCACACGCGCAGCGCACAAGCTGTCCGTCACCCAGCCTGCCGTGAGCAACGCCATGCGGCGCCTGCGCGATGTGCTGGGGGATGAGTTGGTGGCGCGCAGCGGCCAGGGCGTGGAGCCCACTGCGCGTGCGCTGGCCCTGTGGCCCCCTGTGCGCGAAGCCCTGGCCCACCTGCAGGAATCCCTGGCGCCGGGACACTTTGAGCCCGCTACGGCCGAATCCACCTTTGTGCTGGCCATGGCCGATGCCACGGCCGCCACCCTGGTACCGGCCCTGGTCGAAATCATCGAGCGGGAGGCGCCCGGCATTTCGATCCGCGTCTTACCCCTGACCACGCGCGACCCCCGCCGCCTGCTGGACGAAGAGGCGGCCGACATGGCGGTGGGCTATTTCCCAGCGGTGCTGGCAGACCTGACCGCCCGCGCGCAATCCGGGGGCGCAGTGGCCTTTGAAAGCCGCCGCCTGTACGACGGTGAATACGTGTGCGTGATGCGGCAAGGCCACCCTCTGGCCGATGCGCCCCTGACGCTGGACACCTATTGCGCCGCACGCCACATGCTCGTGAGCTTCTCAGGGCGCCCCTTCGGCTTCATCGACGAGGCCCTGGCATCCCTGGGCCGCGAGCGCAAGGTGGTGATCACGGTCAACCAGTTCTTCACCGCCGGGCGCGTGGTGTCAGGCTCGGACCTGCTGACCGTGCTGCCCCGCCACTTTGTTCCCGTGACCGGCATTGCCGACGCGCTGGTGCAGCGGGCCCTGCCGCTGGACGTGCCGCCCGTGCATGTGGACGCACTCTGGCGCCGGCGTGGGCCTCAGCAGGCCGCGATGACCTGGCTGCTGCACGCCCTGGCGCGCTCGGCGCGCCGGACTTTCCCCGAGGAGTGAGGCGCCCAGCCTGAACCCGTAGACTGCGCCCAGCATGAACATCCAGCTTTTGTCCGATCTGCACCTTGAGGCGCATCCCCACTTCGTCCCCGAACCGGCTCCCGGCGCCGATGTGCTGGTGCTTGCCGGCGACGTGGGCTCCTACCAGGAAGGCTCGCAGTTGGGCGACGAAGACTTTGGCCTGGCCCGGTTTTCACCATTGCCCGGGGGCGCAGGCTGGCCCACCCCCGTGCTTTTTGTGCCCGGCAACCACGAATACGATGCACAGGATTTCGACGCTGCCCACGAGCGGCTGCGCCGCACCTGTGACCGCCTGGGAATCACCTGGCTGGAGCGCGAGACCGTCGAGCTTCAAGGTGTGCGCTTCGTGGGCACCACACTCTGGAGCGATTTCGATGCACTCGCAGACCATGAAGGCAGCACCGACCTTGGCAGGCGGCTGAAACTGCGCGACAAGGCCTTTCGCGCAGCGAACTTCTACCTGCGCAAGACGGGCGGCACCCGCCACGCGGAGCCCTTTCTGGCCGAAGCCATGCGCGACCACGCACTCGTCTGCCAGCAGTGGCTGGCGCAAGCACTTGCGGTGCCTTTTGAAGGCCCTACGGTGGCCATCACCCACTTTGCACCCAGCCTGCGCAGTGCCGATCCGCGCTACGGACTGGTGCCCGGCACTGCGGGGTTCTGCAACGCCCTGGACAGCTTGTTGCCCCACGCGCAGCTGTGGCTGCACGGCCATCTGCACGCCCCGAGCGACTACACGGTACAAGGTTTTCACGGCAACGGCACCCCCTGGCAGTGCCGCGTGGTGGCCAACCCCCTGGGCTATGCGCGCAAAGGCGAACAGGCGGCTTTCAAGGCGCAATGCTGCATCCCCGTATGATCAAGAGACGGGGCTCTGCCGCCCCGCAGCGCAGAAGAAAAACATGACCCAGGTCAAGACAACAGAAGTCCGCGCACGGTAGTCTGACCCAACCCTATTCCGGAGAACACCATGAACATCCTGCTTGCTGTCGATGGCAGCGCCTACACCAAAAAAATGCTGGCCTACCTGGCTACCCATGAGGAGCTGCTCGGTGGCAACCACCAGTACACCGCGCTCACCGTGCAGGCCCCGCTGCCGACACGCGCGCGCGCCGCTCTGGGCAAGGAAGTGGTGGACAGCTACCACGCCGAAGAGGCGGAAAAAATCCTGTCGCCCGTTTGCAAATTCCTGGCGCGCCATGGTGTGGACGCCAAGCGCGTCGTCAAGGTGGGCGCCGTGGGTGAGAACATCGCCAAGGTGGCTGACAGCGGCAAGTTCGACCTGCTGGTGATGGGCTCCCACGGCCATGGAGCCTTGGCCACCTTGGTCATGGGCTCGGTCACCACACAGGTGCTGGCCCATTGCAAAGTGCCGTTGCTGATCGTTCGCTAAGCCGAACAACAAACAGCCTGGCCCACCACCAAAGCCCTGCTCCGGCAGGGCTTTTTTTTGCCCAAATGAAACCGATCGGTTACAACATAACTTGTTGGTTTACTTAACGACCAATTGGTTATACATTCTCGCTGCGCCCATCCTGGCGTGTCATTTCCATCGAAACCGAGGAACGACCCATGAAAAAAACCCTGATCGCATTGGCCCTGACCGCAGGCGCCACCTTCACCGTGATGGCCCAGGACATTGTCGATACCGCCGTGAAGGCGGGTAATTTCAAGACCCTGGTGGCGGCCGTGCAGGCTGCGGGCCTGGTGGACACACTCAAGGGCCCCGGCCCATTCACGGTGTTCGCGCCCACCGACGAGGCTTTCGCCAAGATCCCCAAGGCCACCCTGGACGGCCTGCTGGCTGACAAGGCCGCACTGACCAAGGTGCTGACCTACCACGTGGTCCCCGGCAAGGTGATGGCCAAGGACGTCAAGGCCGGAAAGGTCAAGACCGTGCAGGGCCAGGAGATCACCGTGTCCACCAGCATGGGCGTGATGGTGGACCAGTCCAAGGTCATCGCGACCGATGTGGCTGCCAGCAATGGCGTGATCCACGCCATCGACACCGTTCTGATGCCCAAGTAAGCCCGCGGACCAACCGCTCGTCCCTTCCACCACCATCCACTAGCGAGGAGAAGCCCCATGAACACCGCATTCAACCGCCGTACCGTCTTGCTGGCCGCCGCCGTGGGCGCCAGCGCCACCTTGTTGCAGGCCTGTGGCGGCGGCGACGATGAGCCCCAGCGCAACATCGTCGAAGTCGCCCAGAACAATCCTGACCTCAGCATCCTCGTCGAAGCAGTGGTCGCCGCCGGTCTGGCGCCCACTCTGAGCACCGGCATGCTCACGGTTTTCGCCCCGACCAACGCCGCCTTTGCAGCGTTGCTCAGTGAGCTGGGCGTGACCAAGGAGGCCCTGCTGGCCGACAAGCCCCTGCTGACAGCGGTACTGACCTACCACGTGCTCGGCAGCAGGGTCCCGCGTGCAGACGTCCCCCTGGGCAAGGCCATCACGCCCGTGTCAGGCGGCTTCTTCAAGATCGAGTCGGCCAACGGCCTGAAGATCACCGATGGTCGCAACCGCGTTTCCACCATCACGGCCACGGACATCCAGGCCAGCAACGGCGTGGTGCACCTGGTGGACCGCGTGCTGCTGCCAGCCAACAAGGACATCGTCGCCACCGCCTCGGCGCTGCCGGACTTCAGCATCCTGGTGGAAGCCGTGGTGGCGGCCGGCTTGGCCACCACCTTGCAGGGAGCCGGCCCGTTCACGGTGTTTGCGCCGACCAACGCCGCGTTTGCAGCGCTGCTGGCCGAGCTCGGGGTGACCAAGGAAGCCCTGCTGGCGGACACCGCGCTGCTGACCACGGTACTGACCTATCACGTGGTACCCGCGCGCGTGCTCAAGGCCGAGGTCCCTATCAATACCGCCATTGCCACCGTCCAGGGACAAACCTTCACGGTGAACGCAAGCCTCGTGATCACCGACCAGAACCTGCGCACCAGCAACATCACCATGGCCGACGTGTTCACCAGCAACGGTGTGATCCATGTCGTGGACAAGGTGATCCTGCCCAAGTAAGCCGGTGGCTGTGAGCCCCGTGAGCCCCACGCAAGAAAGCCCGGCATGCCGGGCTTTCTTTTTTGGGTGCGTACGAAACGCTGGAAAGGAGACGCGACTACCGCGCTGCCAGCCCGTCGAAACAGGTGCGCACCACCAGATCCACGATTTCCGCATCGGAATACTGGCCGCCTTCCTTGAGAAAACTCACCACCGGGTCGCAGGCGCGCGCATACAACGTGTAGAGCACCACCAGCGGCGGCAAGGTGGGGCTGATCACGCCCTGTGCCTGGGCCTGGGTGATCCATTCACCAATCTGGTCGCTCACGGCCACGAGGCCGTTGAGGTAGTCCTTGTTGGCCATCAGCACCGCGCGCAGCGTGGAGTTGCGGCTGGGCAGCAGCGGCATTTCGTTGCTCAGCAGCCGCTCCAGCGACCAGCGCACCAGCGCATGGAGCTTCTCAAGCGGAGGCATTTCAGTGGGCAGATCTGCCAGGTAGGCCTGCACACGGCCCAGAATCTGCACCATGGCGGCGCTGCACAGCTCCTCCTTGCTGCAGAAGTGCTTGTACAGACTGGCTTTGGCAATGCCCACGGCATTGGCCACGTCGTCCATGGTCATGGCATCGAAGGCCTTTTCGCCCAGGAGCTGGCAGGTCGACTGGAGGATGGCATCCTCGCGCGCCTGGTGCATCTGCTCTTTGAACGAAACTTTGGGTTGCGGCGTTTGCATGGCTTGTATTTTATACATTGCAGTAAAAAAATAAATGACTAAGTTGCAATACAACTACGTCGTTCACGTTTTACCCTGCAGGAATCATGCCGCAGGCGCCTCCAGCGTCCGCGCGGCGGTGGCGGTCAGGGCTGCAGTCAGGGCGTCCAGCACGGCCGACTCTAGGTTCCAGCAGTGCCAGTACAGCTGGATGGGCAGGGAGCGGCCCGGTGCCAGATTCACCATGCTGCCGTCCGCCAGCGCCTCGCGCGCCATCAGCTCGGGCATCACACCCACGGCCCAGCCTGCGGCCACGGCGCGCATCTGCGCCTCGGAACCCGGCACGAACAGGTGATTGAGTGCCACGCGCTTGAGCCCGAATGCACGCGCCACAAACTCGGCAGCCATGTCGTCCTTGCGGTTGAACGACAGGAACGACACCTCGCGAAAGTTGTGCGGCGTGAGCCCCTGGGGCAGGTACTGCTCCGCATAGCTGGCCGACGCTACGGCCACATAGTGCATGGCGCCCAGCGGCACCATCTTGCACCCACGCAGTGCCTGCTTGAGCGTGGTCACGCAGCCCAGCACCTGGCCAGAGCGCAGCCATTCCTGCGTGAAATCCTGGTCGTCCACGATGATTTCCAGCGGCAGGCGCTGGCGCACCAGCTCGTGCAGCGCGCCCATCGCCCAGGTGGCGATGCTGTCGGCGTTGATGGCAATCGAGATGCGCTCATCCTCGCGCGTGCCGCCCGGGGCGCTGGGCGCCAGCTCGTGCAGGTCGCGCTCCAGGTCTGCGCGCAGCAGGCGCATCTGCTTGGTGTGCTTGAGCAGCAGCTGCCCGGCCGACGTGGGCCGCAGGGGTCGGCTGCGCACGATGAGCACCGAGCCCACCTGCGCCTCCAGGGCGCGCAGGCGCTGTGAGACGGCCGACTGTGTGACGTTCAGGCGCTGCGCAGCGCGCTCGAAGCCGCCCTCTTCAACGATGGCGGCAAGGCATTCCAGGGCGGCGGGATCGTAGGTGCTCATGGTCTCGGGCTCGAACAAAAGAGGGTTGTCTCTACCGCACCGTTTATTAGGTGCGCTGATGTTTTTGGAGTAAGTTTAATTTTGCTTTTAGTTGAATGCAATGTCGCGCACACTGCGCCCCATCGTGTCCCGCACTGGGGCGGGTGGCACGCAAAGGCTCACAAGGCATTCCGCATATGAAAACCATTGTTCTCGGCGCCGGCATCATCGGCATCAGCACGGCGTGGCACCTGCTTGAACGCGGTCACGAGGTCATCGTGATCGACCGCCAGCCCGATGCTGCGCTCGAAACCAGTTTTGCCAATGCAGCACAGATCTCGGTGAGCTACTGCGAGCCCTGGGCCAACCGCGAGGCGCCGCTCAAGGCGCTCAAGTGGATGTTCGACAAGGAAGCCCCGCTGCTGTTTCGCCCGCAGATGGACTGGCAGCAGTGGCGCTGGGGCCTGCAGTTTCTGGCGCAGTGCAACGACGCCGCGTTCGAGCGCAATGTGCAGCAGATCGTGGCGCTGGGCGCCTACAGCCATGCCGCGCTCAAGGATCTGGTCAGCACCACGGGCATCGAATACAACCGGCTCGAACGCGGCATTGCCCATTTCTACACCGACCAGAAATCCTTTGACGCCGCCGGCCACGCGGTGGAGCTCATGCGCAAGCACGGCGTGCAGCGCCGCCTGGTCAGCCGCGATGAGCTGCTCAAGATTGAGCCCGCGTTCAAGGCCTACGGCGACAAGATCACCGGCGGCACCTACACCAGCACCGACGAAAGCGGCGACGCCCGCGTGTTCACCCAGGAGCTGGCCCGCCGCTGCATTGCACGCGGCGCGCAGTTCCTCTACGGCCACGATGTGCTGCGCCTGAACAAAATCGGCAATGCTATTGATTCAGTAGCTGTCATGCCAAAACAGACAAGCGCTGGCGGCAAAAAAGACTTCATATTGAAGGCCGACGCCGTCGTCGTCGCCTGCGGTTCCTACAGCGCGCCGCTGCTGCGCGGCGTGGGCGTGGACCTGCCGATCTACCCGGGCAAGGGCTACAGCGCCACGTTCCCGCTGCTCAAGCCCGAGGGCGCGCCCATGGTCTCCACCATCGACGACGGCAAGAAGATCGCCATGAGCCGCCTGGGCAACTACCTGCGCGTGGCGGGCACCATCGAACTCAATGGCTGGGACCTGACGCTCGACAGCTCCCTGGCGCGCGCACGCTGCCACATGCTGTCGCGCCGCATCGAGGCCATCCTGCCCGGCGTGTGCGACACCCGCACGCCCGAACAAGGCGGCGACCCGCAGTACTGGACCGGCCTGCGCCCGGCCACCCCCACCAACATCCCGTTCATCGGGCAGACCCGCGTGGGCAAGCTTTGGGTGAACGCGGGCCACGGCACGCTGGGCTGGACACACGGTGCAGGTTCGGGCAAGGCGCTGGCCGAGCTGATCAGCGGCGAACAGCCCGCGATGAACTTCGGCTTCCTGGGCCACCAAGGATCTGCACGGCGCGCATCGGCCACGGCGCTGGCCGCCTGAGAGCACCCACACAGCCTGCAAGGGTTGGGTGGATCCATCACACCAACCCGCTCGTTGCGCGGGCACTCAGGTGGCCAGCGCGAGTCCGCCGTCCACCCGCAGGTTCTGCCCGTTGATATAGCCCGCCCCTTCCGAGGCCAGGAACGCGATGGTCGCGGCCACTTCGGCGGCCTGCCCATACCGCTGCAGGGGCACGGCGGTGCGGCGCTCTTCCCACACGGGCAAGGTGTCGATCCAGCCCGGCAGCACGTTGTTCATGCGGATGTTGTGCCGCGAATGGCTGTCGATAAAGATCCGTGTGAACGAAGCCAGCCCGGCGCGAACCAGCGCCGATGTCGGAAACAGCGCGCTCGGGTCCACCGCCCAGGCTGACGACAGATTCACGATCACGCCACCACGCTGCGCTTGCATCAAGGGGGCCACCAGCCGCGTGGGCCGGATCACGCTCTGCAGATAGGTGTCCGTCCCCTGCAGCCACCGCTCATCCGCCAGAGACAACAAAGGCGCGCGCGGCTCATGGCCGGTGCTGTTGATGAGCACATCGACCCGGCCCCAGCGGGCTTGCGCCAGATCCACCAGGCGGCCCAGATCCGCCAGGCACTGGCTGGACCCCGTGACGCCAACGCCTCCGAGTTCCTGGGCCAAGGCCTCGCCTTTGCCCGACGACGAAAGAATGCCGACCTGAAAACCATCCTCTGCCAACCGGCGGGCGGTGGCAGCGGCAACGCCGGTGCCGCCCGCGGTGATGAGCGCTACTTTTTCTACTGCCATGATCGTCCTTGGATGCCGCACACCGGCATCTGGCAATTGTTCCGTATCCTTTGCGTGTTGGACGACCGGACGGAGCAACCGCTGTGCTTCAATCCAGTAGAAAATCTACACCCATGACCTCCCCGTTGGGGCCCACGCCCTCTCTCAATGCGCTGCGAGCGTTCGAGGCCGCCAGCCGCCATCTCAACTTTCGGCTGGCCGGGCTGGAGCTGGGCGTAACCCAGGGCGCCGTGGCGCAGCAGATTCGTGCGCTGGAGGCGGAGCTGGGCCTCAAGCTGTTCGAGCGGCACCCGCGCACCCTGGTGTTGACCCACAACGGCCAGCGCTACGCCACCGGGGTGCGGCGTGCATTCGAGATGCTGGCGGATGCCACGCAGGGCCTGCGGCCCGAGCCCCTGCATGTGACGGTCAGCGTCACCCCGACCTTCGCCACCAAGTGGCTCATCCCACGGCTGGCGGACTACACGCGCCTTCACCCTGGGGTTGATCTGCGGATCCTGGCGACCGAGCACCTGTCGCACTTTCAGACCGAGGCGGTGGACCTGGCGGTGCGGTACGGCCGCCCTCCATTCGGCCCGGGGCTCACGGCCGATCTCCTGTTCGAAGAGTGCCTGGTGGCGGTGGGCAGCCCGCTGTTGCTGCGCCGCTCGGGGCCACCCGGCACCGCGGGTGACATCGGCCGCTACGTGCTGCTGCACGACTCCCAGTCTCCATGGGCCGACTACCTTGCGCAGCACACGCCGCCCGCTCCCGGGGCTTCAGTTCCCGCACCGCAGGCCATCTGGTTCAACCAGACGACACTCGCGATCGACGCAGCCCTGACCGGCCAGGGGCTCGCGCTGGTGCAGAAAGATTTTGTGGCGCAGGACCTGTCCACCGGTCGGCTGGCCAAGGTGTTTGAGGAAGAAGCACACACGGGCGCCGGCTACTACCTGGTGGCTCCGCGCAAGCAACGCGCACCGGAGGTCGTCGCGGGCGTGAGGGCTTGGCTGCGAAGCCAGGCCGGCGCATAAACCGCAAAGACCGCACGCAGCGCGGATGCTCTGGCCCCCCTTCAACCCCGACCTGCGAGCCCGGCCAGGGGGGCCAGGTAACGGGCCGGAATCTCCAGTGCATGGAATCCGCCCGCCAGCAGCACCACCAAACAAACAGCCAGCATCCAGCCCGCCAGCATGGCCCCCACCAACGCTCGCGCCCGCAGAGGCTCTGGCAGGTTCCAGTACAAAGCGCAACCCACGTGCGTGCCCAGCGCGAATACTGCGAAAAAGTAGTACGGGCCAAAGAACCACTGCCAGGGCGGTGTGTGCATGCCCGCCGCTGCAAACTGCAGGTTCGTGTCCACGCCCTGAAACCGGCCCGCCAAGACGGCCGTCACATGGATCACCAGGAACAGCGCCAGGTAGCCCCCCGAGATGGCCTGCATCCACGCCACGCCCCCACGGCGCCGGCCCCGCCCGCGCCACAGCAAGGTGAGGCCGCTGCCCATCTGGAACAGCAGACAGCCAAGCAGCACGCCTTCGACCAACGGCTGGCGATAGATCAGGCGCAGGGCTTCCAGCACGGATTGGTGCGCTGCCGCTCCGGCCAGCCCCGCCAGGTGGCCCAGCAAGTGGGCCGCCAGGAACAATGCCAGCGCGATGGCACTGGCGCGGTGCACGGGCCGCAGTGCAAGGCGCTGGCGCCATGCCCAGGTGCCAGCCAGGCCGACGGCGGCGGCTCCCAGGGCGAGTTGGCTGGTTGCGTGCATGAAGGTTTTCTCCGGATGTTGCAAGGGACTGGCGGCAGAATAGGCAGCGGCGCCGTCTCCGCCTACTCGCATTGCGCTCAGGTTTTCCATGTCCCCTGCCTCCTCCGCCCCCCGCCGTTCGCCCCGCCAGGAACGCTCGCAGTTCACAGTCGATGCCATCTTCGAAGCCGTCGCACGCATCGTGGCCACCCAGGGCGAGGATGCGCTCACCACCAACCGCATCGCCGAGGTTGCGGGTGTGTCCGTGGGCTCGCTCTACCAGTACTTTCCCAGCAAGGAAGCCATCCTCCTGGCCATGCTCGACCAGCATTGCGACCGGGTGATGCTGGAGCTGGACGCCCTGCTCGCCCAGGCCCGCACCGAAGGCTGGACGCCCGAGCAGCAGGTGCGCGGGTATGTGCGCCACTACCTGCAGGCCTTTGGCGGCGGCCCCCAGGAAGGGCGCGCACTTGCCCGCCTGTCGTGGAAGCTCGACTACCGCGCGTCCGTGCTGATCTCGGTGCGCGGCGCCAGCGAGCGGCTGGCCCTGCACCTGCAGCGTGTGGCGCAAGAGCAGCAGATGCCCGCACCCTCGGCAACCCAGCTGTTTGTGCTCACCCGCGCCTTCATGGGCGCGGTGCGGGCGGCATCGCTGGAACAGTCGCCCCTGCTGGACAGCCCCGAATTCGAGCAGGCGCTGGTGGAGCTGTGCATCGCAACCCTGGCACCCGGCGCGGGTCTGGGGGGCGGCGCTACGATGGCACCATGACCACGCCCACCGCACCGCACTACCTCTTCCTCACCACCTCCACCCGCGAACCAGGCCACACCGGCAATACCGAATGGCTGGCGCGCCAGGCCGCCGCCGCACTCCCTGCCGGTACTGCGCAAACCTGGCACCACCTGGCCCGCATGAACTTGCCGCACTTCGTGGACCAGCGCCACACCTCGGGTACCTATGCACCGCCCGAAGGCGACATGAAGACCTTGCTCGACGCCACGCTGGCAGCCACGCACATCGTCTTTGTGGCGCCGGTCTACTGGTACAGCATTCCCTCGCCGCTCAAGACCTACCTGGACCACTGGAGCGCGTGGATGCGCGTCCCCGGCCTGGCCTTCAAGGAGCCGATGGCCTCCAAGACGCTGGCGCTTGTCACCACCAGCGGCGACCGCGCCAAGGCCCAGCCCATGATCGACTCGGTGGCGCTGTGCGCGCAGTTCCTGTCGATGACCTGGGGCGGCGCCCTGTGGGGCAAGGGCGGGCCACCGGGCGCGGTGCAGGCCGATGCGCAGGCGATGGAGGCAGCCAGCCGTTTTCTGCTGACACCGGCCGCAGCTTGACGGCTTAGCGATCCAGCGACCCGTGCTGGGCCAGGATGCCCAGCCATTCGTGCAGTGCCAGGCTGCTGTCGGCCAGCGCAGAGGCGCGCGGCAACACCCGGTACAGCTTGCGCGCCTGACCGCCCTTGAAGCCCATGGGCGCGGGCAGCACCTGCAGACCGGCGCGCTCGAAGGTCTTGGCCGCGCGCACCATGTGCCAGCCGTGGGTGACGAGCGCAATGCGCTCGATGCCAGCGGCCTTGAGCAACACGGCAGATCTTTCGGCGTTGCTGCGGGTGTCAAGGGATTCCACCTCGGTCCACCGCACCCGGCCCCTGAACTCACGCTCCACCACATCTTTCATCACCAGCGCTTCGGCCCGCGTGCCGCCGGTGGAGCCCCCCGTGGCCAGGATGGGAAGCCCGGTCTGCTGCTGCAGGTACACGGCGTAGCGCACCCGCTCACGCGCGCCCCGGCTGAGCACGTCCACGCCGTATTCAGGCGCCACCGTGTCGGCGCCGCCGCCCAGCACGACGATGGCCTGCACCTTTGACGAAGGCAAGTCCTTGGGGACGACCGCCGGATAGCGCTCCAGGCTGCGCACCAGCGCGTCCGACACCGGCGGCCAGGACAGCACCAGCACCGACAGCAATGACAGCACCACCACCGTGATGCCCGTGCGGCGGTGGTAGCGCGCGATCCACAGCCCCACCAGCGCCAGCAGGATGCTGGACACCGGGGGCAGCAGCAGCGCAGACAGTATTTTTTTCAGGGCAAACCACATAAAACAAGAGGAGCAATCAGACCCGCGCGAACCCGCCCGGTGGCGCCAGGGCATGGCAGGGAAAAAGAATCGTTTGAAGGGCCGAAAAATCGGCCACGCCGGGTGGGGCAAACTCAGTGCAGCACCCGCCGCTGCGCCAGAAAGTCCAGCAGCGCGGCATCGAAACCCTCCGGGTCCTCCAGTTGCGGCCAGTGCCCGATGTGGGGCAACAACACCGTCTGCGCATCGGGCATCACCTGGGCCAGGGCCTCCAGGGCAGCCGGCGGTGTGCAGCGGTCGAGCTCGCCCCCCACCAGCAGCGCGGGTATGGCCAGCTGCGCCAAGGCAGAGGCTCCGCGATCAAACGTGGACAAGGCCTCCAGCGCGCGCCGGTAGGCCCCTGGATACACCTGGCCCAGCGCGTGGCTGGCCAGCCGCACCCCTTCGGGCAACGCACCGGTGCCGATGAACTGGGGCACCAGCGTCTGCGCCAGCTGCTCCATGCTGCCACCGGCGTCCAGCGCCTTCAGAGCACCCAAGCGGGGCGCCACCCAGTCATCCATGGCCTGCGCATCCAGCGCCGGCCCACCTGCACAGAGCAGCAGGCGGCGCACCTGCGACGGGCTGCGCACGGCGGCCTCCAGCGCCACCATGGCGCCCATGCCGTGCCCCACCAGGGTCACGGGGCCTCCCTGCAGGGCGTCGATCAAGGCCAGGCAGCTCTGCGCCAGCGCCTTGAAGGTGTACGGCTCCACGGGCGCGCTGCGGCCATAGCCCGGCATGTTCCAGGCCACGGCGCGGTAACCGGCCGTGGCCAGCGTTTCCACCTGGGGGGCAAAGGTGAGGTGGTCGCCATCGGCGTCGTGCAGCAGGAGCACGGTGGGGCCGGAGCCCAGGGTGGTGAAGGTAGGTAGGACGGCCATGCGGTGGAAAACCAGTAAACCCCGCAACAGCGCGGTGGTGGGTGGCGCCTGATAATAGTTGCTCCCCCATGCTGCCACCGCTGGCACCGCTTTTGTGAACCCTTCGCTCCCCCGCCCCACCCTCGCCCTGCCTCCGAGCTTCTCCACGCGCGAGTTTCGCGATGCGCTGGGCATGTTTGCCACGGGCGTGACCATCGTCACGGCCCGCACGGCTGCGGGCGACCTGGTGGGGCTCACGGCCAGCTCCTTCAATTCGGTGTCGCTGGCACCCCCGCTGGTGCTGTGGAGCCTGTCGCACGGCGCCAGCACCTTGCCCACCTTTGCCGATGGCTCGCACTACGCCATCCACGTGCTGGCCGCAGACCAGAAGGCACTGGCCGAGCGTTTTGCCACGCGCGGCATCGACCGCTGGGCAGGCCTGGAACACCGGCCCGGCATCAGTGGCGCCCCGCTTCTGGCAGGGGCAGCCGCCACGTTCGAGTGCTTCAACCGCAGCCAGTACAAGGAGGGCGACCACACCATCTTTGTGGGCGAGGTCGAGCGCTGCGAACACCGCGAAGGCATCTCGCCCCTGCTGTACCACGGTGGCAAGTTCTACACCGAGCACCCGCTGTGACGACCCCCACCGTGGTCGTGCGCCACGTGAACATCGGCCTGGCCCGGCGCCTGAAGGTGGGCGAGCGCTCGGTGCTCACTGCCATCGGCAAGGCCCCCGTCACCGGCCCCGTGGCTGTGGGCCCGCTAGGGCTGGCAGGCGACGAGCAGGCCGACCCGAGCGTGCATGGTGGCCTGGGCAAGGCCGTATACGCCTACCCCGCCGCCCACTACGCGTTCTGGCAGGCCCAACGCCGCGAACGGGGCGTGAGCCTGTTCGATGAAACGCTGCCGCCGGGTTTCATGGGCGAGAACCTCACGATCGACGGGCCGCTGGAAGCGGATGTGTTTGTGGGCGACGAATGGCATTTCCCCCACTGCGTGCTGCGGGTGAGTGCACCGCGCGAGCCGTGCTTCAAGTTCAACGCCGTCATGGGTTTTGCGCAGGCGGGCCGCACCATGGCCCTGGCCGGGTGCTGCGGCTACTACCTGGCGGTGGACCAGCCTGGCACCATCGCCGCCGGAGAGACCGCCACGCTGGTGCCCGGGCAGCGCGGGCTGAGCATCGCCCAGGCGCTGGCGGGCAAGTGGGCAAAACACGCGCGCTAGCCAGGCTCCACTGGATTCATCAATTTTGATAGCTACTGGCGCTTACCAGATAAGCGCCAGAGCCCAATTTGGCTCGAACCCGAGCCCTCAACGCACCGTATCGGGCAGCTCGATCTTGACTTCCAGCACTTCCAGGTTGTCCTGGCGCTCCAGGTGCACCTTGAGGTCTTCGGGGTTGATCTTGACGTACTTGGAGATCACGGCCACCAGCTCGCGCTGCAGCGCGGGCAGGTAGTCGGGCTCGGCGGCGTTGCGGCCGTTGCGCTCGTGCGCCAGGATGATCTGCAGGCGCTCTTTGGCGACGCTGGCGGTTTTTTTCTTCTCGCCGAGCAGGAAGGACAGGAAAGAAGCCATGGCTTATTTGCTCCCGAACAGGCGTTTGAAGAAGCCTGGCTTTTCCGCATCGATGAAACGCAGCGGCTTGTCGGTGGCACCCAGGAAGCGGTCGATCACATCCTTGTAGGCCTCGGACACATCGGTGCCCTGGGCATGGATGGCGGGCGTGCCCTGGTTGGACGACTGCAGCACCACTTCCGACTCGGGGATCACGCCGATCAGCTTGATGCGCAGGATGTCCTGGATGTCTTCCAGGCTCAGCATCTGGCCGTCCTGCACGCGGCTGGGGTTGTAGCGCGTGATGAGCAGGTGCTCCTTGATGGGCTCACCGCCTTCAATCGCACGCTTGGTCTTGCTGCCCAGCATGCCCAAGATGCGGTCGGAGTCGCGCACCGACGAGACTTCGGGGTTGGTCACCAGCAGCGCCTCATCGGCAAAGTGCATGGCCATGAGCGCGCCGCTTTCGATGCCGGCAGGCGAATCGCAGACGATGTACTCAAAGCCCATCTCGGCCAGGTCCTTGAGCACCTTTTCCACGCCGTCCTGCGTGAGCGCATCCTTGTCGCGCGTCTGGCTGGCGGCCAGCACGAACAGGTTGTCGCACTGCTTGTCCTTGATGAGCGCCTGGTTCAGGTTGGCCTCACCGTGGATCACGTTGATGAGGTCATACACCACGCGGCGTTCGCAGCCCATGATGAGGTCGAGGTTGCGCAGGCCGACGTCAAAGTCGATCACGGCAGTCTTGTGGCCGCGCAGGGCGAGGCCGGTGGCAAAGCTGGCGCTGGTGGTGGTCTTGCCCACGCCACCCTTGCCGGAGGTCACGACGACGATTTTGGCCATGTGTTGCTGATTCTCTGTGGGGTTGATACGAATGAAATGGGAACTCAGGCAAGCGGCTCGATGATGAGCTTCTCGCCGTCGAGCCGCACCTGGGCGGGCTTGCCACGCACATCGGCGGGCAGCTCGGTCTCGGTGGTGCGGTAGATGCCCGCGATGGAGACCAGCTGCGGCTCCAGGCAGGTCGAAAAAATACGTGCTTCGGTGTTGCCCCGCGCGCCAGCAATCGCACGGCCGCGCAGCGGGGCATAGACGTGGATGTTGCCATCGGCAATGACTTCGGCGCCAAAACTCACCACGGCCATCACCACCAGGTCGGCGCCGCGCGCATACACCTGCTGGCCGGAGCGCAGGGGCTTGTCCACCACCACGGTGCCGGGGCCTGGCATGGGCACTTCGCGAACGACCTCCACCTCGCGCACGACTTCGCGGATGACCTCGCGCACCTCGGGGGCGGGGGCCTCCGCACGGGCAGGCGGTGCATCGGGCGCTACCGCCAGCCCTGCGGCGCGCGCAGCGTCCATCTGGGCGGGGTTGCCGCCGCGCACAGCCACGGGCAGGGTGCTGCGGCTGCGCAGCTCGGCCACGATGGCGGCAAAGTCGATGGGTGCCTCGGCCTCGCGCACGGCAGCCAGGTCGATCAGCACGGGGTCGTTGTCAAAAAAGCCCGGGGCGTCGGCCACGCGCTCGGCCAGGTCGGCGGCGAACTGCGCGGCGTCGGTGGTCTTGAGCACCACGGCCACCACGGGCAGCGAGGCGCTCTTGAGGTCAAAGCTGGTGCGGGACTGCGCCGCCGTCGTAAGGGCCATGAATGGGGTGTGGAAAGGAGCGCGGGAACCGTTTCAGAAGGCGCAAAGTGTACCGTGGGGCCACGTAAGCGCTTGTTCACGGCGTGTTTGCACTCTTCGCGCGCCCTCACCCACAAAAAAGCCGGGCGTACCCGGCATTCTTGCTATTGCCAGGGTTCCCCGGCTTAGTTGCGGTCAGCGCGCATGGGGCGGGTTGTCGCACTGCCGGAGCCCGACATGGTCCTGTCTGTGGTTGCGGGGGCTGCAGCGGCAGGTGCTGGAGCGGCTTGCGTGGTCGCCGTCGCGGCGCCCCCACCGCCAACGCCCGTGGTGCCCATCGGCGTGCCTTGCGAGCTTTGCTGGCCGGCGCCCGTGGCAGCGTTGGGGCTTGCGGTGGTGGGTGGCGTGCCCTGCGCCATAGCGGTGCCCACAACGGCGACGGTAGCCAGGCCCGCGAGCAATGTCTTGAGTGTGTTCGATGCAGTCATGTGGAGACTCCTTGGTGTGTGGTGAATTTGGAAATCGCCAGCAACATCGCCAGCTGTACCCAGGCTAGTTGTTTGCGGCTTGCGCCACGTCAGCTTGAGACCGGAGCGCGTGTCGGACAGGGACGGGCCTGCACGGTGTGGGTCTTGCCATCGCAGTCCGAAAACACCCTGTTCAACAAGCCCGCACACACCGTGGGTCAATGGGCATCACTGCGCAGGCAGGTCATAGGCGCCAAAAAATGCGGCTGCCGGTTGTGTCTCGGGCAGCACGTACACCACAGCGCCCATGCCACGCACCAGGGGGCTCAGCACTTTTTCGTAGAAAGAGACTGGAAGGTTGATGCAACCGAAGGAGATACGGTTGTCTGCGGCGGTGCTGGAGGCCAGCCGCTCCAACCGACGCTCGGCTTTGACGTTGGCCCGCACTCGGTGCATGGACACCGCCGCGTCGTAGTCCACCCAAACCACGTCTTCGCCATTGGCGTTCAAACCGGTTTCGGCAACGAACCGGCCTGCGGGGGTGGTGCGCTCTTCGGGCAATACCTGGCCGACGGGCTTGTCCCCCACGCCGGGAACGGTGTGGTCGCCGATGGCCGACCCCATCAGCGCCGGGGCCGCGCCCTGGAGCGCACCGTCGCGGTCAAACACATAGACCTTTGCGTGCATTTTGTCGACCACCACGACCGCGCGGTTCTGGTTGTCACCCGAGTGCAAGGCCCACGCCGCGATCTGGCGGGCTTCGGCCGAGGCGGGCTCCTTACCGAACTGTGCCCTGCGCGGTACCGGGGTTGGCTGCGGCGCTGGCGACGCGACCTTCGCGGGTGATGTGTCTACAGGGTTCGCCAAGTCGGCGCCCAAGGACGGCGCTCCTGTGGTCTGCGTTGGCTGCTGCATCGCTGGCCACAGCCGCATAAACCCCAGCAGCAGGACAACCAAAACCAGCAGTGCAGCGCTGGACAGCAGCCGGTCCTTGCGCCGTCCATGCCTTTGCCCTTCGCTCCCTGGGGCGGCGCGGGCCGGATCTGTGTGGGATACGTTCATGTTCGATCTTTGAAGGGCAAAGGCAAGGGCTTTCGCCGCAGGGGGGTGCAGAGTTGGTGCGTACCCGAAAGCCACACACTAACCAGATCACCCGCCTGGCAGCGTCCGCCAAAAGCGCAACCGCTGTAGGACCAACTACCCACGCTTAGCGTTGCCTGTCGTCGCCGCGGCGCTGCGCAGGGCCAGAAGGTCACGGCACACAGGCGATCTGAAGCGCAAGGCTTGCCTTTCATAATCGACCGATGTCCCTGTCTGCCCGCAAAACCCATATCGACTCCCTCGCCATCTCCCTGCTGCTCGCCTGCTGCATGTTCTGGGGCTTCCAGCAGGTGCTGGTCAAGGCCACAGTGGCTGAGGTGGCGCCCGTGTTCCAGGCCTTTGTGCGCTTTGCGCTGGCCACGGTCGCGGTAGGGGCCTGGTGCTTGTGGCGTGGTGTAGGCCTGTCCGGCGCGGGCGAGCCCGCCGGGGCCACCCGTGCCGGACTGCTGGCGGGGGCGTTGTTTGCCGGCGAGTTTGCGTGCATCTACCTGGGGCTGCAGTACACCACCGCCTCGCGGCTCACGGTGTTTTTGTATGCATCGCCCTTCTGGGTGGCACTGCTGCTGCCGCGTTTCATCCCCGGTGAGCGCCTGCAGGGCTGGCAGTGGCTGGGGTTGGCGGCGGCGTTTGTGGGCGTGGGGCTGGCACTGGGCGACGGGCTGCTGGGCCATGCCAGCACGGCGCTGCCCAAAGGCTGGCTGGGAGATTTGCTAGGACTAGCCGCAGGCCTGATGTGGGCGCTGACCACGGTAGTCATCCGCACCACGCCGCTGGCGCGTGTGGCGCCTGCCAAGCAGCTTTTCTATCAAGTGGCGGTGAGCACGGCGGTATTGCCAGTGCTATCGCTGGGCCTGGGTGAGGCCTGGGTATGGCAGTTCAGCGGCTTTGCCTGGGGTTCGCTACTGGTGCAGGCGCTGGTGGGTGCGTTTGTGAGCTACCTCGCCTGGATGTGGATGCTGGCGCACTACCCAGCGACCAAGATTTCGGTGTTTGTGTTCCTCACACCCGTGTTTGCGCTGCTGTTTGGCGCGCTGTGGCTGGGCGAACCGGTCACGCCGGGGCTGGTGGCGGCACTGGTGCTGGTGGCGGCGGGCATTGTGCTGGTGAACCAGCGGCCTGCGTCAGGCATAGGGGTGCAACCTTGACGCATAGAGCAATTGAGTCCTAGTCAATGATCAAAACGTTGCCAGCTGCATTTTCCATAGTAGCCAGCACCAAGGCGTGGTAGAGCGCTATCAAGTCTCTGAGATAGAGCAACGCAAAGGCGGAAAGTAACAAGACATTGCGCTGGTGGTGATTTCTCTCTATCTCGCTAGAGTACGCGGCATGCGGCCACAAATCCCGCGTTCCTTTTATGACCTTAAGAAAGAGCATGCATGACTGACAACGTTTTCTTCCGCCCCTCCCTTCAACGCTCTCCAGTTGAATCACAACAAGGCTGGCGCCACGCGCTGGTCTTGGGAGTCGCTGCGCTGGTCCTCACGGGCTGCGGAGGGGGTTCTGACTCTGAATCAACACCTCCCGCACCAACTCCCTCCGCGCCTGCAGCACCCGAAAACTTCACCGTCGGTTCGTCCCTTGATTTCTCCTGGACACCTACTGCGACTGCGACACGTTACGAGCTTTTCGTAGACCCGGACGGCTCGGGCCCTCTTGCGGAAACACAGCGTGATCCCCAAAGGTTCAGCTACTCACTCGCTTCCGACGGCAGTCGAGTCACCGGTTCGTTCGGCGCCTATGTCAATTTTCCTGAAGCCCTCAACGCCAGCTACCGCCTGCGAGCATGCAATGCGGCCGGTTGCGGGAGCTTCTCGGACACCAAGGCATTCGACATCACGAAGGGCATAAGCCACGAATTTCCTTCGGGCTCTGTTCCCCTCGTTCAATATGCAAGTGCATATCTCTCCAACGGCATGCTGTCCAAGGATGCTCTCACTCTAGTGCTCACCGCAGCAAGCTATGGCTCGAATACCACAATGCTCGTTTTCGCACGCAGCGGCAAAAATCAGCCGTGGCTGCAGCAAGCGTCACTGCAATCGGGTGCCTACTACGTCGGTGGGGCCGTGCTGTCGGCCGACGGGAATACCTTGGCAGTGCGATCCATGAAACAAATCTCGACCAGCACAGGCACCCGCGTCGTGACAGACGCGGTGTATATGTACCGGCGCAACGGCAGCACATGGAACGAGCAGGCCCGGCTAGACACCAGCACCGCACCGTCAACTTGCGCCCAACCCTGCCAAGCTGAGATCGCCGATCACATGGCGCTTTCAGCGGACGGCAACCTGCTGACTGTTTCTGCTGTCATCTCCTCGGGCACCACATCCTCCAGCGCCGTTTTCACATACACCCGCACTGGAACCTCCTGGGCACCCCAGACCTCGTTGAATACCGAAGGCACCTTCATCGCGAGCATGGCCCTGTCGGCCGACGGCAGCACCTTGGCCGTGACCGACCGTGATCTGTTGCAGACAGCCACCACTCCTGTAGTCATCGTCTTCGCGCACGATGGCAACGGTGCTTGGTCCCAGCAAAGTCGGATTCCAGCCACGCTCTACACCTACACGCCTCCGCTCTCTGGCGGAAGGGCGTACGGCTCCATGGTGTTCTCAAGCGACGGCAATACCCTCGCCGTGAATACCGCCAAAGTGCCCGGACAGGTGGCATGCGACGCCCCGGCGACCTACTCTGGCGAGACGCAGCGCATTGCACTTTATTCACGCAGCAGTGACACATGGACTCTTCAAGGGCAGGCCGTGAGCGCTGCTCAGCCGCTGACCCCGTGGGCCTTTGCCAACGACGGGAGTGCGTTGATCTATGGAAACACGCTGTTCACACGAAGCAATGGCACATGGGCCTGTAACTGACCTAGCAAAGGCGAGTAATTGACACGGTGGCTGTGGGAATCTTGCGGTTGAACGTCACCCCGCAGCCACCCCAAACGGGCACGCGTGCAGACATGCCTGAAACTAACGCATTGCACGAACCATCACAGCTCCGGTAGCTTGATCCGACTGATAGTCAACGCCCCGAGATCGCAAACAGCGGCGTCAGGAGGCGATCGAGGTGTGTAACCGCTGACGGGCGGCTTGCCAAGCAATCTTTTCTCGCCGGACGATTTTGACGGCGTCGCATGCGTGTGAACCTCACCCGCATGTTGTAGCACCCGCCCCTGCTGGACGCGGTCCGGGCCTTTGTTGCGACGCTATGGCACCAGAGCTTTACCCACGCCGCGCTGGAGCTGCACATCCAGCCACATCGCCCTCGTGTGGGCGCTGACCAGAGTGGTCATCCGCACGACGCCTCTGGCGAGCGTGGCCCCTGCCAAGCAGTTGTGTACTAGATGGGCGTGAGCACGGCGGTGCTGTCGCTGGATCTGGGCGAGTCCTGGGTCTGGCAGTTCAGCGCGTTTGCCTGGGGCTCGCTGCTGGTGCAGGCCCTGGTGGGCGCATTTGTGAGCTACCTGGCCTGGATGTGGATGCTGGCGCACTACCCGGCGACCAAGATTTCGGTGTTTGTGTTCCTCACGCCCGTGTTTGCGCTGCTGTTTGGCGCGCTGTGGCTGGGCGAACCGGTCACGCCGGGGCTGGTGGCGGCGCTGGTGCTAGTGGCGGCGGGCATTGTGCTGGTGAACCGGCGGGCGGGTTGAGCATTTGTATCAAATAGTGCCATAGGCTACCTGCGTAGTGATGGCAGCTATCATTTTCATGACACTCGCTGTCGAAGATTCCTGGTCCAGGTGTGTGGGAAGAACACACTGGGACGGTCTGAATCACCGCTGCGAAGTACCGCCACCGGTACCCGGGCACCATTTCACGCTTTCTTCAAAAAGGTATCCATGCGTCACGTCACACTGACCTTTGCACCCGAAGCCGTTCACCAGTGGGCCCCCCGGGCCTTGCCGACCTTGCGAGCCACGCTGGCCCTGGGCTGTGCCGCACTGGCCTTGGCAGGCTGCGGCGGCGGCTCAGGCTCCGCAGAGCCTGACCAGCCCCCCGTCACCAGCACGCTGCCCGCCCCCGAGAACTTTGAGAACAGCGGGGCTCTGAGTTTTGCGTGGAGCGCCACACCGGGCGCCACGCGCTATGAGCTCTTTGCCGACATGGATGGCCCAGGGCCTCAGACGGAAGTACAGATGGGCGCGGCGCAAGGCCTCAGTTTCTACTCCACGACGCAACGACAGTTCGGCCACCTGAATCTCGCCCGAATCCCTGATTTCATCAACGCAACCTTCCGCCTGCGGGCTTGTAACAGCGATGGATGTGGAGCCTTCACCGCAGCAAAGGCGCTGGACCTTCCCAGCCGCATCAGCTACGAATTCTCCTCGGGACGTGCCCCCCTCAAATCCTCATCAAGCAATTTCGACCCCATATCCCAAGACGGCCTGACCCTGGTCCTTCGCAGCTACAACGGCTCGACGAGCACCTTGTTGGTGTTCGCGCGCACGGCCGCTGGCCAGCCATGGCAGCAGCAGGCGGAGATCCCCACCAGTGCGTACCGGATCGCGCTTTCAGCGGACGGCAACACGCTGGCCGCCAGCGAAGAGTCCAAGGTACAGATTTACCAGCGCAGCAGCGGCACCTGGAGCCAGCCAACCACGATTGCCTCGACCCAGACGCCCGCTGCCTGCCCCCAGCCCTGCCAGATAGTCCCCGACCGGCTGGCACTGTCGGCCAACGGCAACCTGCTGGCGGTCACGGGGCGCTTTGGGGCGGCAACCAACGACTCCAACGCCGTTTTCACCTATGTGCGCACGGGCACCACGTGGGCCGCGCAAAGCCATTTCGCGCCAGGCGACAGCATCGTGGGCACAGCCCTCGCCCTGTCGGGCGACGGCAGTACGCTGGCACTGAACAGCGGCGCCATCACCCGCGGCGTGAACTTCACGCCACCGCACGTGCATATCTACGCGCAGAACGGGGTCGATGGATGGACCGAACAAGCGCGGCTGCCTGTGGGCATCGTGAATTTCCTGGACATTGCCGCATCGCGGTACAGCGCCATGACGCTCTCCCACGACGGCAACACCATGGCGGTGGAAGCCCGGAACGCGCCCAACGCGCTACCGGCGGAATACCACATCACGGCCGCAGACCTCACGTGCGCAAGCCCGGGCACCGGAAGCACAGCACCGGGGTGGCACATCGCCCTGTTTGCGCGCGACGGCGCAGCATGGCAGCGGCAGGCTGTCATTGCACGTGAGACTGCCGCCTCATGGGCACTAGCCAACAATGGCAATGCTCTTTTTTACGGCGAGCTTTTCAACCGCCGCAACGGGGTCTGGGCCTGCCCCTGACCCCTGTGCACCCGGCCTATACAGCCCGTTGGCCGGGTTCACCGCCTCAGAATCAGATTCCGGGGATTGCCGACAACGGAACCTAAAGGCGCAGCATGCAGCCTCTGACAAACGACTTGCCAAACAACCGTTTCACGCCAGACGATTTCGCGACGTCCCACGCGTTTGAAAATCGCCAGCATGCCACCCAGCGTGCCCCTCGCTGAACGCGGTCCGCGCCATTGTGGTGGCGGCGCGGCAGCGGAGCTTTGCCCGCGCCACACTGGAACTGCGGGTCACCCACAGCGCCAACACGTGGGCGCTGACCACGGTGGTCATCCGCACCACACCGCTCGCACGCGTGGCCCCGGCCAAGCAGCTTTTCTATCAAGTGGCGGTGAGCACGGCGGTATTGCCAGTGCTATCGCTGGGCCTGGGCGAGGCCTGGGTCTGGCAGTTCAGCGCGTTTGCCTGGGGCTCGCTGCTGGTGCAGGCCCTGGTGGGCGCATTTGTGAGCTACCTGGCCTGGATGTGGATGCTGGCGCACTACCCTGCCACCAAGATCTCGGTGTTTGTGTTTCTCACACCCGTGTTTGCGCTGCTGTTTGGCGCGCTGTGGCTGGGCGAACCGGTAACGCCGGGGCTGGTGGCGGCACTGGTGTTGGTGGCGGCGGGCATCGTGCTGGTGAACCGGCGGCCTGCGGTGGCGTAGTACCCGTGACAAAAGGGTTTGCATAAAAATACGGCCTAGCGCTTTATTAACAAGCACTTAAAGCTACTATTTTTATAGCAATTCTTTTGCAGGCGGGTGTCGTCAGCCCACCAGACTCAGTGCATACCGCGTATCCAGCAACACCTGAATGCGCGCACCCAGCGCGGCGCCTTCATCGTCCTCCAGCCGTGTGAACTGCTGGGTCCAAGCCTCAGACTGCGCAAAATTCGGGAACCGGGGTGGTTCGCCCCACAGCCAGTCCGGGTGGGTGGCCCGGGGGCTTCGTCCAAACACATGCAGGTGCATCTTGCGGTGCAGCGCGGGGGTTTTCGGCCCCTGGGGATGGGCCAGTGGGTTCAGCGCGTTGTTGCCCGCCTCCCAGTAGTTCAGGCAGCCACCGGCAAGCTGCGGCAAGGTGTCGAGCATGGCCCTGCCCGTTGCGGCCACCAGGCACGACCAATGCGCCAGCTCTTCGGGCGTCAGCTCGCTGCGTTCCCAGACGGGGCGCGGCGGGTGGACCAGCACATGCCCGCCATCGCCGCGGTGGTTCATGGGCCGCGCAGGGAGGTCGACCGTGCCACCGGCACAGCGGATCAGGGTGGTGTGAAGGTTCAAGGGCAATTCTCCAAAGCAGAGGTTTGTGAAAAGGGGGCGGTGGCCGCTGCGTGCCTTATCCATCGCCGCGAGGCGCCCAGCAGGCGATGGCCGTGGCCGAGAGCAGCAAGGCTGCAACGCCATACACCCAGGCGGACGGCGCAATGGGCAGCAGCACACCCGCCAGCACCGGGCCCGCACCAGCGCCCAGGTCCCGCCACACCGACCGCGTCGCCAGCGCCTGGATGCGCCCCGGCCCCGGTGTGCGGCGCGCGACCAGCGGCGGCAACAGCGGCAGCAGCAGGGCCCGCAAAATCACGATGGCCAGCGCGCTGGTCCACAGCCACCCCAGGCCAAAACCCACCAGGGCCAGCGACGTGAGCACCGCGAAACCCACGAGCAGCACTTCGGCGCCATAGCGCTCGGCCAGGTCGCCCCCCACCGCACTCAGCACGATCTCGGCCAGGTAGCGGACCGACAGCAACAGCCCCGCCACGACTACCGGATGGCCCGGCAGCACATCGCGGCCCAGGTACGACAGGCCGATGATGAACAGACCGTCCAGCACCAGCCCCTCAACGAACGAAAAGCGGTCCAGGCGACCCGGCAACCTGCCCCAGCGCTTGGGCGGTGGCGGCAGGGCATGCGGCTGGGCGGGCAAGTGCCGCGTGGCCAGCAAGGCGCACAACGCGACGGCGGCAAACACCCAGAAGATCGCCCGGGGCTCCCACCACAGCGCGCAGACACCCCCCGCAGGCAGGGCCAGCATGGGCCCCAGCGCTGCAAAGGCGCGCGACTGTCCGGCGCGTCGCGCTGCGCCCAGAGGCTCGGCCGTGGCCAGCGCCTGCGTCGCGAGGTTCAGCGCCGCAAAGGCCAGGCCCCACAGCAGCCGCAGGCCCAACAACGCGATGAAGCCGCTGAGGGTGGCGTACCCCAGCGCACACGCGGCGGCGGCCAGCACGGCCAGCGAGCAGGTGAGACGCTCGCCATGGCGGGCATAGAACCGCGCCACCGCCCCGTAGCCCGCAATGCGCACGAGGCGGTTTGCGGCCAGCAGAATGCCCGCTTCAAACAGGGTGACGCCAAACGCCGGGGCAAACATCGGCAGCAGCAGGTAGAGCACCGTGTCCCCGGGGAGTGACAGGCCCAGCGCCAAGGCGGCGCGGCGCGAGTGGAGGTCTGAGGCAGAGGGGTTGGCTGAAGGCTGTGGCATGGCCCGCATGGTGCGCGGCGGTGCCCGGCGCGACAAACGATATTGCTGCGCGCCATGCGTGACAAAATTGCACGCATGTCACCCCGCCTGCCCCCGCTGAATGCCGTCCGCGCCTTTGCAGCGGCGGCGCGCCACCAGAGCTTTACCCGCGCCGCGCTGGAGCTGCACGTCACCCACAGCGCCATCAGCCGCCAGATCAAGGCGCTGGAAGAGCACCTGGGTGTGGACCTGTTCGAGCGCAAGACGCGGCAGGTGCTGCTCACGGCGGCAGGGCATCAGTTTCACGCGCAGGTCGGGCCTGCACTCGCGCAGATCGGCGCCGCCGCCCAGTCGCTGCGCGGCGATGCCGGGCTGCGCAGAGTCAAGATCAATGTGCGGCCCAGCTTTGCGGTGCGCTGGCTGATCCCCCGGCTGCCGGGTTTTGTGGCCCAGCACCCGGACATCGAGCCCCAGGTCATCACCAGCACGCTGGCACCCGACCACGCGGCTGAGGCCTTCGACCTGGCCCTGCGGCGCGGCCCGCGTGGGTGGCCGCCGGGCATGCAGGTTCAACCGTTTCTGGAAGACGAGGCACTGGTGGTGGGGTCGCCGGCGCTGTTCGCCCAGCGCCCGGTGACGCGGCCCGAGGCGTTGTCGTCCCATGTGCTGCTGCTGTCCAAGTCGCGCAGCAAGGACTGGGAAAGCTGGAAGAAGCAGGTGAACCTGCCAACGCTCCAGCCCGCCAGCTGCCTGCAGTTTGACCACCTGCACTTTGTGCTGCAGGCCGCTGTGGATGGGCTGGGCTTTGCGATGGCCCCGGTGTCGTTGATCACCCACGACCTGGCCTCGGGGCGGCTGGTGTCGCCCCTGCCCAGCTTGCGGCTGCCGCTGACGCGGCACTACTTCGGCACGGCCCCGGACCCGTCGCCGGAGACGCTGTGTCTGGTGCAATGGCTTCGGCAAGAGATGGACGCGCTGCCAGGTGCGCTGCCGCCGTCAGGGCCGGGGCGCACAGCGCAACATTCAATTCAAAACAAGCCCTAGCGCTTTACCATCAAGCGCTAAAAGCTATATTATTTGTAGCAAAAAGCGTTATTCGCCGTCGCTCATCCACCGTGCCGTGCCCGACACGCGGATGGAGCTGCCCGCCACCGGCCCTATCTCGGCGCGCAGGCGCGAGCGCATGCCCATGTCCTCGCCCTGCACCACGTCGATGGCGCCGCCATGCGGCCAGCCCAGGTCGCGCAGGTAGCCCGCCAGCGCGGCCGTGGCGGCGCCCGTGGCCGGGTCTTCCAGCACGCCGCCTGAGGCAAAAGCGTTGCGGGTGTGCAGCAGCCGGTCTGACTCCACACACACCAGCACGATGGTGACCAGCCCGGCGCTCACCATCAGCGTGCGGCCGGCGTCCAGCGCGTAGTGCATGGCCGCCAGCGCCGCGCGGCTGCGCAGGGCCAGCACCAGGTGGTCCGCACCGCCGTGGATGAGCGCGGGCGGGATGCGCGGGTCCAAATCGGCCGCGCTGAGGCCAAAAAGGGCCAGCGCGTCGGCCAGCAACGTGGCAGGCACAGGCCCGCTGCGCGTGGGGGGCGACTGCAGCGCCGCCTGCACCAGATCGCCCTGGCGGCGGCCTGCGACCGTGATCTCGGCCTGGCTCAGCGACAGCGCAAACACGCCGTCGCCCTCGCGCTGCGCCAGTGCTGCGCCCAAGGCAATGGTGGCGTGGCCACAAAAGGGCACCTCGCTCTCGGGCGAGAAGTAGCGCACACGCCAGCGGCCACCGCCCAGCGGGGCGGCAAACGCGGTTTCAGAAAAGCCGACCTCGGCAGCGATGCGCTGCATATCAGCGGGGGCGGGCAACTCGTCACCGATCCACACACCGGCGGGGTTGCCGCCCACAGGTCCATCGGAGAAAGCTGCGATTTTTTGAAGTGCCATGGTGTTCAACATCCAGAACGACAGGACAGGAGATGGCAGGGCAGCCAGTGGCTCAGAGCTTGGGAATGCGAATCCGGCTGATCATCAACGAACCCGACACCGCAAACAGCAGCACCAGCGGGTGCAGCGTAAAGCCGCCAATGAGTACCTTGCCAAACCACAGGCTCTCGCGCACAGCGCCCAGGTAGGCGGCCAGGGCCATCAACGCCACCAGCATGATCGAGGTGGGAATCGGCGTGCCTTCAAAGTATTTGACCTTGCCGTCGTCGCCCGACAGGGTTTCGGCCGTGACGTTGTAGCGCGCCAGGCGCGACACGCCACAGGCCACGAAGTAGGCCAGCACGATGCGGTCATACAGGCCCTGCATGCCGCAGCCGTAGGCAATGATGGCGGGCGCTACGCCAAAGGAGATCACGTCGGCCAATGAATCCAGCTCGCGGCCCATGGCCGAACTCTTCTGGCGCCAGCGCGCGATGCGGCCGTCCAGCACATCAAAGATCAGCGCGGCCAGCACTAGGGCACATGCAAAGTACACATGCAGCACGTCGTTCGTTTCCAGGTACGACATGACCGAGAACAGCGCGCCCACGCCGCAGACCGCATTGCCCAGCGTGAACCAGTCGGCGAGGTGGAACTCACGGATCATCGAAAAACGTTTGGGCGGCTGCGGGGTGTTCATGGAGGGAAGGCGCGCGGCGGGGCGCGCAGTGGCAATCAACAAGGTCCATTATGGGTGTGCCGCAGCACCACCCGGCGCTGAGAGCCTGCGGACGGTCTCGCAGGGGGTCCTTAACCCTCTCTGACATCTGCGTGACTGCTTTTGCGCCGGCACACAGACAGACTGTGGCCACGCGGCGGGCGCAGGCGGGTAGGACGATGCCGCATCCGCCCCCCGTCGGTGACCGACCCGCAGCCCCATCAGACCCGAGACCCGCCATGCGCCTCCCACAGATGCCCCCGCTCCACACGCCTTTCTCACCCGGTGCCCCGGTGCGCAGCCTGCAGGATGTAGAACGGCATGAAGCCCGCCCTCTGGCCGAAGCGCTGCCAGTGCAAAGCACCTACGAAATCTTTGTGAATTCGGCGGCGGCGTTTGGCGACAAGACGGCGCTGACTTTTTTGCCCACGGCCGACCCGGCCGCCGAGCCCATCCGCTGGTCGTATGCGCAGCTGCTTACCGGCATCCACCAGACGGCCAACCTGCTGCACCACCTGGGGGTGGGCCCCGAGGATGCCGTGGCCGTGCTGCTGCCCGGCTGCCTGGAATACCACCTGGCCCTGTGGGGCGGCGAGGCGGCAGGCATCGTGCAACCACTCAACCCCATGCTTACGGACGAGAAGATCGCGGCCATGATGACCCTGGCGCGCGCCAAGGTGCTGATTGCCTATGGCGGCGAAGGTGATGTGGGCTACTGGAGCAAGGCGCTGCGCCTGCGCGCCCTGGTGCCCACGCTGACCACCGTGCTGCGCGTGGCCCCGCACGATGAAGCCCCCGAAGCAGCGCCTGCCCTGCCCGCTGGCGTGGTGGATCTGGCTGCGCGCCAACAGCACCCCGACGACCATCTGGTGAGCGGTCGCCACATTGCTGCCACCGACATTGCGGCCTACTTTCAGACCGGCGGCACCACGGGCGCGCCCAAGCTCGCGCGCCACAGCCACGGCGCGCAGGTGTTCACCGCCTGGGGCAGCGTGCAGATGCAGGGCATACGGCCCGAGGACGTGGGCATCAACGGCTACCCGCTGTTCCATGTGGCGGGCGTGCTGCCGGGCTCGCTGGCGGCGCTGTCGGCAGGGGTGGAGACCATCATCCCCACCACCGGCCTGTTCCGCAACCGCGAGGTGATTGCCAACTACTGGCGGCTGGTGGAGCGCTACCGCTGCACCTACCTCTCGGCCGTGCCCACGGTGCTGGCGGCGCTGGCCAACGTGCCGCTGAATGGGGCGGACATCGCCACGCTGCGCTACTGCCGCACCGGCGCGGCCATCCTCGCGCCTGAGCTGGCGGCCCGGTTTGAGCGCCTGTTTGGCCTGCACATGCACGAAAGCCTGGGCATGACGGAGATGGCGGGCATCTCCACCATCACCCCGCCCGGCGTCAACGCGCCCGCAGGCTGCGTGGGCTGGCGGCTGCCGTACACCCAGCTGCGCGTGGTGGCGCTCGATGCGCAGGGCAATGCGTCCGACCAGGACCTGCCACCCGGCCAGCCGGGCATGGTGCTGTTCCAGTCCCCCAACCTGTTCTCGGGTTTTCTGGACGCAGCCGACACGGCCAAGGCGTTTACCCACGATGGCTGGCTGGCCACCGGCGACCTCGGCTTTGTGGACGACCAGGGTCGCCTGCACCTGAGCGGTCGTTCCAAGGACCTCATCATCCGCAGCGGCCACAACATCGACCCCAAGGTGATCGAAGACGCGCTGGGCGCCCACCCCGCCGTGCAGCTGTGCGCCGCCGTGGGTGCGCCCGACGCCTATGCGGGCGAGCTGCCCGTGGTCTACGCCACTCTGGTGCCCGGTGCACAGGCCGTGACCGAGGCCGAACTGCTGGCCTTCACCGCCGAGCGGGTGGACGAAGCCGTGGCCCGCCCGCGCTGGGTGCAGGTGCTGGAGACCATGCCCGTGACCAACGTGGGCAAGATCTACAAGCCCGAGCTGCGCCAGCGCGCGGCCTGCCACACGGTGCAGGCGCTAGTCGATGGCGTGTGCGCCACCGAAGCCCCGGGCCAGCCCCGTCCCCAGGTACTGCCCGAAGGCGACAACGCAGTGCGTGTGACCGTGGCCCCCGGCGCGCAAGCAGACGCACTGGCAGCCCGTCTGCGCGAAGTGCTTGCGCCCCTGCCCCTCACCGTGCGCATCACCACCGCCCCCGCCGCAGGGAGCCCCCAAAACGCATAAGCCCATGGCGTGACAGCCAGGCCCCGGCCCGCCACCATGCACGCGGAGCCCGCTGAGTGAATTTTTATAACCATGACAGGAGACAAACCGATGCACTTCCACCCCCTGATGTCCCGCCGCACCTGGCTCGGCGCCGCTGCGCTGGCCGCCGCCTGCACTGGCACGACCGCCTTCGCGCAGGCCTACCCCAACAAGCCCATCAAGATCGTGGTGCCCTTTGCCGCAGGCGGCGCCACCGACGTGCTGGCGCGTGTGCTGGCCGAGAAGATGGCGGTAGGCCTGGGCCAGCCCATGGTCATCGACAACAAGCCCGGCGCGGCCGGCATCATCGGGACCGACGCGGTGGCCAAGGCGGCGCCCGACGGCTACACGCTGCTGCTGGGCCTGAGCAACTCCATGCTCACCAACCAGTTCCTTTACACCAAGCTGCCCTACAGCCCCGAGAAGGACATCGCGCCCATCTACCAGATCGCCATCGCGCCGCTGGTGCTGGTGGCGCACCCGAGCGTGACCGCATCAACGGGGCCCGAACTGCTCAAATACGTGGTGGCCAACAAGGGCAAGGTGGCCTATGGCTCGTACGGCACGGGCGCGTATCCGCACCTGGCCGGGGCCTACATGAGCCTCACGCAAAACGCCGACATGAGCCACGTGGCCTACCGGGGCGAGGCGCCCATGGTGCAGGACCTGCTCGGCGGCCAGATCCAGATCGCGTTTGCCAGCGCGCTGCAGGTCAAGCCCCACATCGAGGCGGGCAAGCTCAAAGCCATTGGCGTGAGCGGCGAGCGCCGCATGGGCACCCTGCCCAATGTGCCCAGCCTGGCCGAACAGGGCCTGAACGACGAGGCCTACCGCGTGGCGGGCTGGCTGGCGTTTGGTGCCCCCGCAGGCACGCCGCCCGCCATCCTGGAGCGCATTGCCGAGGAGGTGCGCAAGGCCACGCAGCTGCCCGATGTGGCCCAGCGTATTGCGGCAATGGGCTTTGATGTGCAGAACAGCTCGCCCGCATTGTTTGCAGCGGCGATTACCAAGGAGCGCCCGGTGTGGGAACGGCTGATCAAGGCGTCGGGCGCCAAGCTGGATTGACGCGTTGAGGGGCGGCTTCGCCCCCATCGGTCATAGCGCCCCGACACTCCCTCTCCCCTCGCGGGAGAGGGAGCCAAAGCCAGAGCGCTGCTGGTGCTGGTGCTGGTGCTGGTGCTGGTGCTGGGGTAGCTTGGGCCCACACGCGCAACGGGGCAGTACCAAATTCAAGAGCGGATTCCAGAACGAAGTGCACAATTTGACAGGACCCATTGCTATGCTTTTCTAGCAATGCGCCAAGCGCTTTGTCACCAGCACTAAGTCACCGCGTACTTGGTGCCCCTCGCAAATCCGCGTCGGCAGGCATGGGCATCTCCCTCCGCACGGCAAATGTCCCATAGGGCACATCGGCATTGCAGCCACAAGAGGGCTGCGCTATTGTGCGTCCACCCCTGTCCATGAATCCTGCGCCGGTCGTGTCGGCACCGACGGCAACACGGCCCTCCCCCATGCGCCTGAACAATTTTGCGACACCCGTCATTGCCTGGACAGGAGCCACCTTGCTCCTGGGAGTGCTTGCCAGTGCGCTGCTCACCTGGTGGCAGACCGATACCAACTTCCGCACAGCGCAATCGGCGTTTGAAACCCATTCGCTGGAAGTGGTGGAGCGCCTGCAGGACCGGATGCGCCTGTACGAATACGGCCTGCGCGGCGCCCGCGGCGCAGTTCTCACAGCAGGCGAAAGCAGCATCAACGAGCAACTGTTCAATCAGTACAGCAAAACCCGGGAGATTGACTCCGAGTTCCCGGGTGCACGCGGCTTTGGCTTCATACGACGGGTGCCACGCCCCCAAACAGACGACTACCTGCAGGCACGGCGCGCCGACGGCCGCCCGGACTTCGCCATCAAGACCTTGAAGGAGCACGAGGGCGAACGCTTTGTGATCGAATATATCGAGCCTGCAGAGCGCAATAGTGTGGCCCTTGGGCTCGACATCGGCTCCGAGACCAACCGCAGGCAAGCAGCCCTGGCGGCCTTGCAGTCCGGCAAAGCCGCCATTACGGGCCCCATCACGCTGATACAAAGCACCGGGGACCCTCAGCGCTCGTTGCTGTTTTTGTTGCCCATATATCGCGGCGGCGCCACACCGGAAACGCTGGAAGCCCGGGAGGCCCGGGCCTTTGGGTGGAGCTACGCACCGCTGGCATTGAGCGAAGTCCTGGCCGACTTCAGCCTGGCACAGCTTCACTACGACCTCAGCATCACCGACGTCTCCGACCCCGCGAAGCCGGACGTGGTGTTCAACAGCCAAATAACCCGTCCCCAACAAACGGCAGCGCTGAGCCAAACCCTGGAGCGGGAGGTGTACGGCAGACTTTGGCGCGTAGACCTGTCTGCCCGGCCCGGCTTTGTAGACCAACTGCACCTGATGCCCGCTCGAATGGTCCTCGCCGGATCGCTGGCGACCAGCCTGCTGCTGGCGATGCTGGTGGGCGCCATCCAGTTGGGCCAGGACCGAAAACGCAAGAGCCTGGTGCAGCAGGCCCAATTGGCGACCATCGTGGAGAACTCTGCAGACGCCATCGTCGGCGAGTCCAATGATGGCCGGGTGATCATCTGGAACCGCGCTGCCGAGAGACTGTTGGGTTACCCACGAAGCGAAGCGCTGGGACAGCCACTGCTGGAGCGGATGACGCCGGTGGATGAACGCAGCACAGCGGCACTGCTGGTGCGCAAGGTGCACGCCAATGCGATAACAGCGGCCACCGACACGACGTTACTGACCAAAGAAGGGGGGTTGGCGCCTGTTTCCATCACAGCAGGCGCCATCCGGGGCACTCACGGCGAAATCATTGGCATAGCCCGTTTGGTGCGCGACATCAGCGAGCGGCTGCGCGCAGAGCAAAATTTGCGTGACCTGGCAGACAGTCTTGAGCAGCAGGTGAAGGACCGTACCGCAGAACTGGAGACGGCGCGCCACGATCTGCAGACCGTCCTGGACTCCGTGCCATCCATGATCGGTTATTGGGACAAAAATTTGTGCAACCGGGTGGCCAACCGGGCTTACGGCGATTGGTTTGGCGTCGATCCGGCCGGCCTCTTTGGCAAACACATGTCTACGTTGTTGGGCAGCGAGCTCTTCGAGCGCAACCGTCCTCACATCGAGGGCGCCCTGCGCGGCGAGGTGCAGAAGTTCGAGCGCGCCATCCCCCGTATTGACGGGAAAGGCAACCGGCATTCGCTTTCCAACTACCTGCCCGACGTGGTGGACGGGGAGGTCCGAGGCTTTTATGTGATCGTGCACGACATTAGCGAGGTCGTGGAAAGCCGCATGGCCGTTGCCCGGGAGCGCGAACGCTTGGCGCACATCATCGAAGGCACCAACGTGGGCACGTGGGAATGGAACCTGCAAACCGGAGCCATCACCATCAACGAGCGTTGGGCAGAGATCATTGGCTACACCGTCGCAGAACTTCAGCCCACCCGCATTGAAACCTGGGCGGAACGCAGCCACCCCGACGACCTGCCCCTGGCGCAAGAGATGCTGGAGCGGCACTTTCGTGGTGAAGAGGCTCAATACCAGAGTGTGGTGCGCATGCGCCACAAAGACGGGCATTGGGTGTGGGTCCAGTCCCGAGGACGCGTCTCCACCCGTACGCCTGAGGGAGCACCGCAATGGATGTATGGCACGCACCAGGACGTGACCCCGATGAAGGAGGCAGAGGAGAAACTCCAGCGCGCCGTGGCCATGCTGGGCGGCGTTCTCGATGCTGCCACCCAGCAATCGATCATTGCCACGGACCCTGATGGCATCATCACCCTCTTCAACACCGGGGCGGAAAAAATGCTGGGGTACTCGGCGCACGAGCTGGTCGGCGTCAGTTCACCCGCCCCGCTGCACTTGATGGAGGAAATCGAAGCCTATGGCAAAGAACTGACCCAACGCCATGGATACCCCGTGCAAGGCTTTCGGGCGTTCGTACATGAGTCTGAAAGGCTTGGATTCGAAACACGCGAATGGACCTATGTCCGAAAGGACGGACAACGACTGCCTGTGCAGCTGTCAGTCAACACCATTCGCGACACCCAGGGCAACGTCCTTGGGTACCTTGGCATTGCCCAGGACATGACGGAACGCTACCGCCAGGACAGCGCATTGCGCCATGCCAAGGCGGCTGCCGAAACCGCGAGCGCAGCCAAAAGCATGTTTCTGGCCAACATGAGCCACGAGATCCGCACCCCCATGAACGCGGTGCTGGGTGTAGCGCATCTGCTAGCCGACACCCCACTCAATGACGATCAGCGACAACTGCTGGGCAAGCTGCAGATTGCAGGGCGGTCACTGCTGGGCATCATCAACGACGTGCTGGACATCTCCAAGATAGAGGCCGGAGAGATGACCACAGAATCCGTGGGCTTCAGCCCGGCAGACCTGGTGTCTGAAGTGGTTCAGTTGTTTGCTCCGCAGGCCTCGGGCAAAGGCATCACCCTGGACGTGCAGGGTCTGGATACATGCCCTGCGGCACTGCTGGGCGACCCAACGCGACTGCGCCAGGTGCTGTCCAACCTAGTGAGCAACGCCATCAAGTTCACGCAGCGGGGTTCTGTGCTGCTGCAGGTAGAACGCCACCCGGCTGCGCTGACCAGCGATGACCGCACCTGGCTGAAGTTTTCGGTGGTGGATAGCGGAACTGGCATTTCCCAGACTGCACTGAAAAATCTCTTTACGCCGTTTGCGCAGGCCGATGCCTCGACCACCCGCCGCTTTGGTGGCACTGGTCTGGGGCTGTCCATCGTCAAGCGACTGAGCCAGCTGATGGGAGGGGACGTGGGTGTGACCAGCGCCGAGGGCGTGGGCAGCACGTTCTGGGTGGTGTTGCCGTTTTCAGTCCCGCACGATAACAGTGAGCCCTTGCAGGTGGCCTCCAGCCAGGACCGGCTCACGGTCTTTGTGGCCGACGACAACGACATTGATCTGAAGGCCCTGGTGGCAATGTGCAATGCATTTGGCTGGCGCGCCATCCCCATGGCTTCTGGCGCGGAGTTAGTCCATAAGGTACAGGACCTAGTTGACGCCCACCAGACACTGCCTGATGCATTGCTGGTGGACTGGCAAATGCCTGGGATGGACGGCATTGCAACGCTGCAGATGCTGGCCGAACGCCTGGGCAAGTCGCAGCTGCCAGCCACCCTGGTGGTGTCGGCGCACGAGCGGGACAAGGTGGTAAGCGCCGACACCCATGGCGTCGTCAATCGGATACTGACCAAGCCGGTGGAGCCAAACACCCTGTTCAATGCAGTCAATGCCTCAATCGCCGCACTGACAGACAACCAAGGTCAGGTCATTGGAGCGTCAAGCCTGGATAGGATGCAAGGCCACTGGCTAAAGGGTGTGCGTATTCTTCTGGTGGATGACAGCGACATCAACTTGGAAGTGGCCCGAAGGCTCCTGGAGAAGGAAGGCGCATGGGTGGAAACCTGCGCGAACGGACAGGAGGCGGTGCGGGCCGTGGCTGCCACGCAAGGTACCGGCACCACCGTGTTCGATGCTGTGCTGATGGATGTGCAGATGCCTGTGATGGATGGGTATGAAGCCACGGCGCGTATCCGCCAGGACCTGGGGCAGGTCCACCTTCCCATCATTGCACTGACGGCGGGTGCCTTGTCCGAAGAAAGGCGGCGTGCAGAGGCTGCGGGCATGAATGCCTTCCTGACCAAGCCGCTGGACCCCAACCTGCTGGTGCGCACAGTGCATGCCCATGTAGGCAAGGCGCAGGGCACGCCCCTGAACGCGTCTGGCAGTGTGTCGCCGCACCCGCAGACCGTGGACACCCAGTGGCCCGAGATACAAGGGATTGACACCGCAACCGCCATGAAGCTGCTGCAGGGCGATTCAAACTTGTTCATCGAACTGACGCAACGCATGCTGCGCGACCACTGCAGTGCCAGTTTTCTATTGAGCGTTGGCGACACGCCAGAAGCCTTGGCCACGCTGCTGGCGCGCGTGCACAAGCTGCGCGGATCAGCGGGTATGCTGGGTGCCAATGCCGTGCGCGCCCTTGCGACAGACCTGGAAACCCAGCTGCGGGACCTACAGAGCGAGTGGCATACGGGAGCAAAAGTGCCGCCAGGGGTTATCAACCTGTCGCAGGCGCTGAACGATACGCTGCGGCAGCTGCAAGCCGATTTCGAAGGGGTGCTGATCGCACGCAGCAAGGACACCAAGTCCACCCTCAGCGCCGATGAACCCACACAGACCCGGGCGACCGGCACGCTTTCCGAGCCCAGCCTGCAACGCATCCATGCGATCCTGCAATTGCTGGACCGGCAAGACCTGGCTGCCCTGACGGAGATGGAAACACTGGCGCAGGAACTGACGCAGTGGATGGGCAGCGAGGCGGTCCACACCCTGCAACAGGCAGTCAACCGCCTGGATTTCGCGGAGGCAAGCCGAATGCTGTCGGGCCTGATCTCCTCCACAGAGGGTCATGGCGCTTTTGGAGGAAACTCCTGAGTCCGCAAACGGGCTCCGTCAAGAATTTAATTGGCGCCTGCCACTCGATTCACCGTACAAGAGATCCCCATGCCCCACCTGCTTGATTCAGGCCCTGCCAGTCTATTGATCGTGGATGACGACATCACCGTAGTCCAGGTCTTGGCCAAGGCGCTGGCGGGCATCGGTAGCATCCGCTACGCGCTCAGCGGCGCGGATGCCCTGCGACTGCTGGAGCAAGAGCCCCCGGATGTGGTGCTGCTGGACGCACATATGCCAGGCATGTCGGGCTTTGACGTGTTGGGCGCGATGCGTGCCCACCCGCAGTGGGAAGATATTCCGGCGATTTTCATCACCAGCGACACGAGTCAGGGCATGGAAGAAGAAGGGCTGGCACAAGGCGCGGCAGACTTCATCGGAAAGCCCTTTCATCCAGCCATTGTCGCGGCGCGGGTAAGAACCCAGCTGCGGCTCAAACGGGCGCTGGACAGGCTGCGCCAGCTGTCATCCATCGACGCCTTGACAGGCATAGCCAACCGTAGAACGCTGGATGAAACACTGCTGCGCGAGTGCAAGCGATCACAGCGCAGCCGCACAGCCATTGCGGTGCTGATGCTGGATGTGGACCATTTCAAGCGCTTTAACGACACCTATGGGCACGGCGCAGGAGATGATGTATTGGTCCAGATAGCGCGTGCGCTGGAAAAATCCTCCAACCGCCCGGCAGATCTGGTCGCACGGTATGGGGGCGAAGAATTCACACTGGTGCTGCCAGACACCGATGGCGACGGCGCTATGGCGGTGGCATCGACCCTGATGGCGAATGTGGCCCAGTTAAAAATCCCGCACAGTGCCTCTGCCACAGGCTTTCTGACCGTGTCCATCGGCATCGGCTGCTTTGACAAAGCCTCCGACCACTGGCACCAAGCACCAGCTGATCTCCGAGAATCCTCGACCACCTCACCGCTGGTGTGTGCAAAGGGCTTGCTGGCCACGGCAGACCAGGCACTGTATGCAGCCAAACAGGCTGGGCGTGCACGCGCCATCCTGGAGCGCTGCAACCAGCTCATGCCCAGCTGAACTGCAAAGTCTGCAGGGCACCACAAGGGACCTGCGTTCGGCTCTTTTTGCAATGCTTTACGGAGCGCTGCGTCCCGCTGCCGTGCCAGCCCGCTCGGCCGCAAACGCCACATACCAGTCCAGGCACCCCGGGTTCGCCATCGCGTCCTTGTTGACCACCTTTTCGATGGGCTGGCCCAGCAGCAGTTTCTTGATGGGCAGCTCCTGCTTCTTGCCGCTCAGCGTGCGCGGCACCTCGGCCACGGCAAAGATGTCGTCGGGCACAAAACGCGGGCTCAGCGCCGTGCGCACGGCGCCATTGATGCGCGCGCGCAGGGCATCGTCGAGCACGTTGCCGGGGCGCAGCACGACGAAGAGCGGCATGTAGCTCTCGCGGCCCAGGTATTCCAGGTCCACCACCAGACTGTCGAGCACCTCGGGCAGTGATTCGACCGCGCTGTAGATCTCGCTCGTGCCCATGCGCAGGCCGTGGCGGTTGATGGTGGCGTCGCTGCGGCCGTAGATGACGCAGCCGCCGTTGGTGCCGATCTTGAGCCAGTCGCCATGGCGCCACACCGCGCCCATGCTCGCGGGGCCGTCGCCACCGCCCGGCTGGCGGCCGTGGCCTGCGGGGTACATGTCGAAGTAGCTCGACAGGTAGCGGCTGCCGTCTTGGTCGCCCCACAGAAACAAAGGCATCGACGGGATGGGCTGCGCGCAGACCAGCTCGCCCACGGCGTCCTGCACGGGGCGGCCTTCGGCGTCCCAGGACTCCACCGCCGCACCCAGCATGCGGCATTGCATCTCGCCGGGCACCTGCGGCATCTCGCGGTTGCCGCCGATAAAGGCGCCGCAAAAATCCGTACCGCCCGAGATGTTGTTCCACCAGATATCGTGCGTACCAATGGCCTCGAACTGCGCCGTGCCCCACTGCTGCACCTCGGGCGACAGCGGCGAGCCCGTGGTGCCCAGCGCGCGGATGCGCGTCAGGTCGCCAAAGTCGGCCAGCGTGATTCCCGCCTTCATGCAGTTGGCAAAAAACGCCGCACCTGCGCCGAAGAAGGTCACGCCAGTCTCTGCCGCAAAGCGCCACAGCACGCCCCAGTCGGGGTGGTCCTTGCTGCCGCCGGGGTTGCCGTCGTAGATCACGCAGGTGGTGCCCGAGAGCAGGCCGCTGAGCTGTGCGTTCCACATCACCCAGCCGGTGGAGCTGTACCAGTGGTAGCGCTCGCCCAAGCTGTTGGGTTCGTAGCTGCAGCCGATGTCGTTGTGCAGCACCTTGAGCTGCAGCGCCACCAGCACCGTGCCACCGTGGCCGTGCACGATGGGCTTCGGGAGCCCCGTGGTGCCGCTGGAATAGACGATCCATAGCGGGTGGTCAAACGGCAGCCACATCGGTTCAAACCCTGCGGTCTCCGCATCATTTTGTGCCGTAGCGCTTGTCCAGTCTACACAACCAGCTATCGAAACAGAAGCATTCAGATTACCCAGCAACACCACATGCTGCACGCTGGGCAGGTCGGCGCGCAGCTCGGCCAGCACGCCAGTGCGGTCGTGGTCACGCCCGGCGTAGGTCACGCCGTCCACGGCGATCAGCACCTTGGGCTCGATCTGGCGGAAGCGGTCGAGCACTGCGTGCGTGCCCATGTCGGGCGCGCAGATGCTCCACACGCCGCCGATGCTCACCGTGGCCAGAAAGGCGATCATGGCCTCGGGCACGTTGGGCAGGTAGGCGGCCACGCGGTCGCCGGGCTGGATGCCCTGGGCCTTGAGGTGCAGGGCCAGCGATGCGACCTGGCGGCGCAGCTCGGGCCAGCTCAGCTCGCGGTGGTTGCCTTTTTCATTGCGGCTGATGATGGCGGGCAGACCCGCTGCGTGCGCCGCATCGACATGGCGCAGCGCCTGGCGCGCGTAGTTGACCTGAGCGCCAGGAAACCACTGAGCGCCGGGCATGGTGTTTTTGCCCAGCACGGCGGTGTGGGGGGTGGGCGATTCGATCCGGAAATAGTCCCACACGCTTTGCCAGAACGCATCCAGCTCGGTGGTGGACCAGCGCCACAGCGCGTCGTAGCTGTCGAACTGCAGGCCGCGCTGGTCGCGCAGCCAGTTCTGGTACAGGCGGATCTGGGGAACGTAGGGCGGGGATTTGGTATTTGTCTCCATGGCGACGCAGCGTAGCAGCGCATCCGGGCGCGGACCAGCCGTATCCGTCCCCGGCTTGACACTTGCAGTCAACGGCGCAAAGGCGTTCGATCCCAGCCCAGGGCAAGCAATCTGCGCGTTATTAATTACTTTAATGACAATATTGGACTAACCAAATTGTTCATTTCCCCGTTCTTGCCTGTGAGCGCTGGGCATAGAACCCGGCACACCGCCCATTTTTCGCAGGGCGCCCTGCCTGGCACAACGATTGCCTGGAATCGCCGATGGAACGACCAAAAGGCACGACACTCCGCCCACCCCAATCCCCCAAAGCAATGGACCAAGAACTGAACAACGGCACGAATTTCACGGCCCGGCGCCGGGTACTCAAGGGAATGGCCGCCATGCCGCTGGCCGGCACGCTGGTGGCCTGTGGTGGCAACCCGGCCGACGCCACCAACACACCGCCCACCACCTCCGCGCCCATTGGCGGGGACACCCCGCCTCCCGCGCCAACGCCAGGTACCACGCCCCCCACAGCACCACCGGCGCCGGCAGTGCCCCCCACCGTGCCGCCTTCCCCCGCGACGCCTCCCTCCACACCGCCTGGCACCCCGCCTCCGCCTTCGGCCCCCCCACCCCCTGCAGCGCCACCGCCTCCCCCCGCAGCGCCACCCCCTCCTCCTCCTCCTCCTCCTCCTCCTCCACCTCCACCACCGGCCCCCAGCGCCTTTGTGCACCCTGGCGGGCTGCACACGGACGCTGACTTTGCGCGCATGCGTACCAAAATTGCCGAGAACGCAGCGCCTTGGGTGAGCGGCTGGAACGCGCTTCAGTTTTCGGGGCATTCCTCACTGAACAGCGATATGTGGCCCCACCCGCTCACCGTGGTGATCCGTGGCGGCGATGGGCAGAACTTCGGCACCATGATCAAGGACATGCAGCGGGCCTACCAGCTGGCGCTGCGCTGGAAGGTGTCCCAGGACAACGCCTATGCCGACCGTGCCGTGGCGTTCCTGGATGCGTGGTCGAGCACCATGACCACGCTCACCGGCAATGCGGACCGCTACCTTGCTGCTGGCATCTACGGCTACCAGTGGGCCAATACGGTGGAACTCCTGCGCATCTACCCCGGCTGGTCGCCCGAGGGCCTGGCCCGGTTCCAGAAATTGCTGCTGGAAGTGTTTTACCCGCTGAGCCACCGCTTTCTAGAGGAACACAACGGCGCCAACATCACCAACTACTGGGCCAACTGGGACCTGTGCAACATCAACGCCATCATGGCCATCGGCATCTGCTGTGACCGGCGCGACCTGTACAACGAGGCCATCAATTACTACAAGAACGGCCGGGGCAACGGCGCAGCCGCGCACAACGTCTACGCCATCCACCCCGGGCACCTGGGGCAATTGCAGGAGAGCGGGCGCGACCAGGGGCATGCCACGCTGGGCATGTCGCTGTGCGGCGCGCTGTGCGAAATGGCCTGGTCGCAGGGCGACGATCTGTACGGCTACTGGAACAACCGGCTGCTCTCAGCCGCCGAATACGTGGCGGCCAGCAACCTGGCCGATGCGGGTGGCGCGTATCCGGCTCTGCCGTTCTCACGCTATGCCAACCGCCAGGGCATCTTCACCGGCGTCTCTCCTGCGGGGCGGCCACACCTGCGCCAGTGCTGGGAGCTGCTGTACAACCACTACGTCAACCGCAAGGGGCTCTCTGCGCCCTACACAACGGCCATGGCGGCCAAACTGCGGCCCGAGCAGCGCGGCACCGGGGACGACCCCGGCATGGGCACCTTGACCTTCTCGCGCGCGCCGATTGCAGCCGGGGCCGCGCCCAGCGGCCTCACGGCCTACCTCGTCAACGGTCAGGTGCTGCTGTCGTGGTGGGGCAGCGCCTACGCCACGGCCTATGAGGTGCAGCGCGCACCCGCAGCGTCGGGCCCGTTCACCACACTCACCACCGTGGGCGAGGAACGCACCCATACCGACACACCCGGCACGGGCACCTGGCACTACCGCATCGTGGCAGTCACCCCAACGGGCCGGCTCACGGGCGCCGAGATCCGCAGTGTTGCCACCACGCCGCAGCTGATGCTGCATCTGCCCTTGAACGAGGGCAGCGGAACGTCGGCCACCGACCAGAGCGGCAACGCGCTGCATGGCCGACTGGTGGGCGGCGCGTCCTGGGGCGCTGGCCGCACGGCGGGCAGCAGCGCCGTAGCACTCGACGGCGCCAGCGGCCACGTGGCCCTGCCCACGGGCATCATGAAAGACTTGGCCGACTTCACGATCGCAGTCTGGGTCTACCGGCAAAGCGCCAGCGCCGGGAACGCCCGCGTGTTTGACATCGGCTCCAGCGACATCGCCTATCTGGCCCTGCTCGCCAACACCAGCACGCTGCGTTTTGCCTCCACCGGCACCACCTATTTCGGCGAGGAAAACGTCACCTCCTCGGTGGCGCTGGGCACAGGCCGGTGGGTGCACCTGGCGGTGACCCGCCGGAGCAACACCGTGACCCTGTTTGTGGACGGGCAGGCCACCGGCACCTTGGCCGACGCGCCCTTTGCGCCCCACCAGCTGGGCGCCACCACGCAGAACTGGCTGGGCCGCGCGCAGTACGGGGCCGACCCGTACTTTGCGGGCCGCATGCAGGATTTCCGCCTCTACAGTGGGGCGCTGACTTCCGTGCAGATCACGGCCCTGGCCCAGTGACGCGCTGCACAGCCCCGGCGGCACACCGGGGCTGTGCCCAATACCGGCTTTCAAAACACTGCTGGCAACACGGGTAGATTTATTTCGCACAGTTGTGCTAAATTTCGCCCCATGGATGCCAAGACCCAGAAATCAGAACTCACCCGCGCGGCCATTGTGGGCGCAGCGCTGGACCTGGCTGCGGCCGAAGGGCTGGAGTCGATCACGCTGCAGGCCGTGGCCGACCGCGTGGGTCTGTCCAAGAGCGGCGTGTTCTCGCGCGCCGGCTCGCGCGAGGCGCTGCAGAAGGCGGTGATCGAGGAGTTTGGTCGCCGCTTTCTGGCCGATGTGTTTGTGCCCGCCATGCAGCACCCCAAGGGCCTGCCGCGCCTCCAAGAAATCGTGCGCCGCTGGATTGCCCGCACGCGCGATGTGGAGGCTTTCACCGGCTGCATTTACACCGCAGGGGCCTTCGAGCTGGACGACCGCGAAGGCGAGCTGCGCGACCTGCTGCATTCAGAGATCACACGCTGGCGCGCGGCACTGCGCCGCACGGTGATCCAGTCCATCGAGGCCGGGCACCTGCCCGCCGACACCCCGCCCGACCAGCTGGTGGGCGAGATCTATTCCATGATCATGGGCCTGTTGCACGACGTCCGCTTCCTGCGCGATCCGCAGGCAGTGTCACGCACCGAGGCGTCCTGGGCGCGCCTCGTCAAGAGCTACCTCCCTTCCCCCGCCTGAGACGCGGTGGTGTGCCAGGGAGACCTCTTTTTTTTTTATGCCCAATTTTCGCACAACCGTGCGAAGAAAGGAACCACCATGTTGATCATCCTGGGCATTGCCGCCATTGCGGCCGCAGTGGGCGCCATCCGGTCGCTGCGCAGCACCCTCACCAGCCTCCCGCGCAGCAACCGGGACTGGGTCTTTTTCTGAGGTGCGCGCCGCGCGCCCCACTCCATCCCTTCAGGAACCCCACCATGAACACCTCCTCTTCATCCACCGCCCTGCGGGCCACGTCCAGCTTCTACGGCGAGCACCCCGCCATGCGCCTTGTGCGCCTGGCGCTGGGCACCACCGAGCGCCTGTGGCCCGCGCTGGCTGTGCGCGTGGCCTCGCGCCTGTTTGGCACGCCCCTGCCCCTGCGCAAACCCGGCCGCCAAGCCGTGCCGCCCGGCCACTGGCGCACAGAGCGCTGGCCGTTTGAAGACGCCGAGATCACGCTGTACCTGCCCCAGGCCCAGCCGCACGGCCCCACGGTGCTCCTGCTGCACGGCTGGGGCGGGCATGCGCGCCAGATGCTGCCGCTGGCCGATGCCCTGGCAGCGCGCGGCCTGCGCCCGGTGCTGGTGGACCTGCCTGCGCACGGTGGCAGCCGGGGCCGCGTGAGCAACCTGCCCCAGTTCGCCCGCGCCATCGAATACGCCACCGCCCGCCTGCACGCGCAGGACTCGGCGCCCCATGCCGTGGTGGCCCATTCGCTGGCTGCCAACGCAGCGGCGCACGCGGCCAGCCGGGGCCTGGCCACCCAGCGGCTGGTGCTGCTGGCACCGCCCGCGTCGCCGCACGAATACACGCGCCTGTTCGCCCAGGTGTTCGGCCTTTCGGAGCGCACGCGTGCCGCCCTGCAGCGGCGCATCGAAGCCCGAGAAGGCATCCTGATGCGCCAGTTCGAGCCCCCGGCTGTGGGCCCACGCATCGCGCTGCCCACGCTGGTGGTGCACGACCGGGGCGACCGCATCAACCGCTTTGCCGACGGCGAGGCCTACCGCGACCACATCCCGGGCGCCACGCTGCTGGCCACCGAGGGGCTGGGGCACCGCAAGATCCTGCAGCAGGTAGAGGTGCTTCAGTCGGTGGTGGACTTCGTGGCGAGCTAGTGTCCCGAATTGGAAATTCGTTTCATAAAGACGTCGAGAATCGCCGCCATGCTGCGTTGCAAATCCTCGCGATAGCACCGGCTATCGCTGTGGTTTGCGCCTTGCCTGACGACGATTTCGACATCTTTATTTCATCAACGAACTTCCAACTCGGGACACTTGGCGCCGGTCAGTCCAGACCGCTGAGCGCTTGTGCCAAGTCCGCGCGCAGGTCGCGGGCGTCTTCCAGCCCCACATGCAGGCGGACAAGGCGCCCCTCGTCCGGCAGCGTTGCCAGGTGGCGCTGGTCATAGGGCACGGCGGGCAACACCAGGCTTTCGTACCCGCCCCAGCTGGTGCCCAGGCTAAAGAGCGCAAGCGCGTCGATGAAAGCCGCAAATGCGGCTTCACCGCAGGGCGCCAGCTCAAAGGTGAACGGACCCGCGGCGCCCGAAAACTGCGCGCGCCAGAGCGCATGGCCCGGGTCGGAGGGGAGCGCGGGGAACAGCACACGCCGGACCTGCGGCTGCTCTTGCAGCCACTGGGCCGTCGCCAGCGCGGTCTGCTGGTGCCGTTCGAGCCGCACCGCCAGGGTGCGCAGGCCGCGCAGCGCGAGCCAGCACACATCGGGCGCCGCGTGGGCGCCGCTGCGGTCGCAAAAGCGCCGGGTGCTGGCCAGGTCTGCGTGCGAACCCGTGATGAGCCCCAGCATGAGGTCGGAGTGCCCGTTGATGTATTTGGTGGCCGAATGGATGGCGATGTGCACACCCAGGGCATGGGCGTCAAAAAACACCGGCGTGCCCCAGGTGGCATCCACCGCTACCGGGATGTGGCGCTGGCGTGCCGCCGCGCACACGGCGCGCGCGTCCAGCATCTCCATGGTCAGCGACGCGGGGGTCTCGATGTAGACCAGGCTGGTGTTGTCCCGCAGGTAGGGCGCGATGTCGGCGCCTTCCGGAAAGTACTCGACGGTGGTGCCCTGCGGCACCAGTTCCTGGTCGCAGAAGATGCGCGTGGGCCCGTACACACCCTGGTTCAGCAGCAGGTGGCGCCCCGGGCCCGCATGGGCACTGAGCACGGCCACGATGGCCGCCAGTCCGCTGGCTGTGGCCAGGCAGGTTTCTGCGCCCGACAACGCGGCCATGCAGCGCTGCAGCTCAAACGTGGTGGAGGTGCCCGAGCGGCCGTAGCGCGGCGAGTCGAACACGGTCTGGTGGTGCGCGTGTTTGTAGGCAGCCAGGGTGTCGAACACGACGGTCGAGGCCCGCACCAGCGGCGGGTTGATGGCCTGGGCGGCGCGGGCCGTCTGGCGGCCCGAATGGACAAGGAAGGTGGTGGTGTGCATGGGCTGGGGGCGGGTTTTGGGGAAGGAGTGGGGAGGAGGTGGTTTCATAATAGGACGGCATGTCAGCACCAGAACGCCAACAAACATCGCCAGGGCGCCAAGACGCCGGCCTGTGGGCCACGCTGGCAAAAACGCACGCGGCCGGCACGCTTTTGCCAGCGCACCAGCACCGCAGCGGCCAGCTGGTGTTTGCCACGCGGGGCGTGATGCTGGTGGAGACACCCCACGCGCGCTGGACCGTGCCGCCGCAGCGGGCGCTGTGGGTGCCCCCGCACCACACCCATGCGATCGAAATCCTCTCTGCCACCGACCTGCGCACGGTGTACTGCCAGCCGGCGCTGGTGGCGCAGTGCGCATCGTTTGCGCGCCGGGACGAGGTGCACGCAGTGATCGCGTCGCCGCTGATCCAGCAGCTGGTGCTGGGGCTCTTCAACGGCGGGTTCGACCACCCCACGCGGCAGCTGATGGTGTCCCTGCTGCTGCATACGCTGCAGCACACGCCCTGTCTGCCCACCCACCTGCCGATGCCTGCCAGCGAAGGGCTGCGGCGCGCGCTCGCGCTGTTGCTGCAGGCCCACCAGTGGCAGCTCTCGCTGCACGAACTCGCGGCCGAGGCCGCGATGTCCGACCGCACCTTCACCCGGCGCTTCACGGCGGAAGCGGGCCTGAGCTTTCGCGCCTGGCGCCAGCGTGCGCGCATCATTGCCTCGCTCGATCTGCTGGCCTCGGGCCGCCCGGTCAAGGGCATCGCACACGCCCTGCAGTTCGAGAGCCCCGCCGCGTACATCGCCTCGTTCCGCACGCTGCTGGGCTGCACACCGAACACCTTCCGCCAGGGGCAGCACGGCGACACGCACCCATAGCCCCCTTACAGGCAGACCCTGCCCTGGGGCGGCACTGGGTGCCGGGAGCCTCCTCTATCATTCGCAGTCCGCAGCCCTGGCGCTGCCCGACACACTCTCCGATCCGCCCCCACATTCTTCCGATGCATCTCCTCATGTCCGCCTGGCCTGTCCTGGCCCTGCTGCTGCCCGCCCTGGTGCTGGTGTCGGCCATCTACTTCCTGGCCAAGGGCGACCGCAGGGCGTTTGCGCAGCTGCTGGCCCTGCTGGCCTGCTGGGTCATCGGTGCGTTGCTGATGGAGTTCTTCATCTTCATGGCGGCACGCATGGCACGTTCGGGCAGCGCGGCCATGCCGGTGCTGGGCACGGGCACACGCCAGCTGCTGGAGACCATGGCCAGCCCGCGCTCCATCGCCGCACCACCGCTGTCGCTGGCCGCCATGGCGGCCTACAGCGTGCTAGCGGCGTACCTGTGGGTGCTGGTCACCTGGGGGCTGCACCTGCGCGGCAAGCCAGCGGGTGGCGCCCGCAAGAAGCCCGCCAAGGGCGCGCGCAAACCGGCACGCTCGTAACGCACCATAATTTTTGATGTTTTAAGGCCCTAGCGCTTATCCCGTATCATTTTTTAGCTATTTAATTTATAGCATTCAGGCACACTGCCTTGATGCAGGGCAAACCGCCGCGCGGAGTGCCCGCCCACAATGGCAAGCCCCACCCCACGGTTGCAGGGTGGATGCCGGGCTGCTTCGCCCGGTCTTCTTGCCATGACCTCCTCCTCACACAGCGACGTTCTCATCGTCGGCGCGGGCCCTGCGGGCCTGTCGCTGGCCATTTCCCTGGCGCAGGCCGGGTTCACCACCACCGTGGTCGAACAGCAGTCTGAGGCCACGTTGGCCCACCCCGCGCCCGATGGCCGCGAGATCGCGCTCACCCACCCCAGCGTGGCCACGCTACAGCGACTGGGCACCTGGGCCGGCCTGGCGCCACACGAGGTGGGCACCATCCGCGAAGCGCAGGTGCACGACGGCCCGCTGGGCCAGCGCAGCGCCCTGCAGCTGGGCACCCAGGGTACGGGGCTGGAGGCTCTGGGCTTCATCGTGCCCAACCACGCACTGCGCCGCACGGCCTATGCCGTGGCGGCACGCACACCGGGTGTCCGCATCGTGACCGGCGCCCAGGTGGTGCGCGTGGCCACGCAAGCCGCCCATGCCGAGCTGGAGTACCTGCCGCAGCCTTCCGCCGATGGCGCTGCGGCACCGCCACAGCGCCTGCAGGCCCCGCTGCTGGTGGCGGCGGACAGTCGCTTCTCGGCCACGCGGCGGCAGCTGGGCATTGGCGCACGCATGACGGACTTTGGCCGCACCGTGATCGTTTGCCGCATGCGCCATGCCCAACCCCATGGCGGCGTGGCGCACGAGTGTTTTGGCTACGAACGCACGCTGGCGGTGCTGCCCTTGCCCAATGACCCCCAAGAGGGGCATGCGCTGTGCTCGGTGGTGGTCACGGCGGGCACTGCCGACGCAGGTGCGCTGATGGCCCAGAGCCCGCAGGCCTTCGCCGCTACGGTGCAGGCCCAGCTGGGCGACCGCCTGGGGCCTTTGCAGCTGGAGGGCGAACGCCACGCCTACCCCCTGGTGGCCGTGTATGCACAGCGTTTTGCAGACCACCGCTGCGCGCTGCTGGGCGACGCCGCCGTGGGCATGCACCCCGTGACGGCGCATGGCTACAACCTGGGTCTGGCCGGTGTGGAGCGCCTGACGGCCGCCGTGGTGGCAGCCCGCAGCCAGGGCCACGACATCGGCAATGCCGAAGCCCTGGCCACCTATGCGCGGGCGCACCACCGCCACGCCTGGCCGATGTACGACGGCACCAACGCCATCGTGCGGCTGTACACCGACACCCGTCCGGTGCCACGCCTGCTGCGGCAGCTGGTGCTGCAGGGCGCGCGGCGGCTGCCGCCGCTGCAGGCGGCCATCGTGGGGCAGCTGACGGGCAAGGCGCCGGTGTGGGCGCAACTGGCGCGCTCCTAGGAGCGTGCTGCCAAGCAGCCACCGGCGAGCAGCTTTACGCGCCGTCCACGCCGAGAGTCGCCATGCCGTACAGCGGCGCCCCCAGCCACGGCCACCACAGGGTCTCCAGCACCACACCCGGCCAGCCATAACACTCCGACACGCTCTGCTGGCGCAGCAGCGCCAGGCGCGGGTGTGCGGCGGTCAGCTCGTCCATGCTGCCCACGCCCCAGTGGAACTCCGCCCCCGTGGGTCCCACGCTGGCGTGCTGCGCCGCGCGGCCCACGGCACGGTGCGTCATGACATCAATCACCAGGCGCGAGCCTTCCGGCGCGCACTGCGCAAACTCGCGCAGCACGGCCTGCACCTGCGCGGGCTGCAGGTACATGAGCACCCCTTCGCAGACGATGAACACCGGCTGCACGCCCGCACCGTCGCCTTCCCCTTCCTCCTTAGGCAGCCCCAGCCGCTGCCACCAGCCAGGCTGCGTGATGTCCACCGTGGCATGGCGCGTGCGCGGGCAGCGCACCGGCAGCAGCTCGCGGCGCAGGTCCATGACCTCGGGCAGATCAGCATCGAGCCACTGGTTGGCGCCCGTATCGAGCCACTGAAAGTGGTGCGACAGGCCACAGCCCAGGCTCACGCCTCCAGCCTTCGGGTGCGCAAGGAAGAAGCTGCGGCCCGCATCCTTGATGGCGCGCGTGCGCCACAGTACGTTGAGCACCGTGGGCAAGTCGTCCAGGCACGGTTCCACATCGGCACCCAGGCGCTCCACCAGGCTGGTGGCCACCACGTCGTTGCAGGCCAGCCAGGGAAAGTAACGGCTCCCGCGCGCGCGCGCGGCCAGCGGGATCAGGAGGGTGCTGGGCACGGCCCGCAGGTGGGCGCGCTGCAGCAGGCAGGGGGTAGCGGAGTCGGAGGCGGCGGCGCCATCCCCCGCGTTCTCAGGGTTGCGCTGCGCCGGGGCGGCGGCGGTGCGGGCACGGCGTCGGGTTGGGGGCGGATGCGGCTGCAAGGTCCTCTCCTCCTGTGGCCACCGGGTGCCACGGCTGGTTGGTTGTTTGCGACGGGGCCCACCAGAACACAGGCCTGCGCCATTGTGAACGGGTTGGAGTGTGGTGCGGGGGATGGGCTGGGTGCGTGAAGGGACACCATCACGCCCTCCATCCGGCGCTGCCGCTGTATCAACGCTCCATGATCCGCGCAAACGCAAGTGGCCGCCAGAGCCTGCGTGGGGTGTTCTTGATGGATCGCAAGGGCGTGGCTACACTGCGGCCCTTCACCATCTGGGTACCGCTTCATCGTACTGCCCGTGTCACTCGGTACAAGTGACAAACGGGCATGTTCGGCCAAGGTGCCCCATGAATCCAAACCTATCGGCCTGGCTGCTCGTCGCAGCCAGCGTCATTGCAGAAGTTGCCGGAACCGTCGCGCTCAAGTACTCCGATGGCTTCTCCAGACTCCTCCCGTCCGGCATGGCAGCTGCGTGCTACGCACTCGCCATCTGGCTCATGGCCGTGGCCATGCGCCAGCTCGACATGGGCCTCACCTATGCAGTCTGGGCGGCCAGCGGCACGGCGGCGGCAGCCGTGGTGGGGATGGCGCTGTTTGGCGAGCCAGTGGGTGTCATCAAAGTAGTGGGTCTGGTGTGCGTGGTGGGAGGCGTTGTCATGCTCCACCTCGGAAGCCCTCAGTGATGGCTTCTGGTGTTGATCAAGGCCCACACCAACTCCACCCCGGCCGTCAGCAGATCGCCCGTGAATGAGCTGTCGCTCGCATCATTGGCGCTGGTGAACGCGCGCTTTTGCCGCTCGCGCTCGGCGCGGCTGCGGTCGCGCTCCAGGGCCACCAGGGCGTCGCCGATGTCCACCGAGGGGGTGGCGTGGGTGGTGCGCTCGGTGCTGGCCTTGGCGTAGCCCTCCATGGCGCGCACCACGGCGTCGGGGTCGATGAGGGAGAACGCGGCGCGGCAGTAGGGGCAGGCGTGGTCCTTGCGGATGTCCACGGGGGCGCCGCAGCTGGTGCAGTAGATGGCGCCCACGCGTTTGGCCAGGTCGTCGATCTCGGGGCGCGTCATGTGGCGCACAAAGCCTTTTTCGACCATGAAGGACGAGAAGGTGCTGAAGCGGCCATGCAGGCGGGCGCAGCGGTAGATCATGTAGCGGCCGCTGCGCACCACGTCGAAGCCTTTGGCCAGGCTGGTGTTGCAGCGCGGGCAGGCCATGCGTTCTGCCAGGGGCTGGTGCTGGTCGGTACGGTGTTCGTGCAGCAGGCGGAACAGCTCGACCACCGACTGGGGCGCGAGCTTGAGGTTTTCGTGCCTGTCAAACCACAGGCCCTGGCAGGCAAAACAGATGTCCAGTTCCAGCGAGTGCCCCTGGTTGCTGGTGAACCGGTGGGCCTGCATGGGCTGGCGGCAGTTGGGGCAGGACGGCTGAGAGTGCATGGCGGCGGTGCCCACAAGGGGCAGAGCGGGGTAGGCCCAAATGCTAACCCGGGGCACGGCGGGCGCCCGGCGAAAGGGTTGCAGCTTCGCGGCATTGCCTCACCCATCCACTAGCATTCGCGCCTCAACAACAAGGAACCGACAAGATGGGATTCATGAACTGGCGCACAAAAAGCGCTGAGGTGCTGCAACAAGGTGGGGTGATTGGGCCCGATGAGCGGCTGCCCTGGCCGCAGACGGCGGTGATGGGGGTGCAGCACGTGATTGCGATGTTTGGGGCCACGGTGCTGGCGCCCATCCTGATGGGCTTTGACCCGAACGTGGCGATTTTGATGAGCGGCGTGGGCACGCTGATCTTTTTCCTGGTCACGGGCGGCAAGGTGCCCAGCTACCTGGGGTCGAGCTTTGCGTTCATTGGCGTGGTGATTGCGGCCACGGGCTACGCGGGCAAAGGGGCCAACGCCAACATTGCCGTGGCGCTGGGCGGCATCATTGCGTGTGGCCTGCTCTACACGCTGATTGGCGCGCTGGTGCAGGCGGTGGGCACGGGCTGGATCGAGCGCTTCATGCCGCCCGTGGTCACGGGCTCGGTGGTGGCGGTGATCGGCCTGAACCTGGCGGGCATTCCCATCAAGAACATGGCGGCCAGCAACTTTGACAGCTGGATGCAGGTGGTGACCTTTGTGAGCGTGGGCCTGGTGGCCGTGCTCACGCGCGGCATGGTGCAGCGCCTGCTGATTCTGGTGGGCTTGATCGTGGCGAGCATCATCTACGCGGTGCTGACCAATGGCCTGGGGCTGGGCAAGCCCATGGACCTGTCCGCACTGGCCAACGCCGCATGGTTTGGTTTGCCCAACTTTGCTGCGCCGATGTTCGAAGCCAATGCCATGCTGCTGATCGCGCCCGTGGCCATCATCCTGGTGGCCGAGAACCTGGGCCACATCAAGGCCGTGACGGCCATGACGGGCCAGGACCTGGACCGCTACATGGGCCGCGCGTTCATTGGAGACGGCGTGGCCACCATGGTGAGCGGCGCTGCAGGCGGCACTGGCGTGACCACCTATGCCGAGAACATCGGCGTGATGGCGGCGACCAAGATCTATTCCACCGCCGTGTTCTTGCTGGCGGGGGTGTTTGCGCTGGTGCTGGGCTTTTCCCCCAAGTTCGGCGCGCTGATCCAGACCATTCCGCTGCCGGTGATGGGCGGTGTCTCCATCGTGGTGTTTGGCCTGATTGCGGTGGCGGGCGCCAAGATCTGGGTGGACAACAAGGTGGACTTTTCGCAGAACAAGAACCTCATCGTGGCGGCCATCACCCTCATCCTGGGCACGGGCGACTTCACGCTCAAGTTCGGCCAGTTTGCGCTGGGCGGCATCGGCACCGCCACGTTCGGGGCGATCCTGCTGTACGCGCTGCTCAACCGCAAAGCGGCGTAATCTGCGGGTATGGGGACGCCGGACCGCATTTGTAAGGGTTAACCCTTAATTTGTAAGGAACGAAGGCTAGCATCCTGGGTTTTGTCCACAGGGCCATCCGCTCACCGGGCGGGTGGCCTTTTTCTTTTTGCGGAGTTTGTTCATGTCCCTGGCCGATCGGGTGCTGTACCCCGACTTTCTCTCCCGCACCATGTCCGCCGATGAAGCGGCCGCCCTGATCCCTGCCGGCGCCCATGTGGGCATGAGCGGATTCACCGGCGCGGGCTACCCCAAGGCTGTGCCGGGCGCGCTGGCCCGCCGCATCGAAAGCCTGAACGCGCAGGGCCATGGCTTCAAGATCGGTCTGTGGACGGGGGCCAGCACCGCGCCTGAGCTGGACGGCGCGCTGGCCCAGGTGGACGGCATCGAGATGCGCCTGCCCTACCAGTCCGACCCGACGGTGCGCCGCCAGATCAATGCGGGGCAGATGCAGTATGTGGACATCCACCTGTCACACGTGGCGCAGTTTGTGTGGTTCGGTTTTCTGGGCAAGCTGGATGTGGCCGTGGTCGAGGTGGCGGGCGTGTTGCCCGACGGGCGGCTGATCCCCTCGTCTTCGGTGGGCAACAACAAGACCTGGCTGGACCAGGCCGACAAAATCATCCTGGAGGTGAACGCATGGCACCACCCGGGGTTGGAAGGCATGCACGACATCTACTACGGCACCGATGTGCCGCCGCACCGCAAGCCCATCCCCATGACGCGGCCCGACGAGCGCATCGGCGAACCCTACCTGCGCTGCGACCCGTCCAAGGTGATCGCGGTGGTGATGACCAACCAGCCCGATCGCAACAGTGTGTATGCCGCGCCGGACGACACCTCCAACCGCATCGCAGGCCACATCATCGAGTTCCTGCAGCACGAGGTGAAAAGGGGCCGCCTGCCCAAGGACCTGCTGCCGCTGCAGTCGGGCGTGGGCAACATTGCCAACGCGGTGCTCGCGGGGCTGAACAACGGCCCGTTCGAGAACCTCACGGCCTACACCGAGGTGCTGCAGGACGGCATGCTGGACATGCTGCGCTCGGGCAAGCTGGCCAGCGCCTCGGCCACGGCGCTGTCGCTGAGCCCTGCAGCCATGCAGGACTTCAACGACCGCATCGACTACTACAAGCAGCGCATCGTGCTGCGCCCGCAGGAGATCAGCAACCACCCCGAGCTGATCCGCCGCATGGGCCTGATTGCGATGAACGGCATGATCGAGGCCGACATCTACGGCAACGTGAACTCGACCCACATCATGGGCTCCGCCATCATGAACGGTATCGGCGGCTCGGGCGACTTTGCGCGCAATGCCTACCTGTCGATCTTCATGACGCCGTCGCTGGCCAAGAACGGCAGCATCTCCTGCATCGTGCCCATGGCCTCGCATGTGGACCACACCGAGCACGATGTGCAGATCCTTGTGACCGAGCAGGGTTTGGCCGACCTGCGTGGGCACTCGCCCTCGCAACGGGCGCAGATCATCATCGACCGCTGCGCGCACCCCGACTTCCGCCCTGCGCTGCACGACTACGTGGCCCGCGCCAAGCGGGGCGCCGTGGGCCAGCACACACCGCACCTGCTGAACGAGGCGCTGTCGTGGCACCAGCGGTATGTGGAGACGGGCAGCATGCGCGCGCCAGCGGGCCCTGGCAGCACGGTGTAAAGAGGACACCCCCAGGCCTGCCAGGCCTTTGACAGCCAATTGCCAGCCTGGGTAGATAAAATCAGGGTTAACCCTAGGTCTATCGACCTCCCCCAGTCCACCCTCCACCAGCCCCCATCCGGGGCTGGTGGCTTTTTTGCCTGCGAGTTTTTTTGACCATGCAACGCCGTCAGTTCACCCAATCCCTTGTGGCCGCAAGCACCGGCCTGCTGCTTGCCACCTCTTCGCGCGCCGTGGGCGTGCAGGACCCCATGGACGCCAAGAGCGTGACCATTGGCTGCTCCATCGGCATGACCGGCGCACTGGCCAGCCTGGGCAAGGAATTGAAGCAAGGGCTGGATGCGGGCATTGCACAGGCCAACGCCAAGGGCATCCATGGCCGCGAGATCAAGCTGCTGGCACTGGACGACGGCTACGACGCCGCGCGCTCCGAAGACAACGTGCGAAAGCTGATTGCCGACGCCAACGTGGTCTCGCTGATCTCCTGCATGGGCACGGCCAACAACCAGCGCATCCTGCCGCTGGTGGACGAGGCGCAGATCCCCTATGTGGCCCCACAGAGCGGTGCCACGTCGCTGCGCAAGGCCGAATACCGCTCGGTGTTCCACGTGCGCGCCAGCTACGCCGACGAAGCCCAGCGCCTGACGCAAAAGCTGGTGTCCATGGGCATGAACGACCTGGCCATCGTGTACCAAGACACGGCGTTTGGCCGCGAGTTTCTGGCGGACGTGAACAAGGCCATGGCAGCCGCCAAGCAACCAGCACCCAAGGCTTTCAAGCTGGATGCACAGGGCGCGCAGGTGCCCGACGTGGTGGGCAAGGCCGTGGCCGCCAAGGCCGCCGCTGTGCTTCTCGGAACCGCAGGTGACGTTACCGCCACACTGGTCAACGAGTTCAAGAAAGTGTCGTCCAGCACGCCGCTGGCCGCCACCAGCGTAGCGCTGTCGGGCGACAACCTGCGCCAGCTGGGCGGCAAGGCCTCGGGAATTGCGCTGTCGATGGTGCTGCCCGACGCGGCCCGCACGAGCGTGGCCGTGGTGCGCGACTACCAGAAGGCCATGCGCGCGCTGGGCTACCAGGAGTTTTCGGCCCGCAGCTTTGAAGGCTATGTGAATGCCCGCGTGCTCACCGAAGGCCTGGAACGCGCCGGACGTGAGCTCACCCGCGCCAAATTGCGCAGCGCACTGGCCGGTATCCGCAGCAGCGACCTGGGCGGCCTGTCCATCGACTACGCCGGCGGCGCGCCGTATGTGGGCTCGCGCTTTCTGGACCTGGGGGTGATGGGCGCCAACGGCAAGTTTGTGGGCTGAGGATTGATCGTCCGAACCATGCCGTGTCAGCTGTGCTAGGCGTCTGTAACGCCCTTTCCTTGGACCGACTATAGAGGGTCGTTGTCTGGCAATTGCTTCTGCATGCACAGCATCTATCCGCTGCGCATACTGCACAATGCCCCGGCCGAAGAGAGGGAGAAACTTCGGCTCCACACAAGCCTCTGTGGTGTGTCACCGCCGAGGCCACGACCATCTTCAGTGATCGATTGCATGAAAAATCTCGCATTGTTGACATTGCCTCGGATGATTGGGGCCGCCCTGGTGGCGTGCAGCTTTCAGGCGTATGCGCAGACTCCCATTGACGTAAAAATCCTGGGCGTGACTTTTATCGAGGCCCCTCCTGGCAGAGATAAAAATCTGGTTCCGTTTGCTGCCACCGGCGACATGGAAAAGGTGGAGGTCAACGCTATTGCCACCACGCGCTCCGGTCTTTTCACCCAGTGGACGAACTCGTTCTTTGACAAAGGCGACGTGCGAGTGACGGCGGTGTTCCCCGACAAAACCACCCAGAACCTGGGTCAGGCGGACATCGCCAGCTTTCCGAAATTTTCAACCGACGCTCGCTCACGCAGCTTCGCACTGACCCTCAACCGGCTGCCCGACAAGGCGGTGACCGGACTGATCTTCGAAGGGACGGTCCCCCTCAGCGTGGCCAAGCGGACCACAAAAGCGGCCCAGGCTTTCGACCCGGAACGCCCAGGCCCCATCAAGCTGGGCGGGGTAGACATCAAGCAGTTCAAGGTAGATGGAAAGAGCGTCCAGTTCCAGGGCAATGACACGCTGTTGCGCATCAAGACGCTGTCCTTCAAGCTCTCCTCCGGCCAAGTGGTGCAAGCCGAGCGCGGCGCATGGGCGCGTATGAACAACGAACACCAGCAAACATGGAATATCGACACAGCCTTTACCCGCGGCGAACTGCAGGCCGAGCTGTACGAAGACATGGAGACCGTGCGCCAACCCGTGCGTTTTGTCATCGGCCGCCCCTGGTAACGCCGCTTGCGTAGTGAGCGCACTGACAGAGGGCATACAGCAAAGCTGAGAGCGTACGCAGGAAGCTCCACCTGCTCACCGCGGGCCATAGGCACAATCGCGGCTCGTACTGACCCGGCTCTGACGCCCGTTGAACACCATGCCCATCTGGAAAAAACCCATCGACCTGGCCCTGCTGGAGGCCGCCAACCGCAACACCGCCGTAGAGCACCTGGGCATTGAATTTGTCGAGGTGGGTGACGATTTTCTGCGTGCACGGGTGCCCGTGGACCACCGCACCGTGCAACCCTTTCGCCTGCTGCACGGCGGGGTCAGCGTGGTGCTGGCGGAGTCGCTGGGCTCCACCGGCGCCTACTACACCCTGCCCGAGGGCTACCGCGCCGTGGGCCTGGACATCAACGCCAACCACCTGCGCTCTGCCACCAGCGGCTGGGTGACCGGGACGGCACGGCCCGTGCACATTGGCCGCACCACGCATGTGTGGCACATCGATATGCACAACGAAGCGGGTGAGCTGACCTGCGTGTCGCGGCTGACGATGGCGATCCTGGCACCGCGGTAGGGTTCATCCCCCTGAGGCGCTGCGCGCCTTCCCCCTTCTCTCGAATCGCTTGCGCGATTCGGGAAGGGGGACACCGCCAGCGCGGCGGGGCGGCCCTTGCGCGGCGGTCCTGGCCTGGGGAACGCCAGTTTCTGAAATGGCGGGAATTTGAGAGGAATAGGCCTCCAGCGCTTGATATATAAGCGCTGACAGCTATCTATTCAGTAGCATTTTGCTGCGCCAGGCGCTCGCTTTTCCAGTACACGTCATCGCCACCGTCCATGCGGTTGAGCACGCGGGCGAGCACGAACATCAGGTCGGACAGGCGGTTGAGGTACTGCCGGGGTGCGTCGTTGATGGCCTCTTCGTTGCCCAGCGCCACCACCACACGCTCCGCGCGGCGCGCCACGGTGCGGCAGACGTGGGCTTGCGCGGCGGCGCGGGTGCCTGCGGGAAGGATGAACTCCTGCAGCCGGGGCAGCGCCGCGTTGTGGTGGGCCAGCGCCTCATCGAGCGCCAGCACCGCCTCGGCCTTGAGCAGTTCGTAGCCGGGAATCGACAACTCGCCCCCCAGGTTGAACAGCTGGTGCTGCACCTCGACAAGCAGCTCGCGCACATCGGTGGGAACGCGCTCGCACAGCAGCAGGCCAATGTGGGAGTTGAGTTCGTCCACGTCGCCCAGAGCATGGATGCGCAGGCTGTTTTTGGAAACGCGTTGGTTGTTGCCCAGTCCGGTGGTACCGGCGTCGCCGGTGCGCGTGGCGATCTGAGTGAGTCGGTTGCCCATGGGGTGCCTCGGTAAGGTGGAGCGCAGGTGGCAGGGGCGCCGCATGCGGTGGAAGAATTCGCAGATTCTCCGCCACCCAGGCCCACTGCGGTGAGAGGGGGTCTATCACCCTGCTCTCCGCACAAGAAGCCACATTGCGATATGGCTTCACCGTGCTCCGCGCTGCCCAGACAGACCAACGCCCCTGCCATCACATGCAGGGGCGTTGGTTCGAACCCGTTGGCTACGCACGGCCCAATCAGTGGGTCATGGGGGTGCGGTTGAGCTTGTCAATGTCGGCGGTGGATACGCCCGTGTTCGTGGGCTGCAGGGTGTTCCAGGCGTTCGCATGGTAGGTGTCCCACTCCTTGCGCGACACCATCCCGTCGCCATTGCTGTCCATCAAGCGTGCATTGACACGCGTCTGTGCGGTGGCTGCGGCCTTGCCGCCTGCTGCACTGGGGTTGATCTCGGCCACAGGGGCGGCACGGCCATCACCCGCGGTGGGGTTGGCGGGTGCAGCGCTGCTCTGGCTGCTGCGCATGTCCACCTTGTTCTGGGCATTGGCAGCCGGAGCGCCGCCCGATGCGGTGGGGTTGACTTCTGCAGGCGGACGCGCGGTGACATTGGCGGGGGCTTGTGCCAAGGCGGCGGTGCACGCCAGTGTGGCCAGGGCGGCGAGGATGGTTTGCTTTTGCATGAAAGGCTCCTTCGATAAAACACCAGAACAAGCGAATTGCTTGGATTCATTGTTTTGGCGCGCACGCCCGTCGCTTGTAGGACGTACACGGGCCTGCCGGTCATCCTGCGCACAAGCGCCGCCGTGGGGCATGCCGCCCCAAGCCTCTCTCTCCGATGCCAGGGCTGCAGGCAACCTGCGAGCTACTTCTGGCTACATCCACCCGCAAAAACTACATGTGCCGGTACTGCCGGGTTACACCACGCTGGGAAATGTTGACCTGGGCAACAGCAGGCAAGAGTGCTGGCCTTCACCACCGTGCTGCGGTGCAATGCAACCCTGTTCAACTTCGAAGGAGCTTAGCTTCCATGAAAGCACTGCAACGACGCACCTATTCGTTCGACACGCGCAGCGTGATGCTTTTCGCCGCCATCTCCCTGGGCGGAGCAGGCGCATTGCAAGCACAGACCACTTCGGCATCGCCCCAGCCCGCCCCAGCCAGTAAAACGGCACCCCAGGCGGACTCCAAATATTCGTATGGTCCCGGCACCGGCAACCCATCGAGGGCGGCCACCACGGCATTCAACCGCGCAGACCTCGACAAGGACGGCCAGCTGACCGAGAAGGAAGCGACACAGCTGCCAGCCATCAGCCAGCGCTTCAAGGAACTGGACAAGGACCAGAGCGGCGCACTGTCACCCTCAGAATTCGAGAAGGGCCTTCTGTCCTGAATTTTTTCGTGAGGCGCCTGAGCCTGGCACGGTACCAGCCTCCGGGTGGCTTCTGGGATGTAGCGGGCCATTGGGGCCTGCGGGCCCGCCTGCCCTGGAACTCTCCAGACCGCAGGCGGGCTTTGTTTTGGGTCAGTCGTGCAGCGACGACAGGAACTGCTGCAGCTCCGGCGTCTGCGGGTTGCCAAACAGCTCGGCGGGCGCACCTGCTTCATGCACACGGCCCTGGTGCATGAAGATCACGCGGTCACTCACCTTGCGGGCAAACGCCATCTCGTGCGTGACCATCATCAGTGTCATGCCTTCAAGTGCCAGCGACTCCACCACGCGCAGCACCTCGCCCACCAGCTCTGGATCCAGCGCCGAGGTGATCTCGTCGCACAGCAGCACCTGCGGCTCCATGGCCAGGGCGCGCGCAATGGCCACGCGCTGCTGCTGCCCGCCCGAGAGCTGGTCGGGCATGGCGTCAAACTTTTCGGCCAACCCCACGCGCGCCAAAAGCTGACGCGCCTGCGCCTCGGCCGCCTTGGCATCGCGCGCCTTCACCAGCGTGGGCGCCAGCATGATGTTGCGGCCCACAGAGAGGTGCGGAAACAGATTGAAGCTCTGGAAGATCATGCCCACCTGCTGGCGCAGCTCGCGCATGGCCGTGGGGCTGTCGTGCAACAGCTTCTTGCCGTTGACGCTGAGCGCACCTTCCTGAAACTCTTCCAGACCGTTCACGCAGCGCAGCAGCGTGCTCTTGCCCGAGCCGCTCTTGCCGATGATGGCAATCACCTCGCCGCGCTGCACTTTCAAGTCGATGCCCTTGAGCACTTCGTTCGTGCCATAGGACTTGCGCAAGGCGGTGATGTCCACGATGGGTGGCTCGCCCACCACGATGCCGTCGTGCGCGGGGGCGGGGGTGGTTTTAACGGCGGTTGCCATGGAGTTTCCTTTCAAGCGACTGCGCCACCAGACTCACCGGGAAGCACAAAACAAAGTACAGCAGGGCCACACAGGCGTAGACCAAAAAGGGCTGGTAGGTGGCGTTGGAGATCATGCTGCCCGCCTTGGTCAGCTCGACAAACCCAATGACCGACGCCAGCGCCGTGCCCTTGATCACCTGCACCAGAAAGCCCACCGTGGGCGGCACCGCGATGCGCAGCGCCTGCGGCAGCACCACATGGCGCAGCTGCTCGCCAAAGTTGAGTGCCAGGCTCTGCGCCGCCTCCCACTGCCCCTTGGGGATGGAAGCCACGCAGCCGCGCCAGATCTCGGTGAGGTAAGCGCTGGTGTAGAGCGTGAGCGCCACCGCAGCGGCCGTCCAGGGCGATGTCTTGATGCCAAACAGCGCGATGCCGAAGTAGGCCAGGAACAGCTGCATCAGCAGCGGCGTGCCCTGGAACACCTGCACATAGGCGCCCACTGCCCGGTCCACGCCACGCACCTTGGACAGGCGCAGCACCAGCAGCACCAGGCCTACCAGGCCGCCACCGATGAAGGCGATGAGGGACAGGGACACCGTCCAGCGCGCTGCCAGCAGCAGGTTGCGCAGGATGTCCCACAGGGAAAATTCAACCATCTCGATTTACCTCCCCACCAAGAATCGGGCGCCCACCCACATCAGCAGGCGGCGGGTGAGCATGGACAGCACCAGGTACACAGCAGTGGCCAGGATGAAGGCCTCGAAGGCGCGGAAGGTGTTGCTGGAGATGAGGTTGGCGGCGTAGCTCAGCTCGGGTGTGGAGATCTGCCCGCACACGGCCGATCCCAGCATCACGATGATGATCTGGCTGACCATGGCGGGCCACACCTTTTGCAGCGCCGGCGGCAGCACCACACGGCGGAAGGTCTGGCCCGGCGTCAGCGCCAGGCTGTGCGCGGCTTCGATCTGGCCGCGTGGCGTGGCCTCGATGCCTGCGCGGATGATTTCGGCGGAATACGCGCCCAGGTTGATCACCATGGCCAGCACCGACGCGAACTCGGGCGAGAGCTTGAGCCCCAGTGCGGGCAGGCCGAAGAACAGGAAGAACAGCTGCACGATGAAAGGCGTGTTGCGCACCAGCTCCACATAGCTGGCCACGGCCCAGCGCAGCGCAGTGGGCCGGTGGCCCAGGTTGCGCGCACGCGCCCAGGCGCAGACCGTGCCCAGCAGCAGGCCCAGCACGGTGCCCACGATGGTGAGGGCTATGGTCCAGACCACGCCGCGCACCAGCAACGGCCACGACGCGAGGACGGCAGAAAAATCGAGCGCAATCAGCATGCTTGTGCCCTGCGCCGCTTGTCGCGCCGCAGGCCCTTGGGTTTCAGCAATTCATCCTGTACACAGCATCACAGGGGCAGATCGCCCGCAGGGCGGCCCAGCCACTTGCTGGACATCTTGTCGATGTCGCCCGACTTGCGGGCCTCGGCAATGATTTCGTTCACGCGCAGGCGCAGCTTGTCTTCGCCTTTGGCCACACCGATGAAGTTCGGGCTGTCCTTGAGGAGCAGCTTGTATTCGGTGGCCAGATTGGGGTTCTTGACCATGATGGTGCCCGCCGTCGATGCGCTGGTCGCAATGGCCTGCGTCTGGCCCGACACAAAGGCCGCAATGCTGGCGGCGTGGTCTTCAAAGCGCTTCACATCCACGCCGGGAGGCGCGACTTTGGCCAGCTCCTGGTCTTCCATGGCGCCACGCGTCACGGCCACGCTCTTGCCGGAGAGGTCGGCAAAACTCTTGATGTTCAGGCTCTTGCTCGCAAACACGGCCTGGAAGAACGGTGCGTAGGCCGCAGTGAAGTCGATCACCTTTTCGCGCTCGGGGTTCTTGCCCAGCGTGGAGATGACGAGGTCGGCCTTCTGCGTCTGCAGGTAGGGGATGCGGTTGGCGCTGGTCACGGGGATCAGCTCGACCTTCACGCCCAGCTTGGTGGCGATGTAATTGGCCATCTCGACATCCAGGCCCTGGGGCTTGAGGTCGGTGCCAACAAAGCCGTAGGGCGGGTAGTCGGTGGGAATGGCGATCTTGATTTCCTTGGCCTTGAGGATGTTGTCCAGCGCGTTCTGCGCGTGGGCGGCAGGCGCCATCAGGGCGGCAGACAGGCCTGCGGCGGCGAACACGCCCAGGGTCAGGCGGCGGGTGGACGAGGTGACGGTGCGGACGGTGGTCATAGCAGGGCTCCTAGGTAGGTGGATGCGTCGACAGGGGCGTCTGGGTCAGACGCTGGGGGGGTGGAACTCTTGGGGGCAGCGCGGGGCTTGCGCGCGCGAGCTGGTGGGGTGGCTAGTGCAGGGCTCTTGCGCACCGGCGCCAGTGCGTCGCGCAGCCCCGCCAGGGGGTCGCTGCTGGCCTGCAGGCGCAGGGCCGACTGCACCGTGCCGATGTGTTCGGACATCAGCGCTTCGGCGCGGGCAATGTCGCCTGCCTCCAGCGCCTCGACGATGCGCACATGGTCGGCACAGCTCTGAGCCGCATCGTGCGATGACTGGTAGAGCATGGCGATGAGCGTGGTGCGCGCCGTGAAGTCGCGCAGCGTGTCGGCCAGCAGGCTGTTGCCCAGGCATTCAGCCAGGCACACATGGAAGTCTCCCAGCAAGAAGCTGCGCATGCCCACATCGGTGCCCGCCAGCGCGGCTTTTTCGCGTTGCAGATGGCTCTTGAGCTGGCGCAGCGCCGTCTTGTCCACCACCTTGAGCTGGTGCAGCAGGCCCAGCTCGATCACGCGGCGCGCCTCAAAGGCCTCGCGCGCTTCGTCCTGCGACGGCTCGATCACATACCAGCCGCGCCGGGCACTGACGGTGACGATGCCCCGTGTGGCCAGCCGCGTGAGCGCCTCGCGCACGATGGTGCGGCTGCAGTCGAACAGCATGGCCAGCTGCTGCTCGCCCAGGCGGGAGCCGGGCGCGAGTTTTTGCGCCATCACGGCTTCGATGATGCGGTTGCTGATCTCGGTGGCGGTGGTCATTGCCTGCGGTTACGCAGGTTCCGTGCCAACTGGTATACAAGCCGAATGCACCAGTCTGGCGCACGGAGGCTGTGCACCGGGCGGTTCCCTGGCACCACGGACACGCTGCTTTGCATGCAAGTGGTGCGCGCACATCACAAGCGGTGCACGCGCGTGCCCGAAAAGTTGGAAAGGAATAGAGAAAGAAGAACGAGAAAGAAGGCTGGGCACCCGGCTACGCGAGCCCCGCGAGGCGCAGCAGCCAGGGCAGCAGCAATCCGCCGCCCACCGCCACCAGCACTGCCGGATGCCACCACGGCCAGCGCACCGTGCGGCGGTGGCCCAGCGTGCCTTCCACCACCGCCTGGCCCGCCAGCAGCACCAGCCACACCAGCAACAGCACCGCGCCCGGGTTGGCGGCCCAGGCGGCCGCCCAGTCGCCCTGCACCAGCGCCGCACACGCATGTGTGCCGCCACACAGCGGGCAGGGCATGCCCGTCAGCGCGCGGAACCCGCAGCCCAGGCCCAGCCCGCCCTGCCCCAGCCACCAGGGCGTGGCGGCCATGGCCAGCGGCCAGCCCAGGCCGAACGCCAGCCGCAGCCGCCGAGCGTTCCCGTCCAGCGGCTGCCAGGCGGGCGATCTGCTCACCGGCACCACTACAGGCCCGGGGTCAGAGGGGAGGGAGCGCCACCGGTTCATCGCCCACCAACTGGCGCGCCATGTAGTAAGAGCCGATGGTGGACAGCGGAAGCGTCAGCAGCGCGCCCACGCCGCAGAGCAAAAAGCCCAGAGAACCCACGATGCCCAGCACCAGTGAACAGAAAAACGCCGAGCCCAGGTTCTTCGTCACGATGCTCCAGGCCTGGTTGAAGGCGGCCACACCATCGCGCTCGCCGCGCGCCACGAGGAACAGCGCCACCGGGGGCAGCGCCATGACCAGCAGGCCGGGGATGAAACACAACATGAAGCCCAGCGACACCACCAGCGAGCTGATGAGCCCGGCCACAAACGCGGGCACAAAGTCGTCAAAACCCCGGAAGATGTCGCCGATCTGCACCGATTCGCCGCGCGCCTCGCGCTCGATCATGCGCATATAGCCCACTACCATGGGCCCGGCCAGCAGGCCCGCGCTGATGCTGGCCACCACCATCACCAGCAAGGTGCACACCACGTGGGTGATGGCGTTGTTCTTGAAGATGCCCCAGGCACCCGACAGGCAATCCCCCACATTGGCTGAAGCCATGGCAACCCCCTCTGTTTGAAGTAGTCAACAAGACGCCGGACCAGTGTAGCGAGCCACCGCTCCGGCATCTACCTCTGCAGCTACCTCGGCGGCTACTTTGTCAGAGAAGACCGTCCCACAGCGAGAGCCGCACAGGTTCCGGGTGGGGCGCATACGCAGGCGACGCCACATCGAACCGCTGGACCAGCGGTTGCACGCCCGCGTACGGCGCCCATCCGGGGTCGCCCCTTTGCGCAAACGCCACCCAGCCCTGGTGCATGGTCGCAGCCAGCGCTGTGGGTGGCCTGGGCCCTGTCAGTTCCTGCCCCGTGGCGGTGTGGAGGTTGCCGAAAACAAACGGCAGCTCTACCCCATGCGCCGCCCCCAGGCGCCCCCGCCACTGCGGCGAAGGCCAGGCGAATTCGTAGGCATGGGCACTGCGGGCCCAGCGGCTGGCCAGCGCTGCAATGCGCTGGGCGGGCACGCGGTAGTAAAAGTCGGACTGCAGGGCACACAGCAGCTCGCCGGGCGTTGGGTGTGTGGGCGGCAATGTGGCGCGCAGGGCCTGCACCGCGTCCGCACCCAAGCCCACCTCCTGCGCAAAGGCCAGCACCTGCGCCTCGGTCACGCGGTCCATCGCGCCGCCCGGCACGTGGTACAGGCGCATCTCCTCGGCATTGCAACCCACCAGCACCTGCAAGTCTGGCGGGTGCGCTGCCCACTGCTGCGCCAGCGCCTGCAGCGGCGGCGCAACAAGCACCTGCCCGTCCACCACGGGCCGCAGGGGAAAGAAGTTGCGGATGCCCAGGCCGTGTTGCTGCCGCAGGGCCGGGTCTGCCGCGAGGCGGTGCACCGCGTGCAGCACGGCAGGCCGGGCTGCCACACCCAGCGCAGCCAGGGAGGGCGCCACCCCCACCAGCGCAGCCACGGCGCGGCGTGCAGCGGCGGCCTCTTGCAGCGTCTGGCAGGCCACGCTCGGGCTCTGCAAGATGGCGCGCTGCAACAGCCCACGCGATGCGGGCATGCCCAGCACACAGGCCAGTGCGCCCGCACCGGCCGACTGGCCGAACACCGTGACCTGCGCCGGGTCGCCGCCCCAGGCGGAGATGTGCTCGCGCACCCATTGCAGCGCGGCCAACAGGTCCAGCAGGCCGCGATTGGCGGGCGTTGCACCGCCCCGCGAACCAGCCTCACCCTCGTCATCGAAATGCAGAAAACCGTCGATGCCCAAGCGGTACTGCAGCGACACAAACACCACGCCCTGGCGCGCAAACGACGCCCCGTCGTACAGCGGCTCGCTGGCCGCGCCGCGAAAGAACCCGCCGCCATGCACCCAGACCATCACGGGCAGGCGGGCGCCGGGCTCTGCAGGCGGGGCCCATACGTTCACGGCCAGGCAGTCTTCGCCACCCAGCATGGGCGCATCTGCACGCGCCGTGCGGGCCAGCTGCGGTGCCATCGGTGCAAACTCGGTGGCATCGCGCACGCCAGGCCACGGCGATGCAGGCACCGGCGCCGCAAACCGCAGCGCGCCGCTCGGCGCCTGCGCATACCGCACACCCCGGAACACGCGCACGCCCTGCTCACACAGGCCGCGCAGCTGCCCGCCATGGGGCAGCGTGACCAGCGGCGCCGCCGTGCCCGCCGTCATTCCGTGGCCAGGCCCAGCTTGTCGATCAGCGGGCGCCACACGGCCGCATCGCGGGCCGCCCAGGTGCGGGCATCGCCGGGTGTGGAAGTGGTCAGTGTGACGTTCATGGCTTCCAGGCGGGACTTGTACTGCGCATCACCACCACGGCATTTTTCGGTGACGGCATTGAGCCGGTTCAGCAGCTCGGGCGAGGTGCCTGCCTTGGCCACCACCGCAATCCACGCAGGCCGCGCCAAGTCGCTGGCGGCGGGCAGGGCCTCGGCGATGGTGGGCACATCGGGCAGCAGCGCCGAGCGCTGGGCACCGAACAGCGCCAGCGGCACCAGCTTGCCCGCCTTGACCTGCGCCGCCGCCGTGCCAATCACCAACGTCATCGCATGGATCTGCTGGCCCATGAGCGCAGTCAGGCCCGCGCCCTCACCCACAAAGGGCACATGGGTGCCGGGCACGCCCAGCTTGTCCACCAGCGCCGAGGTGAGCAGGTGCGCAGGGCTGCCTTTGCCCGGTGAGCCAAAGTTGATGCCGCCGGGCGTGGACCGCGCCAGCTTCTGCAGGTCAGCCAGGCTGGCGATGCCCATGCCGGGCGGCACGGCCAGCACCAGGGGCGAGGTGCCCAGCACGGCCACACCATCAAAGTCGTGTTGCGGGTCATACGGCGGCTGCTTGTAGACATACGGCGTGATCGTCATCTGCGACATGCCGATGCTCAGCAGGCTGTAGCCGTCGGCAGGCTGGGACTTGAGGTAGTTGATGGCCAGGATGCCATTGGCCCCGGGCTTGTTCTGCACCACCACGGCCTGGCCCAGCTCGCGCGCGGCGCAGTCGGCCCACACGCGCGTCATCGCGTCCGAGCCGCTGCCGGGCGGTTGCTGGGCGATGAGCTGGATGGGCTTGGTCGGATAGCCGCCCGGCTGCTGCGCCAGGGCGCCACCGGCCAGGCAAGCGAGTGCGGCGAGCGCGAGGAGGCGCGGAGCGCGCGTGGAAGCCGAAGTCATGGTGTGTCTCCTGGTGATGTTTTAAGCGAGGGATGCCTGATCGGCGCGGCGTGCAGGCAAAGACGGGTCAGCGGCGGCGCGTGCGCACCTTCGCGGGCGTGGCCGCAGAGGCTGCTGCGGCCTCGCACCGGGTGGCAATCCAATCGGCCAGGCAGGCCAGCTGCGCCTGCTGGACGGCATCGGGCACTGCGGGCGGTGCTGGCGCAAACAGTTGCAGCATCCCCAGCCCGCGCAACGACGACAGCACCAGGCCCAGCAGGCCATCGCGGTCGGGCTCTGCCGCCAGCTCGGGGAAGGCTGTGAAGAAGCCTTCGTGCATGCGCGCCTGCACACTCTGGCGCAGCTCGGCAATGTGGCCCAGCACCTCGGGCTGGTTGCGGCAGCCCAGGTAGATGTTCCAGGCCACGATAAAGCGCGGCTGCGCATAGACCAGGGTCCACACCGCCTGCACAAACTTCGCAGCGCGCTCGCGCGCCAGCAGCGCTGGGCTGGGCCAGAGTTCGCCCGAGCGCACGGTGGACTCGATCAGCTCGCTCAGCACATTCATCATCAGCACCGCCTTCGACTCGAAGTGGTGCTGCACCGCGCCCGAGGTCATGCCCGCCGACTTGGCCAGCTCGTGGATGGACATCTCCTCCAGGCTGCGGTGCTGGATCACGTCGATGGCCGTGGCAATCAGGTGCTGGCGGGTGGCGGCGCTGCGCTCGGCATGGGTGCGGCGCGCCCCGGCCTTGGGGGAAACACGGTGGTTCATGGCGCTTTCACAATATACATTTCAAACGTAATGTATTTATGCAAGCGCCGACCCACAAGCCCGTGAATACCCGCATCCCCGCACAGGCCCAAGTTGGATCACCCAGAACCCTTGCACGGGGCCGAACCTAGAATGCTTCTCACTGACCGCACCCACCGGAGACACACACCATGAACGCCCCCACCGCTGCCGCCCACCTGCTGCCCGAAATCAAACTGCGCGACGTGCCCCAGGCCCTCATCGATGCGCTGCAGGCCCGCTTTGGCGCGCAGTGCTCGCTGGCCCAGGCCGTGCGCGAGCAGCACGGGCGTGACGAAGGCTCGCTGCAGGCCCCGCCGCCCAGCGCCGTGGTGTTTGCCGAAAGCACGCAGGATGTGGCCGACGCGGTGAAGCTGGCCAGCCAGTACGAAGTGCCTGTGATCCCCTACGGCGCGGGCTCTTCGCTCGAAGGCCACCTGCTGGCCGTGCAGGGCGGCATCAGCATCGACGTGAGCCGCATGAACCAGGTGCTGAGCATCAATGCCGAAGACCTCACGGTGACCGTGCAGCCCGGCATCACGCGCAAAGCACTGAACGATGCGATCAAGGACACCGGCCTGTTTTTCCCCATCGACCCCGGCGCCGACGCCAGCATTGGCGGCATGGCCGCTACCCGCGCCAGCGGCACCAACGCCGTGCGCTACGGCACCATGCGCGAGAACGTGCTGGCGCTGGAGGTGGTGACCGCCAGCGGCGAGGTCATCCACACCGGCACGCGCGCCAAAAAGAGCAGCGCGGGCTACGACCTCACGCGCCTGCTGGTGGGCAGCGAAGGCACGCTGGGCGTCATGACGCAGATCACCGTGCGCCTGTACCCGCTGCCCGAGGCGGTGAGCGCCGCGATCTGCTCCTTCCCCAGCATCGAAGCGGCCGTGCGCACCACCATTCAGACCATCCAGATCGGCGTGCCGATTGCGCGCGTGGAACTCATCGACCACCACACCGTGCGCATGGTGAACGCGCACAGCAAGCTCAACCTGCGCGAAGAACCCATGCTGCTCATGGAGTTCCACGGCTCGCCCGCCAGCGTGAAGGAACAGGCCGAGATGGTGCAGGACATCGCCAGCGAATTTGGCGGCCAGGCCTTCGAATGGGCCAGCACACCCGAAGAGCGCACCCGCCTGTGGACTGCCCGGCACAACGCCTACTTTGCCGCCGTGCAAAGCCGCCCCGGCTGCCGCGCCATCAGCACCGACACCTGCGTGCCCATCAGCCGCTTGGCCGACTGCCTGCTCGAATCGGTGGACGAAGTCGAAGCCAGCGGCATCCCCTACTTTCTCGTCGGCCACGTGGGCGACGGCAACTTCCATTTCGGCTACCTCATCGACCCCAACAGCGCCGAAGAACGCACCAAGGCCGAAGCCATGAACCACACGCTGGTGGCCCGCGCCCTCAGCATGGGCGGCACCTGCACCGGTGAGCATGGCGTGGGCATCCACAAGATGGGCTTTTTGCTGGACGAGACCGGCACGGGCGCGGTGGACATGATGCGCGCCATCAAGCGGGCGCTGGACCCGAAGAACATCCTGAATCCGGGGAAAATTTTTGCGCTGTGAGTGGGCCGCCGCGTGAACGGGCTCGCTGACTGGCGCGGCTCGGATTGGAGGTTTTTTGGCACCTGGCGCTTGTCTGACAAGCGCGAAAAGCTATTGTTTCTATAGCATTTGTGGTGCACGGCTCGCTTTCACGCCGCTCGATCTGTCCCAGCGCTCCGCCCCGCTCCCATCGGTTGCTGGAAGCGGCACGCTGGAATCGTGCAGCGTTGGTTGGCCGCATGAAGGGCTTGCGCGCCGCTGTGCTGGTCGGTATCGGTTTCTCGGCGGCTGTCGGCGCGTTGGCACTGGGGGGTCCTGCCGCCTGGATGGGCTTCGACCACCTACCTGTGGCCCGGCATCCAAACGGCTGAACTCCTTGTGCACATCACTCCCACTGCGGTGGTGTACTGGCTCGTGCCCGAGGGCGGGGCCCCGGCCTACCTCCTGCACGTACTGACCGGAGCTTTCGTCTCGTGGGCCGTGCTCTTTGCGCTTGCGGCGTTTGCAATTCGGCGTGACGCCAGGGCGCTCCTCATGCGCAGATCACAGGCTCCTAGAATGAGGCAATGATCAAGTACTCCTTCCCAGCTGCGCCGGTGACTTACAGGCCTCCAGCAAACACCCCCGCAGTCCTGGCCAATGAGTTGCTCGACTACCAGGCATGCCCGTTGTGCGAGAGCAAAGCCTTTCGTCCGCTGCGCAGTGCGGACTGTTCCCACCACCCTCGCTACAGCCAAGAACTCTCTCGCACCATGCATTGGAGCCAATGCGCGGCGTGCCAGCATGTTTTTCGCAGCGGCTACTACACCGAAGCAGCGCTGAATATCGTTTTCCGTGGCACCAACGAATCCCAGGTGGTGGGCTATGACCTGGAGCGGCAGCGTTATGTGTCTGCGCAGATGATTGAGAAAGTGCTGCCCTACCAGACCGGCGGCACGTGGCTGGACGTGGGGTTTGGCAATGCATCGCTTCTGTTCACGGCGCACGAGTACGGCTTCGAGCCTGTGGGCCTGGACCTGCGTCCGCAATCGGTGGAAGAGTTGCGCCGATGGGGCGTGGCAGCCCATTGCCAGGATGTCAAAGGGTTCGAGCTGTCTCGCCCCGCCAGTGTGATCAGCATGGCAGATGTGCTGGAGCACATGCCGTATCCCAAGGTAGGCCTGCATGCCGCCCACCGACTGTTGCAACCGGGGGGCGTGCTGCTGATCTCCATGCCCAACTCGGGCTCCATGGTCTGGAAGGCACTGGATGCCGGCAATGCGAACCCGTACTGGGGTGAAATCGAGCACTATCACAACTTCGACCGCGACCGCCTGTATGCATTGCTGGCCGAATGTGGCTTCAAGCCCGTGCGCTATGGCATCAGCCAGCGGTACCGCGTCTGTATGGAAGTGATTGCGGTGAAAGCCTAGGCAGGCGGTACACACAACGCACGCCCACGGTCGGCATGGCCCACGGAAGTCCTGACCAACTTTCCCCTGCGCGAAGCACGCCGCAGGGCGTGTACCGACTGTGATGCGATGGCCATTGGACACGCAGGAGGGGCCAGAATGCGCGGCTCGTCCTGTTGCAGACGCTTCCTGGTGAGAAAACCATATGCAGGCCCCCCATCCCACAAAACACCGCTTTCGTATTGAGCTGGTCGCCGAACACCAGCATGCATCACTGGTCGACCTGCTGTGCGAACTGCACGCCTTCTACGACCAAGGCGCCACACCCCCTCGGCAGGTGGTGATGGAGCATCTTCGCCAGAACCTCTTGGCGCCCGGCTCCGCCCAGCGTTTGCTGGTGGCTTCGCGCAGCGATGGCGTTGTGGTGGGCCTGGCGGCGTTCTCGCTGGTGTATTCGTTGGTCGAATTTGCAGAGGACCAGCGCAGACACTGCCAGCTCAAAGAGTTGTATGTAAGTTCGGCCACAAGAAGCCAGGGTGCGGGCCGGGCGCTCATGCACGGGCTCGCCCGACATGCCATGGAACACGGCTGCCGCCGCATCGACTGGCCTGTGAAGGCTTCAAACGCCCGGGGAATCCTGTTCTACGAAAGCCTGGGTGCCGAGCGCGTGGCCGAACGGCTGAGCTACCGGCTCACGGAGCCCGCACTGGGCCGGCTGGTACTCGAAAGTGGATGTGCCGACGTGCGGTCTGCGCAGAGCTAAGCTGCACTGAACATCGGAGACCTCCACCTTGTTTCGCTCTTTCGTACTCCTGCTGTCCCTGCTGGGCAGCGCCGCCTTCGGCGGGTTGCTCATGGTATCGCTGCTGCAACCTACCTGGATTGAACACGGTGCGCGCGAGCTGATCCGCCAGCAGATCGAGCACAAGACGGGCGAAAAGCTCCGGGCCCTGGACGAACGCTTTCTGAGCGCCCAGGCGCGGGTCTTCTTGCGCGGCAAGGAACAGGAGATCGACGCCGCTCGCAAGGCGCTGTCTGCGGGCCTGCCCGCCCGGGTCGCAGCCATTGCGGCCGAGATGGGGATTCCGGCGTGCGCGTGCCGCAAACGGCGGCAACAACGGCTGGAACTGCAGATTGGCACTGCACAGCAGATGCAGGCCCAGCTCGATGCGCTGATCCGCAGCGCCTACATGGACACGGCCGAAAAGCTGTTGCGCGAATTGCGCATCTTCAGCGGTGCCAATGCCCTGGCATTCGCCCTGCTGGGCCTGGCCGCATGGCGGCGACCCCACGGTGCCGGTGGGGTATCGCTGGTGCCGGCCACCGCCACCCTCCTTCTGGCCACACTGGCAAGCAGCGCCATCTACCTTTGGGGCCAGAACTGGCTACACACCGTCGTGTTCGGCAGCTACGTGGGCTGGGCGCAGCTGGCATACATCGCGCTGGTGTACGCGTGGCTGTGCGATCTGCTATTGAACCGGGCGCGGATCAGCCTGCACCTGTGCCAGGGCAGCATGAGCGGCGCTGTGTCCCCTTGCTGAAGGCCTGCCCCTCCTGCGGATCTCTCACGCCTCCGCATCTGCCGCCGGTGGGCGCTGACCCAGCAGCACATCTGGGTGGCAGCCCCCTTTCTCCTGCGCTTGCGCAGACCACCACAGTTCGAAACGCGGCCATGGCGAGGCTTGCCCGGCAGCACGGCCGTCGTAGCCGGGAGCGCAGGCTCCCGTCAGGTGTGCACTGATCGTGAATCTGCGGGAGCCTGATTGCGGTCGTGCATGCCGTAGTCGCGCACCACGGCGGCGACGCGCAGGCGGTAGTTGTCGAAGATCCGCTCGCGGCCTGCTTTCTGCGTGGCGCGGTGGGCTTCCATCTGGCGCCATTGCGCCACTGCCTCCTCGTCACGCCAGAACGAAAGCGACAGCAGTTTGCCGGGTGCACTGAGGCTCTCGAACCGTTCGATGGAGATAAACCCGTCGATCTGCTCCAGCAAAGGCCGCAACGCAGCGGCAGCGCCCAGATAAGCGTCCTGCTGGCCCGGAGCGGGCTGTACCTCGAAAATGACGGCCATCATGCACTGATCTCCAGTGGGTGTGCGGGCAGGTCCAGCGTGCCTTCCACGCCCTGCGTGAACGTGCGCTCCTCGCGCAGGATGAAGCGCTTTTCCTGCGCCATGGCGAAGTTGGCACGGCCTTCAGGGTCGGAGCGCAGGCGGGCGCGGTAGGCCTCATAGGCAGCCAGCGACTCAAAGCCGATGAGCCCCCAGGCCTCGTAGTTGCTGCCCTCGTGCGGCAGAAAATAGCCGATCAGGTGGCCCCCGCAGCGCGGGATGATCTGGCCCCAGCGGCGCGCGTATTCGGCAAACAGCTCGCGCTGGAAGGGGTCGATGTCGTAGCGGATAAAGCAGGTGATCATGGTGTTCAGACGTCGTTGGTGGACAGGGCTTCACGATAGGCGGTTGACGTCCTTCGATGGTTCGCCCAAGATCGAACCATGAAAGATGGCCCCCACATCGCGCGCATTGCCGCGCTCATTGGCGACAGCGCGCGCGCCGAAGTCCTCACGGCCCTGATGGCCGACCGCGCACTCACGGCCACCGAACTGGCGGCGGTGGCAGGCGTGACCAAGCAGACCATCAGTGCCCACCTGGCCAAGCTGCTCGATGCCGGCCTGCTGACCGTCGAGCACCAGGGCCGCCACCGCTACTTCCGGCTGGCCGATCGCGATGTGGCGCACCTGCTGGAATCGCTCATGAACGTGGCCTTTCGCGCCGGTGCCGTGCGCCTGCGCGCAAGCCCCCGGGAGCCCGCGTTGCGCCGCGCGCGCATGTGCTACGACCACCTGGCCGGTGAAGTGGGCGTGCAGTTCTACGAAGCCCTGGTGCGCCAGGGGCTGCTGGACGCCACGCCCCAGGGTGCAGCGGTGACGCCCGCAGGCGCGCAGTGGTTTGCCCAGGTGGACATTGACACCACGGCACTGGCGCAACAGCGGCGCATGCTGTGCCGCCCTTGCCTGGACTGGAGCGAGCGCCGCCACCATCTGGGCGGCGCGCTGGGCGCTGCGTTGCTGCAACGCCTGTTCGACGGCGGATGGGCGCACCGGGCACAGGGCTCGCGCGTCGTGCACTTCACCGCCAGGGGCGAACTGGCGCTGCGCCAGTGGCTGGCAACCAGCCCAGAGACACCACCATCCACCGCCCTTCGCGGCCCCGAACAATGATGAAGACCTTGCTGCTCTTCATCGCCACCGCCCTGGCTGAAATCGTGGGTTGCTACCTGCCCTGGCTGTGGCTCAAACAGGGCAAGCCGATGTGGCTGCTGATCCCTGCAGCGCTGAGCCTCGCCCTGTTCGCGTGGCTGCTCACGGTGCATGACACCACAGGCGCGGGGCGCGTGTATGCGGCCTATGGCGGGGTCTATATCGGCGCGGCGCTGGCCTGGCTGTGGGTGGTCGATGGCATCCGGCCCACACCCTGGGATGTGGTGGGGGTGCTGGTGGCGCTGGCGGGCATGGCGATCATCATGCTGCAGCCCGCGCGCTAACGCCCGCGCACTCTGCGTGCCCGCAGTGCTCGGCGCTCACAGCTGGCACGCGCGTCACTGCAACTCCTGGTAACAACCTCCACATTTGCTACATCGGTGTTTTATAAGCAGTCATTTCTCAACTTTCACAAGACTGTCCATGCGCATTTCGACCGAGAAGGTTTCCTCTGCCCTCACTCGCCGCCACTTTGCCCTGTGGATGACGGCCTCTGGTTTGTCGGCCTGCGGCGGTGGCGGGGGAGAGGTCGCCCCCGCGCCAGCCCCACCGCCCGGTCCCGCGCCGGGGCCAGCCTCGCTCAGTTTGATGGCGGGCGCATTGGGCGGCTCAGGATTTTTGCCAGGCGTGTTGACCGATGCACGTTTGCCCCCAGTGATGGCCGGGCATGCCTTCAACAGCAAGGGCGATCTTTGGTTCGTTGGCAGGTACGGCCGTGAACAAAAAGTAGGAAGGATCACCGCAGAAGGTACGCTATCGTACTTTGCGTTCAACCAACAGATGCCCGTCACTCTCGGGGTCGTTGATGCGCGAGACCGGTACGTGATCGCCCATGCTGCGTTGGACGATTCCGGCACTGTGGTTTCGTTCTTCGACAATGAAACGCTGGTTACGCTGGCAGGCCAACCCAACGCCACCACCATGCAGGATGGCAAAGGCCCTGCGGCGCAGATCCTCTGGTTCGGGAACCCGCTGCTGGCGGGCGATGGGCTGGTGTACTTTCTGGACCGCGATACTGGCGCCGCCAACTACACGCTGCGAACTTTGGCCCCCGATGGAACCGTGGTTTCCTTGCTGCCGGTGCCCAATAACAGCCGCTTGATCTCCTCCCCCACTGGGGCAGTGCGCAGGTTTACCGATGATTTTCAGAACAACCGCGTGCAATGGGCGGAACTGGCGAGGGCCTCGTCAGGGCAATACTTCTGGGAAGTCCTGCCGAACAACTGGCGAAGTGTGGCCCACGCCGAACCCTTCGCGCCCGTCAAAGGCAGCAACGACATGTACTGGGGCTTTGACGCTGCGTTCAACACGATGGCCCACTACGCGCTGGATGGCACGCGTACGGACGTCTGGCAGCTGCCAGGGCGGGTGGATGCGGCGGTGTCCAACCCCCTCACCGGACACTTGGTGGCGCATGCGTGGCGGGGCCCTCTGGACCAATCCTCCCTCGAGAGCCCCGGCGTAATCTTGGTGCTGGACAGGGTGAAAACACCGACCGCTGTGCCGCAGCCCTGGGTCGGCCTGGCCGATCAGCGCGGGCACACGGACGGCCAGGGCGATGCAGCACGGTTTGATTTTGAACGCGGTGCTCGCGCCACCTCGGAAGCATCGGGCCCGCTGTATGTGGCAGTGGGGGCTCAGATCCCACTGCCCGGTACGCCGCCGCAGTCGGTCCCTACGCCGCTGCGTACGGTCACACCGGCGGGCCAAGTGTCTTCGATGCCTGTCACCTACCCTTCCAGCTTTCGGCTGTTGTCCAGCGCATATGGCTACCTCGTGACCTACGACCAGGACACCAAGACACTGCTGCGCACACCCAAGGGCGGGGCCGGCACGGCCTGGGAGCCTTGGGCCAAGAGCAGTCTCCTGGACAGCATGAGCCCCGACCTGAGCTTGTCCACGCTGCGGGCCGACACAACCGGCCTGCTTTGGTTTGCCACGCGGGTCCGCCCAATTCCGCTGAGTTGGATGCCCTTCAAAAACTCCGGCGTCTCGCTGATCGGCACCATCAGCGCTGCGGGGCAGGTGCAGGTGGTGGTGGGCGACCCGCAACTCATCCACTCAGCCGACAACTACCCCCTGCTGGAGCAACGCCCCTGGCACATGGATGTGACGGACCTCGCCTTCGAGGGTGGCAACTCGCCCGTGTCGTGGGTGCTGTGCAACCGCCCCGTGCTGACCGCAGACCGCAAGGGCGTGCAGTACCACGTGCCCGAACTGGTACGCCTGGAAGGCGCTACGCGCCAGTCCTTTGCCCTGCCCCCGGTAAGTGGAACCGATGCGTATTCGGTGCACTACTACCAGCTCTGCACCCTGCCTGGTCGGCCCGGCGAGGTGTTCATCATCTCCAACGCCTGCGCCGTGTACCGGTGGACAGTGGCGAAGGGCCTGGAATTGCTGGCCGGACAGGCCCAGACCACGCCGGGTGGCGTGCGACTGGGTGCGTTGCCCGCCAGCCTGAACGGGGTGAAGTTCATCAGCCCCGGCCCCGATGCCAACAGCCTGTACGTAGGCAGCGAAAACAGCGTACTGCGATTGGGTCTTCCCGGTTGAGACGGCATGCGCGCGCATCCACCGCTGACTGACCGCACCCCCTGTTCACACTTCGGAGATTCTTCATGAACCCACCTGACGAGACAGCCGCTTCCGCTCTCACACGACGTCACTTTGCCTTGTGGATGACTGCTTCCGGGCTTACCGCCTGCGGCGGTGGCGGGGGCAGCGAAGTACCCGCCCCACCCCCTGCACCGCCCCCTCCGGCGCCAGGCCCTGCTTCACTCAGCCTTGTGGCGGGCGCGTTGGGTGGGGCGGGATCAATGGCGGGAACCTCCACCGACGCCCGCTTGCCAGTAACGGCAGCAGGGCATTCGTTCAATAGCCAGGGGGAACTTTGGTTCACTGGGTATTCCGGCAACGAACCTGACGCAGGAAATATGGTGGGGCGGGTGTCCGCGCAGGGCACCCTGTCGTACTTTCCCCTCGCACTTGCGGCTAGCTCAGGGGTCTTTGACGCGCAGGACCGCTACCTCGTTGCGCAGTTCCGCTCTGGTGACAGCGGATACGTGGTCTCGTTCCTGCAAGACGGAACACCAGTGCCCCTGGCCGGTGGATTCGGCGCCACCGTGCCGCAGGACGGCAAGGGCTCGGCCGCCCGGATCGCTTCTTTCGGAAGTCCCGTGCTCGCGGGTGATGGCCTGGTGTACTTCCTGGACAGGGTGGTATCTGATCCGAACGGGATGGACACCCTGCGTACCCTGGCCCCCGATGGAACTGTTACCTCACTACTATCCACGCCCCGAAACAGCCTTTTGGTCGTCTCCCACGCCGGGGCCATTCGGCGGTTCACGACCGAATCACCGAGCAACTTCGTGGAATGGGCGGAACTTGCCAGGTCGCCCTCGGGGGAATACACATGGAACATCCTGCCCCACAGCTGGCCAGCCAATGTCACGCCCGTTGCTCCGGTCAAGAATGACAGCAACAGGTACTGGGGGGTGAACGCTACGTCCGGCACAGCGGCACATTACGCGCTGGACGGAACACGCCAACTGGAATGGCAATTGCCAGGGCGCGTGAAAACAGCCATAGCCCACCCCCTCAACGGCAACCTGATCGTCAGCGTTTCGAGCGTGAACAGTGCATACGGTGATGCGCTCTACCGCCTGGACCTTGTCAAGTTCCTCAAATCCGTACCTGAGCTGTGGGTGGGCCTGGAGGACCACCGTGGGCATAGCGACGGCACTGGCGATTCAGCCCGTTTCGACTTCGAAAACGGTGTAGATGCGTGTACGGATACCTCGGGGCTCTTGTATCTGGTCACGGCCGAAGCTACCGGGTACGGTGCGCCCGCGCCCATCCGTACCGTAAGCCCTACCGGGCAAGTGGCCTCGCTATTGCTCAAACGCCCACCAGCCTACCGACACCTGGCAGAAGCATACGGCTACTTTCTGACCTACGACCCCGCTACCGACACGGTTCTGCGTTCGCCCAAAGGCGGCGCCAGCAATGCCTGGGAACCCTGGGTCCAGAGTACCTATTTCCATCACTTCCCACCCGTACCACGCTCTCCCCTACCAACGTCCGGCCCGCAGGTTCTTCGCACCGACACCACGGGCCTGCTGTGGTTTGCGACGCGGGTGGTGCCGCTCTCCGGCATTGCCGAACTACCTCCGGCCTCGGGCGTCTCCGTGATCGGCACCATCAGCGCCACCGGGCAGGTTCAGGTGGTTGCTGGCGATCCGCAGCTGGTTCATTCCGCCACCAACTACCCGCCGCTGGAGCAGCGCCCGTGGTACATGGACGTGACGGATCTCGCGTTCGAAGGCGGCAGCTCACCTGTCTCGTGGGTGTTGTGCAACCGCACCGTGGCCACCGCAGAAGGCAAGCTGGTGCGTTACGTACCTGAGCTGGTGCGGCTGGAAGGCGCTACGCGCCAGTCCTTTGCCCTGCCGGCAGCCAATGTCACCCATCCGTTCTCTCTGCACTACCTGCAGTTGTGCGTGCTGCCCAGCCGCCCTGGCGAGGTCTTCCTGTCCAGCGCATGCGGCGTCTACCGCTTTACCGTGGCCAAAGGCCTGGAATTGCTGGCAGGGCAAAACCAGCCCACACCGGTCGGCGTGCGCCTGGGTGCGCTGCCCGCCAGCCTGAACCTGGTGAAGTTCATCAGCCCCGGCCCGGATGCCAACAGCCTGTACGTGGGCAGTGAAAACAGCGTGCTTCGGCTGAATCTGCCAGCGTAAGAGCGCCGCGAAAGGCCGTCCGTCAACGGACGGCCTTTCGCCCCCCTGCCCGTCAGTTCACCTTGATCAAGCGCCAGTCAATCCGGTTGTCCGGCCGCTGTACCAGCTCCACGTTTTTCTTCATGGCCCAGGCCAGCATCTGGTTGTGCAGGGGGATGTGTGCCACGGTGTCGTTCTGCAGCTGCAGGCCTTCGGTGAGCAGGCGGTTTCGCACGGGCAGGTCGGTTTCGGTCTTCACACGGTCCACGATGTAGTCCATGCGTTCATTGGTGTAGCGGCCCAGGTTGTAGTTGCCGTCGCCGCCCGTGGTCTTGGTGCGGACGAGTGATTGCAGGGTGTACAGCGCATCGAAGGTGGGCACGCCCCAGCTGAGCAGCGCAATGCTGGCCTCGTGCCGCTGTGCCATGGGGTAATAGGTGACCGCTGGCAGCGTGCGCAGCTTGGCCTTCACGCCAATGCGCGACCACATGGAGGTGATCGCCTGGCACAGCTCTTCGTCCTGCACGATGGCGTTGTTGCTGCAGGCAAAGTCCACCTCGAAGCCGTCTTTGTAGCCTGCCTCGGCCAGCAAGGCCTTCGCGGCATTGGCGTCAAAGGGCAGGCGCTTGTCCACGGCTTCCGTCCAGCCATTGACCAGCGGCGACACGATGGCTCCGGTGGGTTTGGACATGCCGCGCATGGTCACGCGCTGCAGGGTGGCACTGTCAATGGCCTGGTAGAGCGCCTTGCGCACGCGCAGGTCCTTGAGCGGGTTCTTGCCCTTGACGTTGCTGCCCACCAGCTCTTCGCGGAACTGGTCCATGGCGAGGTACACGGTGCGGTTTTCCACCATCTCCATGACCTTGAGATTGGGATTGGCCTTGATGCGGGCCAGGTCCTGGATGCTGGTGTCACGCACCATGTCCACCTCGCCCGACAGCAGCGCGGCGATGCGCGTGGCCTCGGACTTGATGGGGGTGTAGGTGATCTCCGTGACGTTGCCCTCAGCCTTGCCTGCATTCCACCAGTGGGGGTTGGCCGCGAACACGATCTTCTGGTCGGGCACCCATTCCTTAAGCACAAAGGGCCCGGTGCCCATGGCATTGCGGTGGGAGAAGGTTTCCTCCTTGGCCTTGATGTCCTTGGGCTCCACCGAGTTGTTCTTCTCGGCCCAGGCCTTACTCATCACGCGCAGCTCGGTGAGCTGGTTCAGGATCACCGGGTTGGGGTTCTTCAGGAAGATGTCAATGGTCTCGCCGTCCACCTTGGCGATGCGGTCCATGCCCTGGGTGTAGATGGAGTACGTGGAGGTCTTGCTCATCGCGCGCTGCAGCGAATAGACCACGTCATCGGCCGTCATGGCCGAGCCGTCGCTGAACTTCACCCCCTGGCGCAGCTTCACGCGCAGCTGCGTGGGGCTGACCTGCTGCCACGAGGTGGCCAGCAGCGGCTCGACCTTGAGCGTGCGGCTGTTGAACATCACCAGCGATTCATACACCGCCGCATGGATGCCGTTGCCCAGGGCGCTGTTTTGCGAATGGATGTCCATGGTCTGGATGTCGCTGGAGCCTGCCCACTTGAACGGTTTTGCCGACGCCGTGGGAGCAACGGTTGCCAGGGCCAGGGTGGCAGCCGCCAGCAGGGAACGTTTGAATCGCATGACGAGATTTCCTTCATGAAATGGAGAACTGTCAATATGCAGCAGAAAGCGGGCCAGCCCAAGCCCCGAAAGCTCTGTGTGGCTCCAGGGATGCATCACCATCGCCTGAGCGACTGCGCAATCGCCACAGCTGCGATAAGCGCAGCGTTGCAGCAAGGCCAGAACCTACGGCGCCACCAATGGATACCGCGCCGCACCACGCGCCGTGCCCACCTGCAGCAGGTTGATGACACCCATCACGTCGTCCACCAGCCACACGGCTTTCTCCAGCGCTTCGGACTGCGCCTGCGACTGCACACAGCCCTTGAGCGTGACCAGCCGCCGCTCGCCCAGCACCCACACGCTGGTGTCGTCAAAACGGCCATCCTGCTGGATGTAGCGCTGCACGCGCGGGATGATCTCGGCGTCGTACAGGTACGAGTTGGGCAGGCGGCAGCGCCCCACGCGGTGGCAGCTGCCGCCGTGTTGCGATCGCACATGCGCCAGCTCGCGCACCTCGGCCTCGGTGTAGAGAGGGCCTTCGGGCACGGGACATTGCGGGATAGCGCTCGTGACCTGTACGAAAGGGTCATTGAAGGCGTTGGTGCGCGGGGCGGGGTTGCCAGCCACCTGGGCAGTGGTCAGGAATGGGGCCATGGCGACGGCCACCAACAACGCCATGACGAACCGGCGGAACACACAAACACGGCGCATGAATCGTTCCTTCCTGAAGATAGTCACAGCGCGGCTACAGCGCGATCTGGTACCGCGCAAACTCTCTGCTTCCTTTGCGCACACAGTCGTTCAGGGTAAAACCAAAGCCCTCATACAGCCTTCGCAGCGGTTGCCGGTCGGCCACGCAGTCCAGCCGCAGATAGCGCAGGCCCAGGCTGCCTGCGTGCTGGCACCCAAATGCCAGCAGTGCCATAGATACCCCCTGCCCCGCCCAAGCACGCCGCACGGCCAGCTTGTGCAAGAACGCGGAGGTGCCCGGTTCAGCGTCCGGCCAGAAGACTGGGTCTTCGCGCTGGAAGCGCACCACACCAACTACCGCTTCGCTCGCTTTGGCGACCACATACAACCCGCCATCCACATCACGCTGCACGCTGTCATCTGTGAAATCAGACACGAGCCAGAGCGGAATTTTTTGATCGACCAACCACTGCGCGGCCTCGCGCAACACGGCAGCAATGGCAACGGCGTCTGACGGGCGGGCGATTTCGGTGCGCATACAAAAGCGGTGTTGGCCTGCAGACAGGGTGAAGCTGCACAAGATGATGGGACAGGCGTTGATAGCGCTGACGGAATGAATCACGCCTAGCGCAATTGCTCACATATTTATAGCTGCCAGCACTCATCATATAAGCGCTAGAAGCCATTTTTATTCAAATTTTAGTCATGAAGCGTCGTCACGCAATCCCCAGCCCGCGCCCCGGCTTTGGCCCGCCGCCTACGATGTCCTGACCATGCACGCAAGCGACCTGATCGTCCACCGCTCCGAAGGCCTGTATTGCCCGCAGGGCAATTTCTACATCGACCCCTGGCGGCCGGTGGAGCGGGCAGTGATCACGCATGCCCATTCAGACCACGCACGCATGGGCTCGGCGCACTACCTGGCGCACCACGACAGCGCGGGCACGCTGCGCAACCGGCTGGGGGCGGACATCGCACTGCAGACGCTGGCCTACGGCGAGGCCATAGACCACCATGGCGTGCGCGTGTCGCTGCACCCGGCCGGGCATGTGCTGGGCTCGGCCCAGGTGCGCGTCGAACATGGCGGCCAGGTGTGGGTGGCCTCGGGCGACTACAAGCTCGAAGACGACGGCACCTGCCCGCCGTTCGAGCCGGTGCGCTGCCACACCTTCATCACCGAATCGACCTTCGGCCTGCCCATCTACCGATGGCCGTCGCAGCCCACGCTGTTTGCCGACATCAATGCCTGGTGGGCGGCGAACGCAGCGGCGGGCAAGGCCAGCGTGCTGTATGCCTATGCCTTCGGCAAGGCGCAGCGGCTGCTGCATGGTGTGGACGCCAGCATCGGGCCCATCGTGGTGCATGGGGCGGTGGAGCCGCTCAACGCCGTGTACCGCGCGGCGGGCGTGGACCTGCCGCCCACGCTGCGCGTGACGGACCCTGGCCTCACCAAGGCCGACCTGAAACGTGCGCTGGTGCTGGCGCCGCCCTCGGCAGCGGGCACACCCTGGCTCAAGCGGTTTGGAGAACACTCCGACGCGTTTGCCAGCGGCTGGATGCTGGTGCGCGGCGCACGCCGACGCCGGGGGGTGGACCGGGGCTTTGTGATGAGCGACCACGCCGACTGGCCCAGCTTGCAAAAAGCCATTGGCGCCACGGGCGCGGAGCGCGTCATCGTGACGCACGGCAGCACGGCCGTGATGGTGCGCTGGCTGTGCGAGCAAGGGCTGGACGCCCAAGTGTTCGCGACCGAATACGGCGCCGATGACAACGAGGACGATGCAGGGGCGGCGCTTGAGGTGCCAGGCAGCACACCCACACCTGAGGCAGCCGCATGAAGGCCTTTGCCCAGCTGTTCCAAGCGCTCGACGCCACCACCGCGCAGTCGGCCAAACTCGCGGCCCTGGTGGCTTACCTGCGCGTGGCACCGCCCGCCGATGCAGCCTGGGCCACGTACTTTCTCGCAGGCGGCAAACCCCGCCAGATGGTGCCCACCAAGCGCCTGAAAGCGCTGGCGCAAGAGGCCGCTGGCCTGCCCGAGTGGCTGTTTGAAGAAAGCTACCAAGCCGTGGGCGACCTGGCCGAAACGTTGGCCCTGCTGCTACCCCCGCCCGCCCAGCCCACCGAACTGACACTGGCCGAATGGATGGCCCAGCTGCTACCCCTGCGCACCCAGCCGCCCGATGAGGCCGACGCCCGCCTGCGCACGCAATGGGACAGGCTGGCACCTGAGCAGCGCTTTGTGTACTTCAAGCTCATCACAGGCAACTTCCGCGTGGGGGTGTCGCGCCTGCAGGTGACGCACGCGCTGGCCACGGTGAGCGCGCTGGACCCCAAACGCATCGCGCACCGGCTGATGGGCTACACGCAGATCGGCCGGCAGCCGCAGGCCAGCGACTACCAGGCGCTGATCGCGCCGGTGGACGACGATGCCGGTACGCAGGATGCTGCCGATGCGGGCCAGCCCTACCCGTTCTTCCTGGCCCACCCGTTCAACCAGCCCGTGGCTGAGATGCCCGCACTGCTGGGCACGCCCGGCGACTGGCTGGTGGAATGGAAGTGGGACGGCATCCGCGCGCAGATCGTGCGGCGTGCGGGCGCGGTGTGGATCTGGTCGCGCGGGGAGGAGCTGGTGACTGACCGCTTCCCCGAACTGGCCGAGGCCGCGATGGCGCAGCTGGCCGATGGCACGGTGGTCGATGGCGAGATCCTGGTGTGGCTGCCGGGCGAGCCCCAACCCCGCCCCTTTGCAGATTTGCAAAAGCGCCTGGGCCGCAAGACGCTGACCCCCAGGCTGCTGCGCGAGCTGCCCGTGGTGCTGATGGCCTACGACCTGCTCGAACACGCCGGGCAGGACCTGCGCCAAGAGCCGCAGCAGGCCCGCCGCACGCTGCTGGAGGCCACGCTGCAACAGCCTGATGACACCACCATCGCACCCGCACCGCACCAGGCCCTGCACCTGAGCGAGTTGCTGCATGGCGCCGACTGGCAAGACCTGGCACGCCAGCGCGAGGCCGCACGCAGCATGGGCACCGAGGGCTTCATGCTCAAGCACCGCAGCGCCCACTATGGCGTGGGCCGCGCCAAGGAGGTGGGCGTATGGTGGAAGTGGAAGATCGACCCCATGAGCGTGGATGCGGTGCTCATCTACGCCCAGCGCGGCCATGGCCGCCGCGCCAGCCTCTACACCGACTACACCTTTGCCGTGTGGACCGGACCGCAGGGCGACCCGGAGCGGCAACTGGTGCCGTTTGCCAAGGCCTATTCGGGCCTCACGGATGCCGAGATTGCGCAGGTGGACGCCATCATCCGCAAGACCACGCGCGAGAGCTTCGGGCCCGTGCGCAGCGTGGACGCGACGCTGGTGTTTGAGCTGGGCTTCGAAGGCATTGCGCGCAGCCCGCGCCACAAGAGCGGCATTGCGGTGCGCTTTCCGCGCATGCTGCGCTGGCGGCAAGACAAACCCGTGGCCGAGGCCGATACCTTGCAAACGCTGATGGCACTGCTGCCGGGGCAGGACGCGGCCATATGAGCACGACACGCCGCCCGCGCAAGCCCCTGCCCCCGGTGGCACCGAGTGCCGCAGCCGCCTGGATGGCGGCGCGCGGGTGGCAGCCCTTCGGCTTCCAGCAAGACGTGTGGCGCGCGATGGGCGAGGGTCGCTCGGGCCTGCTGCACGCCACCACGGGCGCGGGCAAGACCTATGCGGTGTGGCTGGGCGCGCTGCAGCATCTGGCGCGGGCCGATGCAGCACCAGCGCCCGAAGAAGCCCCCAACGCCCGCACCGCGCTGCGCACGCGCCGCGCTGCGGCACCACCGCTCACCGTGCTGTGGATCACGCCCATGCGTGCACTCGCTGCCGATTCGCTGCGCGCCCTGCAGGCACCGCTGCCCGAACTGGCCCCCACCTGGACCAGCGGCCTGCGCACCGGCGACACCGCCAGCGGCGAACGCGCTGCGCAAGACCGCCGTCTGCCCACGCTGCTGGTGACCACGCCTGAAAGCGTGTCGCTGCTGCTGGCCCGCGCCGATGCGCGTGAGCGCCTGGCCAGCGTGCGCCTGGTGGTGGTGGACGAATGGCACGAACTGGTGGGCAACAAGCGCGGCGTGCAGGTGCAACTGGCGCTGGCGCGCCTGTCGGGCTGGAACCCGGCGCTGCAGGTGTGGGGAATGTCGGCCACGTTGGGCAACCTGGAGGAGGCCCTGCACACCTTGCTGCCGCAGCCCGTGCCCAGCACGGCGGAAGCGCCACAGCCACCGCCCGCCGTGCTGGTGCAGGGCCGCATCGACAAGCGGCTGGAGGTGCAGGTGATGCTGCCCGCGCGGGCCGACCGCTTTGCGTGGGCGGGCCACATGGGGCTGAGCCTGCTGCCGCAGGTGGTGCAGTCGATCGAAGCGGCGGCGTCCACCTTGGTGTTCACCAACACCCGGTCGCAGGCAGAGCGCTGGTACCAGGCGCTGCTGGAGGCACGGCCCGACTGGGCCGGCACCATTGCGCTGCACCATGGGTCGCTCGGGCATGAGGTGCGCGACTGGGTGGAGCGAGGCCTGAAGGCCGGGCAGCTCAAGGCCGTGGTGTGCACATCGAGCCTGGACCTGGGCGTGGACTTTTTGCCGGTGGAGCAGGTGCTGCAAATCGGTTCGGCCAAGGGCGTGGCGCGGCTGGTGCAGCGTGCAGGCCGCTCGGGCCATGCGCCGGGGCGCAGCTCCAGCATCACGCTGGTGCCCACGCACAGCCTGGAGCTGGTGGAGGCAGCCGCTGCGCGCCACGCACTGGCGCAGGGCCGCATTGAAGACCGGCACACGCCGCGTGCGCCGCTTGACGTGCTGGTGCAGCACCTGGTCACCGTGGCGCTGGGCGGCGGCTTTGTGCCCGATGCGCTGCTGGCCGACGTGCGCCGCGCACCCGCCTACGCGGCCTTGGCCGATAACGACTGGCAATGGGCGCTGCAGTTTGTGCGCCAGGGCGGTTCATCGCTGGCCACCTACCCGGACTTTCACCGCGTGGTGCCAGACGACGAGGGTGTGTGGCGCGTGCCCGATGCGCGCCTGGCGCGCCGCCACCGCAGCAACATCGGCACCATCGTGAGCGACGCCGCCATGCAGGTGCAGTTTGTGAGCGGCGGGCGCCTGGGGTCGGTGGAAGAGAGCTTCATCGCCCGGCTGCGCAAGGGCGATGTGTTCATGTTTGCAGGCCGGCTGCTGGAGCTGGTGCGCACCCAGCAGATGACGGCCTATGTGCGCATCGCCCCCAGGGGCAGCGCCGCACTGCCGCGCTGGAGCGGCGGGCGCATGCCGCTGTCGAACACGCTGGCCGATGCGATGCTGGAACAGCTGGCGCAAGCCGAGCGCGGCCAGTTCACCACGCCCGAGATGCGCTGCGCCCAGCCGCTGCTGGAGCTGCAGCAGGCCTGGTCGGCCCTGCCCACACCCAGCCGCCTGGTGGCCGAGACCCTGCACACGCGCGAGGGCTGGCACCTGTACCTGTACCCACTGGCAGGCCGCCTGGTGCACCTGGGCCTGGCCGGGCTGCTGGGCTGGCGCGCGTCGCAGCAGGTGCCCAACACCTTCTCCATCGCGGTCAATGACTACGGGCTGGAGCTGCTGTCGGCCAAGCCCGTGGACTGGCCCGCGCTGCTGCCGCGCCTGATCGGCGAAGGCACGCACACCACCATCGGTAGCGGGCTCGAAGACGAAGTGCTGGCCAGCCTGAACGCCACCGAAATGGCGCGCAGGCGCTTTCGCGAGATCGCGCGCATTGCGGGCCTGATCTTCCAGAGCCACCCCGGCGAGCAGCGCAGCAGCCGCCAGCTGCAGGCCTCGTCGTCGCTCTATTACGACGTGTTTGCGCAGTACGACCCCGACAACCTGCTGCTGGCCCAGGCCCGTGCCGAGCTGCTGGCGAACGAGCTGGACATGGAGCGACTGGCCCGCACGCTGCGCGGCATGCAGGCGCAGACCCTGTCCATCCACGCCCTGGAGCGCCCCACCCCGTTTGCCCTGCCGCTGATGGTGGAACGCTTTCGCGAGCGCCTGAGCACCGAGACCCTGGCCGACCGTCTGGCGCGCATGGTGCAGGCGCTGGAGCAGGCGGCCGACGCGACCACGGGCACCCACCTGTCGCAGCACGCGGTGCAGTCCACAGATATGGCGTGGGACCTGCCCGATAGCTCCGGCGCCCGCACACAACGCGCGCGCCTTGCAGCGGGCGGGGACACCCCCCGCCGCACCCGCAGACGCCACGGATTCTGAGCACGATGACCACGCTCCCCCTTCACACCGCAGCCCTCGGAACGCCGGCTGTCCCTACGCTCCCCATCGGTGCGCACGCCATTACCCTGCCCTGCGGCACCGCAATGCAACTGCTGCCCCAGCGCGCCCTGTGGTGGCCCGCCGCGCACATGGTGCTGGTGGCGGATGTGCATTTCGGCAAGGCGGCCACTTTCCGCCGCGCGGGCCAGCCGGTGCCCCACGGCACCACGGCCGACAACCTGGCGCGGCTGGATGCGGTGCTCGCTGCCACCGGCGCCGATCACCTGGTGTTTCTGGGCGACTTTCTGCACGCACGCAGCGGCGCGGCCGATGCGCTGTGGCAGCAGTTGCTGCCCTGGCGCCAGCGCCATGCCCGTGTGGCGATGACCCTGGTGCGAGGCAACCACGACCTGCATGCGGGCGACCCACCGGCCACGCTGGCTCTGGCGCTGGTCAACGAGCCCTGGTTGCCTTGCGCCCATGTGCCGGTGCTGGCCTGCCACCACCCGCAGGCCGTTGGGGGCCACACGGTGGTTGCCGGGCACCTGCACCCCACGCTGCGGTTGCGCGGCCCGGCGCGGGATGCGCTGCGGGCGCCGTGCTTTGGGTGGGGCGATGGACAGTTGATCCTGCCCGCCTTCGGGGCCTTCACCGGCACGGCGCCCGAAGCCCTGCCCGCGCACTGGGCGCAGTTTGCCGTCCTGCCTGGCCGCGTGGTGACTGTTCCAGGGGGCCTTTCATAGGGTGTACAGGGGGTGGCGCGCTGCCGCCAACGCGGTCAAACTGCCGAGCGCCGCAGGGTGATTACCACCTATTTGGTGAAAAAAAGTGCCCCGGGCTTATGATAATTTTGCATTGTGAGATTCGATTGCAAAAACAGCGGGCGGTGACAGCCCCGAGCAAGGAGAATCAGAGAGCATCCGCGTTTGGCCCCGCTGCGACGCAGCCGGGGGCACCTACCTACTCTGTTTCGTGAGACAAGCCATGACGACCCAGCAACCGACCATCATCTACACCCTGACCGACGAAGCACCCCGTCTGGCCACGGCCTCCTTCCTGCCCATCGTCCGCACGTTCGCGGCGCCCGCAGGCATCAATGTGACGGAGAGCGACATCTCCGTGGCCGCCCGCGTGCTGGGCGAGTTTCCCGAGTTTTTGAAGGAAGACCAGCGCGCTCCCAACACCCTGGCCGAGCTGGGCAAGAAAACGCTGCAGCCCGACGCCAACATCATCAAGCTGCCCAACATCAGTGCGTCCGTCTCGCAGCTCAAGGCCGCCATCGCCGAGCTGCAGGCCAAGGGCTACGCCCTGCCCGATTACCCGGACCAGCCCAAGGACGACAAGGAAAAAGAGATCAAGGCCCGCTACGGCAAGTGCATCGGCTCGGCCGTGAACCCCGTGCTGCGCGAAGGCAACTCCGACCGCCGCGCGCCCAAGGCCGTGAAGGAATACGCACGCAAGAACCCGCACAGCATGGCCGAGTGGAGCCAGGCATCGCGTTCGCACGTCTCGCACATGCACGCTGGCGACTTCTACCACGGCGAAAAGTCCATGACGCTGGACCGCGCCCGTGACGTGAAGATGGAGTTGATCACCAAGAGCGGCAAGGCCATCATCCTCAAGCCCAAGGTCAGCCTGCTCGACCGCGAAGTGATCGACAGCATGTTCATGAGCAAGAAGGCGCTGCTGGAGTTCTACGAAAAGGAAATCGAAGACGCGCGCAAGACCGGCGTGATGTTCTCGCTGCACGTGAAGGCCACGATGATGAAGGTGTCGCACCCCATCGTGTTCGGCCACTGCGTGAAGATCTTCTACAAGGATGCGTTCGAGAAACACGCCAAGACCTTTGAAGAACTCGGCGTGAACGTGAACAACGGCATGGTCGATCTGTACACCAAGATCGAGACGCTGCCACAAAGCCAGCGCGACGAGATCAAGCGCGACCTGCACGCCTGCCACGAGCACCGCCCCGAGCTGGCCATGGTGGATTCGGCCAAGGGCATCACCAACTTCCACTCGCCCAACGACATCATCGTGGACGCCTCCATGCCCGCGATGATCCGCAACGGCGGCAAGATGTGGGACGCCAACGGCCGCCTGAAGGATGTGAAGGCCGTGATGCCTGAATCGACCTTCGCCCGCATCTACCAGGAGATCATCAACTTCTGCAAGTGGCACGGCGCGTTCGACCCCAAGACCATGGGCACCGTGCCCAACGTGGGCCTGATGGCCCAGCAGGCCGAGGAATACGGCAGCCACGACAAGACCTTCGAGATCGCTGAAGACGGCGTGGCCAACATCACCGACCTGGCCACCGGCGAAGTGCTGCTGAGCCAGAACGTGGAAGCTGGCGACATCTGGCGCATGTGCCAGGTCAAGGACGCCGCGATCCGCGACTGGGTGAAGCTGGCCGTCAACCGCGCCCGCAACTCCGGCATGCCCGTGGTGTTCTGGCTCGACTCGTACCGCCCGCACGAAAAGGAACTCATCACCAAGGTGAAGATGTACCTGCACGAGCACAACACCGTCGGCCTCGATATCCAGATCATGAGCCAGGTGCGTGCGATGCGCTACACGCTGGAGCGCGTGATCCGTGGCCTGGACACCATCAGCGCCACCGGCAACATCCTGCGCGACTACCTCACCGACCTGTTCCCCATCATGGAACTGGGCACCTCGGCCAAGATGCTGTCCATCGTGCCGCTGATGGCCGGTGGCGGCATGTACGAAACGGGCGCGGGCGGCTCGGCTCCGAAGCACGTGCAGCAGCTGGTGGAAGAAAACCACCTGCGCTGGGATTCGCTGGGTGAGTTCCTGGCGCTGGCCGTGTCGCTGGAAGACCTGGGCCTGAAGACCGGCAACGGCAAGGCCAAGGTGCTGGCCCAGACGCTGGACGCTGCCACGGGCAAGCTGCTGGACAACAACAAGAACCCAAGCCCCAAGACCGGCCAGCTGGACAACCGTGGCAGCCAGTTCTACCTGGCGCTGTACTGGGCGCAGGAACTGGCCGCACAGACCGAAGACGCCGAGCTGGCCGCCAAGTTTGCGCCCCTGGCCAAGCAGTTGACCGACAACGAGCAGACCATCGTGGCCGAGCTGGCGGCCGTGCAGGGCGCACCTGCCGACATCGGCGGCTACTACCTGCCCGACGTGGCCAAGCTGGACGCCGTGATGCGCCCGAGCGCCACGCTGAACAAGGCGCTTGCCTCCGTCAAGTAAGCAGAGGCGGCGGTGCGGCCCCGGCCGGGGCTGCACCCGGCGTGAGAAGACAGGTGCTCTGACTGTGATTTTTTGGAGATATTGGCACCTGGCGCTTATCTAGAAAGCGCAATCAGCTATGAATTTTGTAGCACCTTGACACAAGGCCCCGCTGTTCCAGCGGGGCCTTTGTTTTTTGCGCTAGCGGCTGGTTTACGGCCGCTCGCGCTCAGCCACCCGGCTTGCCAGCGGCGCAGGCACATAGCCAGGCAGGAAGGCGCAGCCCTTGCCAAAGGGGGTCTCCATGCCTGCGCACTGCCGCGCAATGCCCTCGGGCGTGGGCTTGTCGCCCGTGTCCACCCAGCGCAGCAGCGCCGCCAAAAGCGTGGGGTAGGTCGGGTCGCTCAGGTAGCTGTGGGTGTTGTGCTGGGTGAAGGTCTGCACCAGGCGCGCCGCGCTGCCGCCCTGCGCCATGGTGGCCTTGAAGGCTGCATCCAGCTCGACGAAGGCGGTGGGGTCGTCCACGCCTTTCACGGTGAGCACAGGCACGGGAATGCGGCCGGTCAGGTCCGTGTCCTGCGCGAAGCGGGCCACGGCCGCAGGGTCGGCGCGGTAGCGCAGCACGGCCGCGTTCAGGGCGGCATCGTCGGGCGAGCCCCGGTACAACACCCCCTGGTTGCCAAACGGACTCGCGCCGCCCGTACGGTGCTGCACCACGTCACGGAAGTGGAACGTGGCCCAGTTCATATGGCCCTGGATGGAATTCGCAGGGATGCGGATCACATCCACGATGGTCTGCACCTTGCGTTGCTGCTCGGGCGTGCGCTCGGCAGCGGGCTTGTTCAGGGCCAGGCATTCGTTCAGGCGCGCTGACAGGTCCGCCTGCGTCATCGCAGCGTCGGCAGGCAGGCCGATGTTCAGCGCATACTGCGCCTCGGTGGGCCGGGGGTGGTTGTTGCACAGGTACTGGTAGACCACGCGCAGGTCGGTGCGGAAGTCGTACGAGCGCGTGCCGCCCGCGAGCACGCCGCTGGTGAGCAGCACGGCGTCGTAAGGGCGCTTGCCATTGGCGGTGGTCTGGAACATCTCAGCCCCCTTGGCTGCCACGCTGGCGCCCCAGGACTGGCCGTGCAGCACCGTGCGCTGCGGCTGCGCTACGTGCTGCACAAAGATCTGCCGCAGGCGCTCGGTGTCCTCGGCCGCTGCGCGCACCTCCACGCCGCCCTGGCGGAAGGTGCTGCCCGCCCAGGCGTAGCCCGCACGGACCATGATGGACCAGCGCGTGAGGTCTTCGACCGACCGCTCCATCCTGGGCGCACCCAGCGCGGGGCCCCCGTGGGCATGCAGCACAAGGTGGCCGTTCCATTGCTGCGGCATGGCGATCAGGTAATACGCACCCGCCGAATCCTGGCCCGACAGGCAGCGGGCGATGGGTGCCAGGTCCTTGGGGCAGGCCGCAGCCACGGGGGCGGCCTCGGCCTTGGCAGAGACCGCGCTGGCCGCTGGTGCACTGCTGGGTGCCATGGGCGCACAGGCGGCCACCGCAAGGCACGCCAGGCCCAGCAGGGCCAGGCGGGGCAAAGGCAAATGGGGTTGCGGGGCAGTCATGGTGGATGTGTCTCCTTGAGGATTCTTATGGGCCGTTTCAAACCGAATGCCGCTGCATCGTAGAAACCGGCTTTCAATACGTCAAATAGGCAAAAATGTCCTAGGCGATACGATTTACATATGAACATCCTGCCATCTGCACCCGACCTCTGACATGGACATCCGCCAGTTGCGCTACTTTCTCGCGGTGGCCGAAGCCGGGCACATGACCCGCGCGGCAGAGCTGCTGGGCATGGCCCAGCCACCGCTCAGCCAGCAGATCAAGGCCCTGGAAAACACGGTGGGTGTGGTGCTGTTCAAGCGCCATGCCAAGGGCGTCACGCTGACCGAGGCGGGGCAGACACTGCAGGCCGATGCCGCCCGCCTGGTGCATGACTTCGACGCACTGCAAAGCCGCATGCAGCTGCTGGCCGAGGGCAAGACCGGCCGGCTCGTGATTGCCTTCACCAGCTCGGCCGCCGCCCATGAATTCACCCCGTTTGCCTTGCGGGAGTGCCGCGCCCGCCACCCCGGCCTGGTGCTGGAGATTGGCGAGAACAACGCCGCCGAGATCACCGAGGCCGTGGCCGATGGCCGCCTGCACTGTGGCCTGCTGCGCGTGCCCGTGGCGCGGCCTGCGGGCCTGGTGTTCGATACGCTGCAGCACGAGCCCGCCATGGTGGCCCTGCCCATCGACCACCCGCTGGCACAACGCCAGCGGCGCGGCAAGCCGCTGCCCATCCAGATTGCCGACCTGGAGGGCGAGCCCATGATCCTGGTGCGCCGCCCGGGCGCGCCCGGCCTGTATGCCAACCTGCTGGCGCTGTGTGCTGAGCAGGGCGTGCGCCCCCGCGTGGTGGCCGAGGTGGCGCGCATGCTGACCAACCTCAACCTGGTGGCTGCGGGCACGGGCATTTCCGTGGTGCCTTCATCGATGCTGGGCGTGCACCGCTACGCCATTGCCTACCGGCCGTTGGTGGATGGCGGGCGGCTGAATGTGCCCCTGACGCTGGTCTATCGCGCCGAGGACAACGTGGGCCCGACAGCGACCTTCACCCGCTTGCTCCAAACGCTGGCGGGCGAAAAGCATCCGGCGGCCACCACCGAGCACCCCCAAAAAAAGGCTGCCCGGTAGTCCACCCGGCAGCCTTCGTCAGTATCAGCGCAGCCCCTGCTCTGGAGCCGCCACCGATCACATTGCGCAGCTCAGTTGTTGCCCAGCGCAATCCCCTCCCGGCGGGGATCGGCGCCGCCGGCATAGGTGCCCGCACCTGGGTTGCGCGACAGCAGGCCCGCATTGCCGTTGGACCGCACACCGTTGAACACCGCTCCATGCAGGCCGCTGGTGAAGGAGTCGGTCTGCGCCACGGTGTGGCCACGCGCCTTGAGTCCGTCGCGGATGGCAGCGGTGTCGATGAGCGAGCCCTTTTCGATGGACGTGGTGGCGTTGGTCTGCGCACCGAAGTTCGGCAGGTTGATGGCCTGCTGGACGTTCAGGCCCCAGTCCGTCATGCCCAGGATGGTCTTGGCGGTGTACTGGATGATGGCACTGCCTCCTGGCGAGCCGACCACACCTTCGAGGTCGCCCGTGGCGGCGTTGAAGATGATGGTGGGTGCCATGGAACTGCGGGGGCGCTTACCGGCCTGCACGCTGTTGGCAATGGGGTTGCCTGCCGCGTCGGTGGCCGTGAACGAGAAGTCGGTGAGCTGGTTGTTCAGCAAGAAGCCGCGCACCATCTGCAGGCTGCCGAAGCCGTTCTCGATGGTGGTGGTCATGGACACCGCGTTGCCCGCGTTGTCGATGATGGACATGTGCGTGGTCGATGGCAGGGCCAGTGAGCTGTCCTTGCCCGTGGCGCCCGTGACACCCGGCGGGATGCCGGCCACCGGCACGCCCATGCTCTTTTGCAGGCTGATGAGCTTGGCGCGCTCCTTGAGGTAGTCGGCATTGATCAGCCCGGCCTGGGGCACGTTGACGAAGTCAGGGTCGGCCACATACAGCGCGCGGTCGGCATAGGCCAGGCGGTAGGCCTCGGACACCACGTGCACGGAGTCGAGCGTGTTGGGCTTCATGGCCGCCAGGTCAAAGCCCTGCAGCAGGCCCAGCGTCTGCAGCACCGCGATGCCGCCGGAGCTGGGCGCGGGCATGCCACACACGCGGTACTGCACGCGGTAGACGCCGCACACGGGCTCACGCACCTTGTGGGTGTAATCGCTCAGGTCATCGAGCGCGAGCTTGCCGGGGTTGGTGGGATGGCTGACCACCTTGGCCACGATGTCCTTGGCGATGTCCCCCTTGTAGAACGCATCGGCACCGCCCGCTGCAATGGCCCGGAGGGTGGCTGCAAATTCAGGGTTCTTGAGCAGCGTGCCCGCCGCCTTGGCGGTGCCGTCGGCGTTGAGGAAATAGCTGGATCCGGGCTCGCCCTGGGCCTTGATGCGCGCGGCCGACCCGGCAATGGACACACTCATGCGCTGCGAGATCGCAAAGCCGTCTTCGCTGAGCTTGATGGCGGGCTCGAACAGGTCCTTCCACGGCAGCTTGCCGTGGGCCTTGTGCGCGGCTTCGAGCATGCGCAGCACGCCCGGCGTGCCCACCGACAGGCCGCCGTCCACCGCCGCCAGAAAGGCCAGGGGCTTGCCATCGGCGCCGATGAAGAGGTTGGGCGTGGCGGCCTTGGGCGCGGTCTCGCGGCCGTCGTAGGCCAGCAGCTTGTTGGCGCCCTTGTCGTAGTGCAGCATGAAGGCGCCACCGCCAATGCCCGACGACTGCGGCTCCACCAGGTTCAGCACCATCTGCACGGCAATCGCAGCATCTGTGGCCGTGCCGCCCTTGGCCAGGATGTCGACACCTGCCTTTACCGCCAGAGGGTTGGCCGCCGCCACCATGTCCTTGTTGGCATAGCTGATGGTTTTGGGCGTGTAGCCCGAGGGCGGCTCGGGCGGCACGTACTGCTCGGTGGGCTCAGGCGTGGCCACCGGGGTGGTGGGGCCGTCACTGCCGCCACAGGCGGCCAGCACGGCCAATGCGGCAATGCTCAGTCCCAGGGCGTAGGGGTTGCGTCGAAAAACAGAAAGCGACATGGATGAAATCCTTGAAAAAAGGGCGACGGGAGGGGCCAGGAACGGCGTGCCATGGGCAAACAGCGCACCACGCACCGGGTGGATGCACGGTGCGAAATTACGGGGACTTGACGCAGATTCCGTGCCAACGATGCCTTGACAGTATGTAACGACAGCCCTGAAAAAACTTTGCTTTTATGCCCTGATTAACGCCCAATAAGGGAAACGATTTCTCACATATCCCTTGAAACAGAATCTGGATTCCATTGACCGCCAGCTGCTGGCGATGCTGCAACACAACGCCGAGACGCCGCTGGCCGAGCTGGCCGAGGCCGTGCACCTGTCCAACACGCCCTGCTGGCGGCGCATTCAGTGGCTGCGCGAGAAGGGCTACATCACCCGCCATGTCGCCCTGGTGGACCCGCGCAAGGTGAATGTCGGTGTGACGGTGTTCGTGGCCGTGAAGACCAACCAGCACCACCAGCAATGGTTTGACACCCTGCGGGATGCCGTGATGGGCATCCCTGAGATCGTCGAGTTCTACCGCATGAGCGGGGATGTGGACTACCTGTTGCGCGTGGTGGTGCCCGACATCCGCGCCTACGATTCGGTCTACAAGCGGCTCACGCAGGCCGTGGCGCTGTCAGACGTGAGTTCGAGCTTTGCGATGGAAGAAATCAAGTTCACCACGGCGCTGCCGCTGAACTATGCGCAGTAGCGGCCACCGAGGTGACCGTCTGCGCACAGGCCCTGATCAGTACTTGCCCATGTAGTCGCGTTTGCCCAGCTCCACGCCGTTGTGCCGCGCAATGGCATAGGTCGCGTTCACGTGGAAGAAGAACTGCGGCAGACCGTAGTGCAGCAGGTAGTGCTCGCCGACGAACTGTTTTTCGCGCGGCGTGCCCGGCTGGATGGTGATCTGGCGCGTGGCGGCATCGGCAAACGCAGCCTCTGGCAGGCCTTCGACAAACGTGAGCACGGTGTCGATGCGTTCATTCAGGTCGGCGAAACCGGGGCGCTCGGCGTCGGGGAAGGACGGCACCTCCACTCCGGCCAGACGCGCCGCCACGCCCTTGGCAAAGTCGCAGGCAATCAGCACCTGGCGCGCCATGGGGAACATGTCGGGGAACAGCCGGGCCTGCAGCAGGGCATCCGGCTCGATCTTGCGCGCCGTGGCATGGGCCTCGGTCTTGGCCAGCACGTCTTTCAGGGAGCCCAGCATCTGGCGAAAGACGGGGATGCTGGCGTTGTAGATGGGGTGGGTCATGGGGTGTCCTGGAAATGGTGTGAGGCAGCAGCAGGGGCCACTTGATGCCCCATCGCCGGGCCGCATTGCAACACACCCCACCCAGGCTTGCAGCTGAAAGGTCAAGCAGGCCGCGACTGGGCCAGTGCAATGGCCGCCTGGATCGCTGCGCGGGCCTGGGGGCTGTTCTTCCAGCAGGTGGAGCCCACCATGGCCGAGGCCGTGGAAACAATGTCCAGGGCATTGGCCTTGCCCAGATGCGCCAGCGATTCAAAGCCCATCTGTTCAAGCCGGGCGACGACGGTCGGCCCCACGCCCTTCACGTTGAGCAAGGCGCGGCGTTCTTCAAGGGGAAATGGCATGGCAGGAGTATGCGGGAGCCTAAGAGTTGTCGGACTGAGAGATCGTCGGCTGCAAATCGACCGCGACGATATTTAACGTCCACCCCCGCCCCTGCGCCTCATCGCCAGCACTCCGAAAGCCACCGCCACACCAAAAACCACGTGCACCACCAGGCTCGGCAGCACCACGGCCAGCCCCAGGCTCCAGGGCAATGGATCACCAAAGTAGATCGGGAGCGCCAGCGAGTTGACGGTTGCGTAATAAAGTGCACCGTAGACAGCACCCACACCCAGCGCCCCGCCTGTGACCATACGGTGCAGTGGCAACACTACCAGGGGAAGGGCAGACACCCAGCCTAGAACCAGGTGTTGAACGAATAGCGCGACGGGCCCGGGCTGCGCAAGGTACAGGGCCGCAAACTTGGGGCCGTAGTGCCCGACGCGCATCTCCAGCAGCCGAAAGAGCCAGCCCGCCGGCATCATGGCCAGCGCAGCGAAGGTGCCCGCCGCGATGGATTCCAAAGCAATCTTGCGCATGGGTGTGTACGAACAGGGCAATGAAGGGTTGGTGACCTAAAAGCAGCAAGCTCCGTTGCGGCCAAGCCCCGGCCGGGGCTACCGATGCGGGGCGCGCGTTCAGCCTGGCATTAGAACGCGTTCGACCTGTCTCTCGACAGCCTCGCCAGCGCGGCGGGAGTGCCCGTAGCTGCCCCAGCGTCCTTCAGACCGCCGTCGCCAGAGGCCTGGCAGCCCGTGCCGCAACCCCCACCCCCACCAGCGCCGCCGACACCACACTCAGCGCCAGCGTAAAGGCCGAGCCGTAGAAGATGCCTGAGGTCATGCCGTGGTCCAGCATGGCGCCAAACACCGGGGCGGCCAGGCAAAAGCCCAGGTCCAGACCCGAATACACGGTACCGTACACACGGCCCGTGGCGCCCGGGGGCGCAGCGCGCTTGATCAGCATGTCGCGCGAGGGGCCGGCCAGGCCTGTGCCAAGGCCAGCCACCGAAGCCACCACCACGGCTGCCATGGCGGGCAGGAGCCCCAGGCCCACCAGCACCAGCAGCGCCGCCGAACCCAGCAGGCACACCGAGATGATCTTCTCCAGCCGCTGCACACGCCCCACCAGGAAGCCGCCGATCAACATGCCCACCGCGCCGCACAGCATGTAGCCCGTGACCACCATGGCCGTGATGCTCAGCGGCAGGCCATACATGGACTGCAGCGCCGGGCTGGCAAAGCTCTGGATGGCACTCAGGGCGCAGGTGCTCCAGAAGAAGAACGAGAAACACAGCCACACCGAGGGCAGCTTGAGGAAGGCCATGGGGTGCTCGGGCTTGGCAGCCCCTGCCCCGCCCTTGGCCTGGTGCGCCCAGGCGCCCTGGCGGTCGTCCAGCGCATCGCGGTTCCAGACCATGATGGCCAGCACCACCAGGGCGAACAGCCCACCGCACAGGCAGGCCGTGCGCCACGAGCCCGTGGCCGTGGCAATGCCCGCCATGAACACGGGCGCCGTGGCCCAGCCCAGGTTGCCGCTGATGCCGTGCACCGAAAAGCTATGCCCCAGGCGCTGCGGCGACACGCGTTTGTTCAGGATCGTGAAGTCCACCGGGTGGAACGGCGCATTGCCCAGACCGGCCAGCGCGGCCGCCAGCAACAGGCCCCAGTAGCCCTGCGCGGTGCCCGCCGCCAGGCCCGCTGCTGCAAAACTCGACAGCGCAAAAAACATCACCGGCCGCGCGCCCACGCGGTCCACGATGAAGCCCGACAGCGCCTGGCCCACGCCCGAGATCACAAAAAACACCGACACCAGCAGGCCGAGCTCGGAATAGCTGAAGCCAAACTCGCCGATCAGCCACGGGAACAGCGGCGGCAGCAGCATGTGGAAGAAATGCGAGCTGCCATGGGCCAGGCCAACGAGGCCGATGGTGCGGGCGTCCTGCCGCAAGGGCACGGGGTTGGCGGTGGCGCCAGAGGATGAAGCGGTCATGGGCTTGATCTTAGGCACGCAGGCTTCGGCAGGTTTACGATAGGCGGCCAACTTCTATCGCAAACATGCCAAACCCCGCCGCCGCACCCGCCCCATCCCCCGAGCCGGTGGTGGAGCATTTTGCCGCCCAGGTTGTGCCCCGTCCAAAAAGCGGGAGCTCGCGCGGAGCGGGGCGCGGGATGTCGTACGTGGGCTCGCTCACGCCCGAGCTGTTTGTGCCTACCCCCGCCCGCCCGGTGCGCGCCAAGCTGCGCTGGCTGGCAGCCGACACCCAGGTGATGCCCCACAGCCACCCCTGGGCGCAGGTGGCGATCTCCACCACGGGCGTGATCCGGCTCACGGTGAACCACGGCACCTACATTGTTCCGCCGTCGCGCGCGCTCTGGATTCCACCCGGCGTGGAACATGCCGTGACCATGGTGGAAGACGCCGACCTGCGCACGCTGTACTTCCACCAGCCGCGCGGCCGGTGCGGCCCGGGCGCCCTCGGCGGCGATGGCGCCGGCCCCAGTCATCTCGGCGAAGACGATTCGGCCGCCTGGCGCCAGTGCCGCGTACTGGAGGTGTCCGACCTGCTGCGCTCGCTGGTGCGCGAGATGCCCACCACGCCCGACGGCGGCCCCGCCCTCACGCCCGCCCAGCGGCTGCGCGAGCAGCACCTGAGCGCCCTCATCCGCGATGAACTGGCCCGCGCCGCCGCCGTGAAGCTGGGCGTGGACCTGCCCCAGGACAAGCGTCTGCGCCACCTGTGCGAGGCCGTGCTGGCCGACCCCACGCGCCATGAAACACTGGCCGACTGGGCGCAGGACACGGGCGCCAGCCCCCGCACCGTGGCGCGCCTGTTCCGCTCCGAGCTGGGCAGCACCTTCACCCAGTGGCGCCAGCAGGTGATCCTGGCCAAGGCCGTATCGCTGGCCGCCGGGCGCATGCCCATGGGCCAGATCGCCGCCGAACTGGGCTACAGCGCCAGCGCCTTCAGCGCCATGGTGCGCAAGTCGGTGGGGCAGCCGCCGGGGCGGTTTCTGGGGCAGCAACACCCGGCGCCTGTGCAATAGAGGCTGTGCAAGGCTGCACCACCGGCCTGCGCACGCGTGAAAGGGCTCAAAACGGCGCGCTCCTTACGCGCCAACGGCGTCTTGTCCTTCGAACTTGTCGCTGCCCGCCTACGTTTGGAAACATGTGTTGCGCCCACAGTGAGTTCATCCCTAGCACCAGGTTTGAACCCCATGACAAAACAGATTCGCCACCATGTGGCAGCCCTTTTCCTGCTTCTTCCCATCGCCAGCGCCCTGATGGTCGTTCCAGGTACGGTCATGGCGCAGCCCGCCGCCCCTGAATTGCGATCACTGCAGGTAGCGACAGACGACGGTCTGCGGGCCGGCGCCGACCTGCAGTTCACAGTAGAAGGCACACCGCGGGGCAGGGTTCAGCTCCGTGTGGCTGGCGTGCCCCGCGCCATCGTGCTGCAGGAAACCGAACGGGGCGTATACACGGGCAGCTACACAGTCCGCCGCCAGGACCGGCTCAACGAAGGCAGCGCCGTGCGCGCCACGCTGAAGGTGCGCAACCGCACCATCACCAGCAACTACACGCTTCCGGCCAACATTGGTGACCGGAACGTGGTGGCCGCACCGCCACCCGGACTGAAGATCGACCGTTTCTCGGTCGCCCCCATTGACAAGATGGAGCCCGGCGCCGAATTGCGCTTTACGCTGAACGGCGCGCCCGGAGGCCGGGCGGATTTCGACATTCCCGGTGTCATCGACAACGTGCCGATGCGTGAGGTATCGCCCGGCGTGTATGAGGGCGCGTACACCATCCGCCGCATGGACAACCTGGCGCCATCGCGGCCCACGGTCGCCACCTTGCGTGTCGGGGAACGCACGGTTTCGTCGACCCTGACCCAGCCTTTGATCGCCGATGCCAAGCCGCCGGTGATTCGCCACGTGTCGCCGCGCGACGGGGAAACGGTCCCGCGCAGTGCGGCCACTTCGGTGTCCGGCACGTTTGATGACGTCGGTGGTGTGGGTGTAGACCCCAAGAGCGTTCGGATCGTGATCGCGGGTCGCGATGTCACGTCCGCCTCGCAGGTCACGCCGCAGTTTTTCACCTACCGCGCTGACCTGCCCACCGGCCGGTATCCGGTCGAAGTGACCGCCCGGGACCTGGTGGGCAACGGCATGCGCCAGAACTGGACCTTCAACATCGCTTCGCAAGTGAACGCCGCGCCCACCACGGTGCAGCTGCAGGTGACCAGCCACGCCAACCATGCCACAGTGGACAGAGGCGCCGTGGTCGTGCGCGGCCGCACCGTGCCTGGCGCGGTGGTGGATGTCAAGGTGAATGCGGTCGGCACGCTCGTCGGTGCGTTTGGCCTGAACCAGGAATTGCTGTCGCAGCGTGTGCAGGCAGATGGCAACGGTGACTTCTCGTTCAGCTTCACATCGCAAATACCGCTACCCGGCACACGCTACGAAGTGACGATGAACGCCGAAAGGGGCGGCATGGCCCCGACAGAGACTCAGCTGGTGCTGTTCCAGAAATAGGGCGCTGCCGGCACCTCGGCGGTGACCCGAAATCGCCGACTACCCACGGACCCCTCGCGGGTCCATTTTTTTGGGCGGAGCCTTTGCGGCCTGCCACCCGGGCATGGGGGCGGCTGATAGCCCTGGCCTTCGGTCTTACGTGTTGATCACCGCCAAAGCCACTGCGCCAGTGGGCGCCACCCCTTTTGATAGAAATAGCCCCCTAGCGCTTGACCACAAGGCGCTTTTAGCTATTACTTCAGTAGCATCTTTGAAATCCCGGTGACTGCCTCCCGCAGAAGCCGGAGGTAATGTACGACCCGGAGACTGCGCGGTGAAAGGAACACCCGCTGCAGCGTGCACATCCCCATCCACCTCACTGCACCCCCATGACCACCGCCCCACCCCGCCGCGATGACATCCACAGCTACGAGCCCCGCCTGGGCCACGGCCTGCCGCACGACCCGTTCAATGCCATCGTGGGACCGCGCCCCATTGGCTGGATCTCCACGCAGAACGCAGCAGGTGCCACCAACCTGGCGCCCTACAGCTTTTTCAACGCCTTCAACTACGTGCCGCCCATCGTGGGCTTTGCCAGCATTGGCTACAAAGACACGGTGCGCAACGTGCAGGAGACGGGCGAGTTCGTGTGGAACCTGGCCACGCGCGAGCTGGCCGAGGCCATGAACCAGAGCTGCGCCGCCGTACCGCCCGAAGTCAGCGAGTTCGCGCTGACGGGCCTCACCCCCCTGCCCTCTACCCGTGTGCGCCCGCCGCGCGTGGCAGAAAGCCCGGTCACCTTTGAATGCCGCAGCACGCAGATCCTGCAGCTGCAAGGCGCGGACGGAATGCAGGTGGACACCTGGCTGGTGCTGGGCGAGGTGGTGGCCGTGCACATCGACAAGGCGCTGCTCAAGGACGGGGTGTACGACACAGCGAACGCCGGCCACATCCTGCGCGGCGGGGGCCCGGCCGATTACTTCACGGTGGGGCCGGAGCAGTTGTTCAGGATGTTCCGGCCCCGGTAGCGGGTGCCACGGTTCAGGCTGCCGCGTTGTTTTGCACCAGGTCCATCGCAAACCGCCCGTGGCCCACGGACCAGTCGGAATAGTCGTTTTCGTGCATGAAGATGAACACGTCGGCCGGGGCCACGCCCGCCATGGCCTGCAGGTTGCGCGCAATGGCGGCGTAGAGGGTGCGCTTCATCGCGTCGCTGCGCCCGCGCCGCAGCGTGATCTCGACCACCACCACGCGGTCGGAGCGGGCCACGCCGTTGAAGGTGGGGCTGCAGGCAAACTCGCCGGGGGCATAGCCAGCCACCAGGTTGAACAGCTCGTCCGGCGGCATGCCGATGGCGTCTACCAGCGCTTGGTGGATGCCTTGAACGATGGCATTGCGCATAGCGGCTGGGGTGTCGTGCGGAACGTTGGTGCGGATGAATGGCATGGGTCTTTCTTATGTTCTCTTGAATCAAATAGCAAAGTTGAAATGGCAGCAGCTGGTTTGCAAATGATTCAAGCACCTACCGCCTATCAGCCAAACAATTGTTGCTATCAATTTTGTTTCTGAAAAGCGATGATTTGGCCGCTTTTATGTGTCTTAAAATCACATAGATGAGTCACCGGCTGCCCCCACTGAGTGCCCTGCGTGCGTTTGAGGCGGCGGCCCGCCTCGGCCGCATGACGGCGGCAGCGGAAGAGTTGTCGGTCACGCCCGGCGCCATCAGCCGCCAGGTGCGCCAGCTGGAGCAGCACCTGGGCGTGGCCCTGTTCGACGGCAGCAAGGCCCGCCCCACCCTCACCCCGGCGGCGCATGTGCTGCAGCCGGTGCTGACCACCGCCTTTGCCCACATCGCCGATGCGGTGCGTGAGGTCAGCGACCCCAGCCGGGGGCCGCTGGACGTGGCCTGCTTCAGCACCTTCACCGTGAAGTGGCTGATCCCCCGGCTGTTCGACTTCCAGGCGCAGCACCCGGGCATCGAGGTGCGCCTGCGCACCACCGACGCAGGCACCGGTGCGGGCCGCATGCACGGCGACCTAGCCATCACTGCCGAAGAGGCCACCGGGGCGTGGGGTACCAGCAAGGAACAACGGTTGTTCCCCGAACACCTGGGCCCGGTGTTGAGCCCCGAACTGGCGCAACGGGTGGCGCTGCACCAGCCCGCCGATCTGGTCGACCCGGCCCTCGCTCCCTTGCGCCTGCACACCCGCACGCGGCGCAATGCCTGGGCCATGTGGGGGGCAGCGGCGGGCGCTACCGTGCCGCTGCCCACGCCTTCACAGGCGGGGCCCGAGTTCGAGCACTACTACTTCACGCTGGAGGCCGCCGTGCGCGGGCTGGGCATTGCCGTCGCCCCCTGGCATCTGGTGATGGACGACGTGTTGGCGGGGCGGCTGGTGGCCCCGCTGGGTTTTGTGGCCTCCGGCTATGACTACGTGGTGCGCCGCCGCACCAGCGGCCCCCTGCCCCGGCTGGATGTGTTCTGTGCCTGGCTGCAGGCGCAGGCCCTTGCCAATCCCGTCCCTCCCGGGCCGCAAGGGCCACCGTCGGGCTGAGGGTCCTTTTTTTACCGCATCGGCAGCAGCGGAGCTGTCTGCGGTGCGATCCTGGCTCAGGGAACGCCCACTGATGGCAACAGCATCAGGGGCCGGTCCAGCAGTGGCGCGCACAGCCCTGAGGCCGGGTTGCGCGCCCATTGCTCGATCCAGGCCCAGACCAGCTGCACGCCGTCTGTGAGCGGCCCCGCACCGCGCTGCAAGCCGTGGTTGGCGCCGTCCAGGCGGCGCGCGCAATAGGGCACGGTGCGCAAGGAGGCCAGCTCTGCAAAACGCTCGTAGGCCGCAAGGGGCACCAGCGCATCGTCGCCACCCCACACCTGCAGCAACGGCCAGGGGCTTCGCACCAGCGGCAGGGTCAAGGACCAGTTCCACAGGTCGCGCCAGTAGCCCAGGCTGCGGCCCTGCGCTACGGCGCTGTCGGGGCGGCGTCCAGCCACCATGCGGCCCAGTTCCTCCCAGTCGGCTTGCGCCCCCAGGCGCTGGGCTTGCAGGGCTCCCGCCTCCTGCGGATCAAGGCCACTGGAAGCCAGCACCACCAGGCCCGCGAGTTGCGGAACCTCGGGTGCCAGGGCGGGCAGCAGTTCGGCGCCTTCGGAGATGCCCACCAGCAGTTGCGGCAGCGCGGGTGCGCCTTCGCGCGCGCGTTGCTGCGCATCTGCCACCAACGCCGCACGGGCGTGGGCCAGCCAGCTGGAGAGGCGGTCTTGCTGCACGAAATCGCGTGCGCAGTCTGCAGGCGCCGTGCGCGCCTGCGGGTCCACGCCGGGCTTGTGCAACACCAGCACCTGGGCATGCAGCAGGCCGGCAAAGTAGCGGTCGGCAATCGGCCCCATGCCCGCGCAGCCGGAGCCGGGGATGACGATCACGCGATAGCGCAGCGAGGCGGTGCGCTCGCTGCGCGTGAGGGCCAGGAGCGTGGCGCCATCAGCGCCTGGCAAGGGCCGCAGTGCAAAGCGCTCCGCAGGGGGTGGCGTCTGGGTGGCTGCAGGAGCCTCCTGTGCATTGGCCTGTGCAGGCGCCGTGGGCGTCTCTGTGGAAGCCTCTGGCCCGTACACATTCACCAGCGATTCAGACGCTGCCGCCGCATAGAACGGCGGGGGCGAGGCGCAGCCACCCAGCACCACGGCAATGGCCGTGGCGACGAAAAACGCCAGCACCGGGTTGGCCAGGGGCCGCAAAGGTGCAGTAGAAGCAGAAAGGTGTTTAACGTTGAGCACAGGCCACAGTCTGGCATGACTGCGACCACCCCGGGCGCTGCACCTGCTACGGGTGGCCGCCCAGCGCGAGATGCCGAGCAAGGGACTGCAGCCCCCGGCGGTCGGCACCGAGTGGCAGCGCCTCACGGGGTTGCCACCCCTGCTACTTCAAGATGATGACCTGCTCAGGCTGCTGGGGCTGCGGCATGGGCATGGGCTGGCCGCCCTGTTGGTAGACCACGGGCGGGCGCACGCCGCGCGACAGGTTGGCGTCGGTGTAGCCCAGCTGCATGGCGAGCTGCTGGTACACGTCCTGCGCCAGCGACAGCGAGGTTTCGCGCATCACCTTGGCGCGATTGGGGGGGGCGATGTCGCCACGGATCGACAAAATCTTGGTGTCGTTGCCTTCGCCCTGGGCAGAGAACGCGGCCTTGATCTCGTAGGTCTTGGTGTTGATGAGCGAGAAGTCGGCCAGAAGCTGCAGGCCGTACTGGCGCGTGGCGCTGGTTGTGCCTTGCAGGGGCGAGAGCGCGTCGGTGAAGTCGATGCTGGAGACCACGCCGAACAGCACGTAGTCGGCGCCGTTGAACTCGCCCTTCTTGATGCGGCTGATCACGTCGTTGACCTGGGGCTGAACCTGCGGCGTGGCCATCTTGCCGCCCTGCACCTGGTTGAGCACCTGCTCGGCCTTGCTCGGCTGGGGCTTGCCTGCGTCAAAGCCCTTGCCCTGGATCAGGCGGAAGTACGTGCCCTGCAGGATGGCGCCCTTGATGTCGTTGGTGTAGCCGCCCAGCTCGCGCTGCTCGATGTAGCTGTAGCGCCCGGCCACGTAGGTGCCGCTGGCCTGCTCGGACGCCTGCATCGAGTGGCTGCCCGAGTGCGAGCCGCCACCGCCATAAGGGCCGTGGCTGTAACCACCGCTGTGGCTGCCGCCTGCGCTCATCTGGCTGCTGCGCTGGTAGGTACCGGCCACAAAGTATTCGGACACGCGCTGGGCGTAGGCCAGGTCGGTCACGGCGATCTTGGGCGCCGCGCCGGGCTGCTGCGCCTGGGCGCCCGTGCCCCAGGCCATCGTGGTGGCGGCGATCACGGCCAGGGCCGTGTGCAAAGTGGTTCTGCGTTGCATGGTGTGCTCCTTGTGAGCTAACGGAAAGTCATGAATTCATCGAGCGATGTGGCCTCAGCACCGACATCCTTCGAAACTGGCGCGGCCCAGGCCAGCGGCCGCCGCGCAAGGGCCGCCCCGCCGCGCTGGCGGCGTCCCCCTTCCCGCGCGCAGCGCGAGAGAAAGGGGGAAGCGGCGCAGCCGCTCAGGGGGTCACCTCTTACTCGTCTTCCGGATTTCCTTTTCGTCCTGCCACTCGATCGTGCCTTCCTGCACATCAAACAGCTTGAGCGTGAACTTGTAGTACACGTCCTTGGTCGCGTTGTTCTGCTTGACGATGCTGGTCAGCTCGCCTTCCATGCTGTACTTGGCGGCCGTCATCTGGCCGACCTTGGCGGTGGTACCTTGCTTGTACAGACCGCTCTGGTTCTGGCGCTGCAGCTCGTCCACACCGGCCTGCATCTCGTTGATGGAGCGCACGAAACGCACCTTGCCCGACTTGACCAGCGAGGTCTGGATCGAGTTCATCACGTTGGTGGTGTCGATGTATTCGCTGGTCTTGTTCTTCACGGTGGAGATCGTCACCGTGGGGCGGCCCTGGAAGATGCCGGTTTCGAGCAAACCGCCGGTCATCTTCTCGGCAATCATCTGCAGGTCGGTGGAGCCGAATTCGTTGGTCACCAGCTCGACGGCCTTGGCATCGCCGTAGTTGACCTGGCGGTCAAAACGCACGGTGGGCGAGGACAGGTTCTGGCAGGCCGACAGGGCCAGGGTGCTGGCCGCAAAGGCCAGGACCAGCGCGCTGCGCTGGATGCGGTTCTTGGTGTTCATGTTGGTTTACTCCTCACTCAAACAGGGATTGGCGCGGCGCGATCAGCGCGGCTCCACATTCATTTCCAGGCGCAGATCGACAGCCGCAGAGGTGGGCGCCACGCTCTTGACTGTCTGCTGGCCCAGGCCGAGCACGCTCATCTGCTTCCAGGATTCGCCATCGCCCACCTGGTTGCCCACGTTGTCCAGCCACTTGAAGCGGTAGAACACGGTGCGGTCGGTGCGGCCCATGTTGGCCATGTCGGCCTGCACGACCAGGATGTCGTTCTTGCGCACGATGCGCATCTCGCGCACGGCGATGCTGTTGGCTTCGCCACGCAGGGCGACCTTGGACGCCACGGCCAGCGGGGTGGCCGGGTCGTGCAGCTGGGCGCGGGCAGCGGTGGCCAGGGTCATCGCGAGGACCGCGCACGCAACTGCGGGTGCGGCGGCAGCAAGGGCAAAACGGGTTCTCATGCCAGAGGCTCCTTGAAAATGGGACATGTTCGGTTTCAGTTCTTGGTGGCAGGCGTGGCCGAGGTGGACTTGACCGCCGACTTGGGCACCGAGCGCGTGCGGGTGGTCGTCGTCGTGCGCACGGTGGTGGCAGGCTCTGCGGCGGGCTGCGGTGCCGCCGCCACGGTGGGCAGCTGCCCCAGCATGGCCACGTCGCCGGTCAGCACGCTGTTTTCATACATGCGCAGGGGCACCAGGGCGTACTGGCCGTCGATCTTGATGGGCTGGGGCAGCTGGCGGCCGTTCACGCTCACCACATGCTCGCCGGGCGGCAGGTAGCCACGGGCCACATACACGCGGCCGGGCAGCATGCGCCACATGCGGTCGTCGGCCTGCTCGGTGGCCACCGAGGCGGCCGCGCCGATGATGCCGCCGATGAGGCCGCCGCGCTTTTGCAGTTCGTTCTGCAGCACGCCCTTGGCCACGGCGCGGGTGAAGCCACGCAGCACCATGCCGGGCATTTCGTCCTTGAGCGCGCGGCGCGCCATCACGTTCACGTCCACCACTTTTTCCAGCTTGAGGTCGGTGCCAGCCGCGGAGATGGTGGTCAGCAGTGGATCGGAAGACGGCTCGATCACGGGGTAGGAGATGCTGGCCGTGACCAAACCACGGCCCGTGGGCACGGGAATGGTGAAGGCCTTGGGCTTGCGCGCGGGGGCATCACCGGCTTCGACGATGAAGAGCACGTCGGTCATGCGCTGGCGGCGCTTCCAGGTGAAGCCCGTGCGCGTGTCCAGGCCGCGCAGGCCTTCTTCGAGCACGCCGGTTTCGGGCTTGAGCTCGATGGCCTTGCGGTAGCCGGGCGCGGCCAGGCCAGGCTCGTTGAGCATTTCGTACAGAAAACCGGCCAGGTAGTGCGAAAGCGCGTTCTGGTAGCCGTTCTTGAGCGCCAGCACTTCGGGATCGTTCAGCGTCTCGACGGGGTAGCCGTTGAGTTCCTTGCCGCCAGAGGTGGCGCCCTTGGACTTTGCTTCTTCTTCAGCGGCCAGGGTTTCCTTGGCGCGGAACTCGGCAATGATGGCTTCGCGCTCGTGGGTGCGCTTAATGTCCACACGGGCGTTTTCAAAGTCGCCCACGGCCATGCGGTTGAGCGCCAGGCGCGTGGTCACCCACACCTTTTCATAGTCCTGGCCCTCGTAGACCTTCAGGCGTTCGCTGATCAGCGCAGCGCCCACGGTGCCCATGAGTTTGCTGGGGTTGGTCTTGGCGGTTTCTTCCCATTCCTTGACCTTGTTGTCGGCCAGCAGGAAGGCGTTGGTGCTGTCGGGGTAGCGGCGGTCCATGCGCAGCAGCTCGCCGCGTTCCATGTTGTAGAGCAGCGCGGTTTTTTCTTCTTCGGTCTTGGCCGTGCTTTCGAGCTGGGCGATGGCTGCGGGAATGCCGCCGCTGCGGCCGGCGTTCTGCATGTCGGTCGCCAGCTTGTCATGGCTCTGCATGGTGGCGCAGCCCGTGAGGGCGGCGCTCAGGGCCAGCACCCACAGAAGGCGCGGGCGGAAACGGGATGGATGGGCGGTCATGAATGCTCCTTGCAGATCGGTGGTGGTGCACCAGAAAACCCCGGCCATGTCCACGCGCAAGACGGCACCGCGCTGCAGGCACACCCGTCAGAGTGGTGCGCCGCAGAGGCTGGTGGGGCCTGCAGGATGGGAGGTCCGGACAAGGAAGGTGCTGGCGGCCGGTGCGCCCCCTCCCGGCGCGTTCACGTGCTGCTGGCAGCCCCCTCTGGCTGTGAGTTTCTTGGTAGTTTTGTATGGGGTTGTAGCCAGGGACGCAATGTAGCAAAAGCTTGTATCTTTTCTGTAACCGTGGCGAACGGCTCAAATCGCAATCCAACAGTGCCATTTCATGCCTCGACGCGGTTCAGGGGCATGCGATACAGCCACACCACGCGGCCACCGGGCGCACGCAGCTGTGCACAGGGCAGAACGCCGGGCACCGCAAATTCCAGGCTCACCAGCCATGCCCCGGTTGCCAGCTCGGCCTGGGCCTTGGCGGCGGCGCGGGCCATGCTTTCGGGCCGTTGGAACAGATAGACCATGCGATAGGGGCTCCAGTCCTCGGCCCACATGTCGGCGCGCCGCACCTGGGCCCAGGGGCACCGCAGGGCGCACAGCAGGCGCAGGGGCCAGCTCCATTCGATGCCCTCCAGCTGTGCGGCCGGGTAGGCATGGCGCAGCGCCTTGAGGCCATCGCCCACGCCGCTGCCCGCATCCAGCACGCGGGCACCCAGCGGCAGCGGGGCCTGCGAGGCCAGCGACTGCAGCGCATGGTGGGGCGTGGGAAACAGCGGCGCATCGCGCCAGGCGTTGAGCGGGTAGACCAGCAGCAGCAGCGCCAGCGGCACCAGCCAGGCCCAGGTCGGCAGGGTGGCCGCGCCCAGCAGCGCCAGCGACAGCGGAAAGCCCGCCGCAATCAGCCCCCGCCTCCACCAGCTATCGCCCAGGACACTGGCCGCCGTCCCCAGCAGGCAAGCGACCAGCAAGGCAGCCACGGGCGGAACCGCGCGCTGGAGCGCTACAAAAATCAGCCACGCGCACGCCCACGCGACCAGCGCGGGGAGGGGCCAGGGCATGCGCAGGGCCAACATGGGTTCTTAACGGCCCAAAATGCCGCGCAGCAGGTTGACGGGGTTCACCACGTTGCCCGCGTTGCCGGATTCCGCACCGCCGTCGCCAGCGGGCTGCTGGCCGGTCGGCGCACCGCCCATGCCGCTCGAATAGGCACCGCCCGAAGCGGCCGGCGGAGCAGCCCCCATGCCCCCGCGCCGCCCCTGCATCTCCTCGCCCAGCATGGCCATGGTGTGTGATTTCACACGCACGCGCACAGCCCATTCGGGCTCCCACGCGGCCTTGGGGTCCGCCGGGCGCGGGGGGTGCACGATGTGGCTTTCGCCGCCATAGGCCATCATGCGCAGCATGGGCGTGGCGTCGCGCCCGCCGCCTGCAAAGATGCCCTGCGGAATGGCGCACTGCGTGGTTTCGGGCTGCAGCAGCACACGCTCCTTGAGCCAGCGGTCGATGGTGGCGGGCGACAGGTAGTCGAACAGGCCCATGCCCGTGTCGGGCGTCTCGGCGCTGGACCACATGATCAGGTCGTCCCCGCTCTGCGACATGGCGTGCAGGTAGTAGGCGCGCGCATTGCGCACGGGCTGCCAGCTGGTGCCCATGCTGTCCTGCGGCTTGCCGGTGGTGCGCAGGTCGATGGCGGGCATGAGGTCTTGTGCCGCACCCAGCGTGAACTTCATGGACGCAGGCACACCGTCGCCGCGCACCTGGTGTTCGCCCACCAGCGAGCTGTCCCGCGACAGGCTCACCTGGTTGCGTTCGTTGGGGTACAGCGCATAGGCCGGGCCCACGCGCGGCCCCCGGTCGGGCACGGCGCGGCCGGCAAACGCCTGTGCGTAGTCGGTCGGCTTGGCGCGCGCCAGATCGATGACGCGCGGCTGGCCCGCACGCACCGAGGCGCCGCAGCCCCAGTACAGCAGGATGCGGCCCTTGGGCTGGTGCTGCTGGTATTCCTGCGGCACCTCGCCCGGCTCGGTCTGGGTGGGCTGGGCACGGGGTGGGATCAGCGGAAGGGATTCGCCCATGCGCATGCCAGGTGGTATGGCCTGGCTGGCTTCGACGCCGGGGCGCAGGGTGTTGTGCAAGGCGATGTCGATCACACGCGGCGGCATGATGGACATGGCGCGGGCGTGGCCATAGGACGTGTTACCACCACCCGCCCTGCCCTGCGCGCCACCGCCCATCCCCCCCATCAGGCCGCCGAGCATGCCACCGCCACCGGGCAGGCTGTCCATCTCAGGCATGCCCGCCATGGTGCCGGTGGAGACATCCATCCACAGCTGGACTTTGGGGGCCTTGGTGGTTTGGGCCTGGGCGCCCAGGCTGGCGATGCACAGGCCAACGGCCAGGCAGGCGGGGGTCAGGACGAAGCGCAAAGAGGTCATGGGGGTCTGCTCCAGGAGATACATGGATCACCCGGCAAACCATCGTGGGCCACAGGGCGGCACTTTCGCCGCCCTGTGAAGAGGCCTTGCGGTCAACCCGGGTGTGTTGAACGCAGCGCAGTGTAGGCCCCGCACAGACGCATTTTGCCTGTGCAAGTTACTGCTGGAAACCGTTTGCGTGCGCTATTTCACGCATCTGGCGGCGGACAAGGGGTACGGCGATGCACTCCTCTACGTATTGCACGTACCGTGAGCCCGGCGCGGCTCCAGCCCGGGCGCCAAACAAGGACCGCCACGCTGCGAGGGGATATCGCCCCTGGGGAAGGCACCGCGGAAGACTGAGGACGGCTCGTGGTTAGCCGTCGTTGCGCTTGGCGGATACCACGGTGGAAGACGCTAGCCGCACGTTCAACTGGCTCCAAGGGATGTCACAGAGCGTCTCTGGCTTTGGCCACTTCTCTGGCCCGACCGCGAGATCGACGGGTGCGCCGACTTCGAGCGGTGCACCGGAACCTTGGCTACAGAGAACTAAGCCGCTGTTCGGAGCCCTGATAACAACAAGTTGCGTTTGCGGCCGATAGGCACTTTGCAGAGGATCCTGGTCGTCGATGCCCAGAGTCTGGCTCTCGTAGTCGTAGACCGTGAAAACTTCGTCCTCGTTCGTGCGCAAGAAGTACATGAGGCCGCCATGCTCCGGCTCTTGGAAGCGCCTGGCTTCCGTGAAGACGTATCGTTCTTCGTTGACCAGCGAATCCGCAAGATCTTGTCGCAGCAGTGGCCGATAGTCAGGCAAGGTACGCACCCATTTGACGCTCGACCTGACCGCTAGGACAGCGCAGGCTGGTGTGGCCAGGGCCATGACCCACAACGTTGCGGTACTGCGCAACCCGAGGTGGACGTCCCATACCTTGCTTGCGAGCCAACCAAGCAAGAGCCAAACGACAACAAGCGCCAGCAGGCTGGTTGCCCACAGAACAAACGCGTTTTCAATTCCTTGCTTCAGTCGGGTTGCTGCGGTGGGTGCGCTCGAAAACAGCTTGCCGATGGCCGCTTGCTCCTCGGGTGTGGCAGGACGTTGATGCCCGTGCGGCGCATCCGAAGCACTAACTTCCTTCACGATGCACCCCACTGCGTTCCCCGAAAAATCTTTAACAGGTTCAGAGCACTACCCGACGGAATAGTCAGCCGCGCAGGCGATCGATCAGCCCGTTAAGCGCTTCGAGCGAGCCGAACTGAATCGCCAACTCGCCCATGTCCTCCACCCGGCCATGGCGTTTCACACGCTTTTTGACGCGCACCTCGACCTCGGCCATGAGCAGGTCTGAGAGCTCTTCTTCCACGCGCTTCATGTCGCGCGACTTTTCCTTCTGGGGCTTTTGCGGCACCAGGCTGAACTCGGCACCGATCTTCTTGACCAGCGCTTCGGCCTCGCGCACCGACAGCTTCTTGGCCGCAATCTGGTTGCCCGCCGTGATCTGCGCAGCGCGGTCCAGCGACAGCAGCGCGCGCGCATGGCCCATGTCGATGTCGCCCGCCATCAGCATGGTCTGCACGGGCTCGGCCAGGTTCAACAGGCGCAGCAGGTTGCTGGCCGCGCTGCGCGAGCGGCCCACGGCCTGCGCGGCCAGTTCGTGCGTGAGGCCAAACTCCTTGACCAGTCGCTGCAGGCCATGGGCTTCTTCCAGCGGGTTGAGGTCTTCGCGCTGGATGTTCTCGATGAGCGCCATGGCGGCCGCCGACTCGTCGGGCACGTCGCGCACCAGCACCGGCACCTCGGCCAAGCCCGCCAGGCGCGAGGCGCGGAACCGCCGCTCGCCCGCGATGATTTCGTACTTGCCCGCGTTGTCCCCACCCGTCAAGCGCCGCACCAGGATGGGCTGCATGATGCCCTGGGCCTTGATGGATTCGGCCAGCTCGTACAGCGCCCCCTCGTCCATGCGCGTGCGGGGCTGGTACACGCCGGGCACCAGCTCGGACAGCGGCAGGCTGCTGGGCAGCCCGGCTTCGGCCGCCTGGGCCTGCTCCACTTTTTCTTCGACCTTGGGGCCCAACAGGGCTTCCAGGCCACGGCCGAGGCCCTTGGGTTTTTTGGTGACCATGAAATGCGTCTCGCGAAAGGGAAAAAGGAATGGGAAGAATCAGCGGTCGATGATGACCAGCGTGCCACGGCTGCCGGGTGCCACGGCGTGGGGCACGCCTGCGGGCACGATGAACACCTCGCCCGCATTCACCTCGGTGACCTGCCCTTGCAGGTCCAGTCGCATGCAGCCGTCGAGCACCAGCAGCGCCTCGTCAAAGTCGTGCGACTCGTCGGGGTAGGCGGCGTCGTCCATGCGCAGCACCTTGACGTTGGCGCCTGCCGCCTGGCCCACGATGGTGGAGCTCCAGGCGCGGGGCAATTGGTCGGCGATGGCGGACAGGTTGATTTTGGTCATGGATCGGTTCACTGAGAAATTCGGTAGCTGACGGCTACACGGCGCACCACGCGCCACAAGGCCCAGCGGCTCATGCCGGGTTGGCCAGCTGCATCAGCCAGCCGTGCCCCTCGTCCCAATCGCCCAGGCCCGATTCGGCATTGATGTGGCCGCGCTCGCCGTAGTCGATGAAGCGAGCGCCCCAAGCCTGCGCCAAACCCTCAGCGCGCTCCAGGCTGCAATACGGATCATTGCGGCTGCCCACCAGCAGCGCCGGGAACGGCAGGGGCTTGCGTGCAATGGGCGCCCAGCCGTGGATCTGCGCGGCCAGATCGGGCCGCTCCACATCGCCCGGTGCCACCAGCAACGCACCCAATACGCGGTGCGCGTTGGCCGAATGCGCAGCCCACCACGCGGTGAGAACGCAGCCCAGGCTGTGCGCCACCAGCACCACGGGGCCGTCGGCATCGACCACGGTCTCTTCCAGGCGCGCCGACCAGTCACCGCGCAGCGGGCGCATCCAGTCGTGCTGCTCCACGCGCTGGTAGCCGTGCACAGCCTCCCAGCGGCTTTGCCAGTGGTCGGGGCCAGAGTTCTGCCAGCCGGGCAGCAACAGGATGTTGGACGCCTTCATTACTATCAATTTAATAGCTGTTAGCGCTTTTCCATCAAGCGCCAGGTGCCATTTTTGCCATGGAAGATGCAGCAGCAGGCATGTTCTTCACGCGGTCCACCATCTCTTGCGCAAACTCGACGAAGGCTTGGCTGCCCTTGGCCGCCGGGTCAAACACCACGCCGGGCAAGCCGTAGCTGGGCGCTTCGGCCAGGCGCACGTTGCGCGGGATGACGCTGTTGAACACCTTCTCGCCAAAGTGGCCCTTGAGCTGGTCGCTCACCTGCTGCTGCAGGGTGATGCGCGGGTCGAACATCACGCGCAGCAGGCCGATGATCTGCAGGTCGGCATTGAGGTTGGCGTGCACCTGCTTGATGGTGTTGACCAGGTCGGTCAGCCCTTCGAGCGCGAAGTACTCGCACTGCATGGGCACGATCACGCCGTGGGCGCTGCACAGGCCGTTGAGGGTGAGCATCGACAGCGACGGAGGGCAGTCGATCAGCACGAAGTCGTAGTCACCATCGGCCTCCGCCAGCGCGGATTTGAGGCGCTTTTCGCGGTGCTCCAGCGCCACCAGCTCCACCTCGGCGCCCGCCAGTTCGCGGTTGGCGCCCAGCACCCAGTAGCCACATTTTTCCGACAACACGGCTGCCTCTTTGACCGAGGCGGATTCGAGCAGGACGTCGTACACCGTGAGGTCGAGGCTGCGCTTGTCCACGCCCGAGCCCATGGTGGCGTTGCCCTGCGGGTCCAGGTCCACCATCAACACGCGCTGGCCGATCTTGGCCAGGCCCGCAGCAAGGTTGACGGTGGTGGTGGTCTTGCCAACGCCACCCTTTTGGTTGGCAACGCAGAAAATTTTGGCCATGTGGGTGTTGCAGTCCGAGTTGTTGTCGTTGTCGTTGTTTTATTTGGAGATGGCGAGCTTGATGCCAAAGCCGATCAGAAAGACGCCCGCCACCTTTTCCAGCACGCGGCCGATGCGCGGGTTGGCGCGCATGCGCTCGGCCAGGTGGTGCGTGAGCAGCACGGCGACCAGCCCATAGATAAACGTCAGCACCGCCACCGTCGCCGCCATCACGCCAAAGGTCAGCAACCCTTGGTGCCGGGCCGGGTCCACAAATAGAGGAAAGAACGCCATGTAAAACACGATGGCCTTGGGGTTGAGCAAGGTGATGAGGCCGGCCTGTTTGAAGTAGTGGCGCGGCTGGATGTTGAGGATGGGTTGTGCGCCGGGTTTGGCCGTCAGCATCTTGAAGCCCAGCCAGGCCAGGTAGGCCGCGCCCAACCACTGCACTGCATTGAACGCCGTGGGGTACGTGGCCAGCAGCGCCGCCACACCGGCCACCGCGGCCCACATCAACACCTGGTCACCCGCGATCACCCCCATCGTGGCCGCCAGGCCGCCCCGCACCCCGCCCTTGCTGGTGGAGGTAATGAGCGCCAGATTGCCGGGGCCCGGAATGAGCAGGAACAACACAATGGCGGCGACAAAGGCGCCGTAGTCTGCGATGCCGAACATGATCTCTCCCGGTGTGCTGGACGGGTGCGCAGATGGATGCACCCGAAGTGAGGTGCCGAGTTTACGCGACCACCCCGCCCCGGCCGCTGACAAGCTAGCGGCCGACGGTCAGACCGGCTTCATCCAGATGATGCAGCGCTCGGCGTCGAGGCCTGGGACAGTGAGCTGTTCCACGTGAAACACCGACACATCGATGGGCAGGGCCGCAATTTCATCCTCGGGGTGCTTGCCCTTCATGGCCAGCCAGACCCCGTGCGGCGCTACCAATGCAGCCCGCGACCAGGTCACAAAATCGGGTAGCGAGGCAAAGGCGCGGCAGCTGATGATGTCAAAGGGGGTCGTCAGCGTCTCGACCCGCGCGTGCACGCCATGCAGGTTACGCAGCTTCAGCGCCACCGCCGCCTGCTGGATGAACGCAGCCTTTTTGCCCACGGTGTCTACGCAGCTCACATCCACATCCGGGCAGCAGATGGCAAACACCACACCGGGCAAACCTCCGCCCGAGCCGACGTCGAGCAAGCGCACAGCGTGGTGGCCCTCCCCTGCAAGCACAGCAACATGGCGGCGCAACGGCGGCACAGCGGCCAGGCTGTCCAGCAGATGGTGCGTCATCATCTCCTGCGGATCGCGCACGGAGGTCAGGTTGTAGACCTTGTTCCACTTCTGCAGCAGGGCCAGAAAATCCATCAACAGGGTAATCTGGGCGTCGGTCAGACCCAGGGCCAAGGCATCGGCCCCTGCCTGCAGCTGTTGGCGCAAGCTGTCATTTTTCACTGCCATCGTCATGCCGCCACTTCCCCTTCTGCCTTGGCAGCCGCAGCCACGGCAAACTCCTTGAACCCGCCCTTCTTGAGATGCACCATCAGCAGCGAGATCGCCGCCGGCGTGATGCCCGTGATGCGGGAGGCGTGGCCCAGGGTTTCGGGCCGGTGGCGACTGAGCACCTGGCGTGCCTCGATGCTCAGGGCGGTGACCTGCATGTAGTCCAGCTCGGCTGGCAAGCGGAGCTTTTCGAAGTGCGCGGCGCGCCCCACCTCATCTCGCTGCCGGTCGATGTAGCCCGAATACTTGGCGGCAATCTCTACCTGCTCCACCACGGGTTCGCTCAAATCGCCCAGCGTTTCACGTGAAACATCGGTGGTCGCGTATTTGCCGCCATCCATGGACATCAGGTTGGTGTAGTTCACGTCCGGGCGGCGCAGCAGTTCGAACAGGTTGTATTCATGCTCGATGCTCTTGCCAAGCACCCGCTCGGACTCCGCCGCAGGCAGGCTGCGCGGATTCACCCAGGTAGCTTTCAGGCGTTCTGTTTCACGTGAAACAGCATCGCGCTTGCGGCTGAACGCATCCCAGCGGGCGTCATCCACCAGGCCCATTTTGCGACCGGCTTCCGTCAGGCGCATGTCCGCGTTGTCCTCGCGCAGTTGCAGGCGGAACTCGGCCCGGCTGGTGAACATGCGGTAGGGCTCGGTCACGCCCTTGGTGATGAGGTCGTCCACCAGCACGCCCAGGTAGGCCTCGTCGCGGCCAGGCAGCCAAGGCGCGTCGCCCCGGCACTGCAGGGCGGCGTTGATGCCTGCGAACAGGCCCTGGGCCGCCGCCTCTTCATAACCGGTGGTGCCGTTGATCTGCCCGGCAAAGAACAGGCCCTGGATCTGCCGCGTTTCAAAACTGCTCTTGAGCGAGCGCGGGTCAAAGTAGTCGTATTCGATGGCGTAGCCGGGGCGCAGGATGTGCGCGTTCTCCAGCCCCTTCATGCTGCGCACCAGCTCGTACTGGATGTCGAATGGCAGGCTGGTGCTGATGCCGTTGGGGTAGAACTCGTGCGTGGTCAGACCCTCGGGCTCCAGGAAGATCTGGTGGCTGTCCTTGTCGGCAAAGCGGTTGATCTTGTCTTCTACGCTGGGGCAGTAACGCGGGCCCACGCCCTCGATCTTGCCGGTGAACATGGGGCTGCGGTCAAAGCCGCTGCGGATGATCTCGTGGGTGCGCTCGTTGGTGTGCGTCACCCAGCAAGGCATCTGGCGCGGGTGCATTTCTGCGTTGCCCATGAAGCTGAACACGGGCACCGTGCCCTCGTTCACACCACCGGGCATGCCGTCTCCGGGCTGCTCAGTGCACTGCGAGAAGTCGATGCTGCGCCCATCCAGCCGGGGCGGCGTGCCGGTCTTCAGGCGCCCCTGGGGCAGCTTTAGCTCCTTGAGGCGTGCCGACAGCGACACGGCAGGTGGGTCACCCGCCCTGCCCGCCGCGTAGTTGTTCAGCCCCACGTGGATCTTGCCGTCCAGGAACGTCCCGGCGGTGAGCACCACCGTGCGCGAGCGGAACCGGATGCCCACCTGCGTCACGGCGCCCACCACGCGGTCGCCCTCCACCATCAGGTCGTCCACCGCCTGCTGGAACAGCCACAGGTTCGGCTGGTTCTCCAGCATGCGACGGATGGCGGCCTTGTACAGAATGCGGTCCGCCTGCGCCCGCGTGGCCCGCACCGCAGGGCCCTTGGAGCTGTTGAGAATGCGGAACTGGATGCCACCCTCGTCGGTGGCCAGCGCCATCGCACCGCCCAGCGCATCCACCTCTTTCACCAGGTGGCCCTTGCCGATGCCGCCGATGCTGGGGTTGCAGCTCATCTGGCCCAGCGTCTCGATGTTGTGGGTCAGCAGCAGCGTTTTGCTGCCCATGCGCGCAGCGGCCAGCGCGGCCTCGGTGCCTGCATGACCACCGCCGACAACGATCACATCAAATTCCTGGGGATACAACATGGGGGACACTCCGGGGCCTGGCGGGCCCGATAATCAAAACACCCGGTGCGCGCGGGCACCCTGTCAAAGGCGCCGCACACCGGCCCTGCTGGAGGTGGGCGCACTTGGCGCCCCAGCAGGCAACCCGCGATTTTCCCACTTTGCGCAGACCGTGTCTGTTTCTACGCCCCTCACCCTCTTCCTAACCCAGGTGCTCGGCCTGCCACCGACAGCCGTAGAGACATGGTGGACCAGCGCTCAGTGCCTGCAGCTGCAACGCGGCCAGCCCCTGCTGCGTGCAGGCGAACACTGGCGGCACCTGTGGTGGGTGGAGCGCGGCGCGCTGCGGCTGTACTACCTGGACCGCGACGGGGCCGAATCCAACAAGAACTTCTTTCTGGACGGCGCCCTGTGCTGGCCCATCACCCCCACACTGCGCCAGCAGCCGGTGATGTTTCACGTGGAACCAATGGAAGACAGCGTGGTGTGGGCGCTGCCCTTCCCGGCTGATGCACATGCTCCACTCTCCACTGCGGGCTGGGCCCCGTGGGCTGCGTTGGAGCACCAGGTGCTCTGCGCCCTGCTCGACGGCAAGATGCAGCGCGAACAGGAGTTCTTGCAACTCAGCGCCCGCCAGCGCTACGCCCGTTTACTGGAGCAGCACCCGCAGTGGACCGAGCGCATCGCCCTCAAACACCTGGCCTCGTACCTGGGCGTGACCGATGTCTCTCTGTCGCGCCTGCGCAGCGAGATGGGGCTTATCAAAGGATAAGGCGCGGGGTGCGGGGCATCGGCAGACTGCGGGCATCGTTCTACATGCTCGCCATGACCACCTTCCCACGCCCCCACAACCCGCCGCCTGCCCTGCTCGTCCTCATCCCCCACACCCTCGCCGTGTTGTGGCTCGGCCTCATGGCCGGGTTCTTCGGCACCTACAGCGCCAACGTCAATCTGGCCCTCCTGCAAATGGACGGCGCCACCTACGCCACCGTGCAGTCCGCCTTCAACCGCAACGTGCGGCACGCCCTGTTCTTTGCGCTGTTCTTTGGACCACCGCTGTGGTGCGCGCTGGCCGTGGCTACGGCCTGGCGTGAACACCGCACACTGTGGTGGCGCCTGCTGGCCGTGGTCGGCGTGGCCTACCTGCTGGGCATTGTGTTCTTCACCCAGCAGGTCAACCTGCCACTCAACCACACCACCGAAGCCTGGAACCCCCAGGCCCTGCCCGCCGACTGGGCCAAAGTGCGTGACCAGTGGAATGCTGCCAACCTGTGGCGTGCGCTGCTCAGCCTGGGCTGCTTTGCCACAGCGCTGGGGACGCTGGTAGGGCGGCTTGCGGGGCGACGGACTTAGGTCTGCTGCACAGCCTCCGCCCCACCGTGCTGCTGTACACGGCAAAACCCTGCACGGCACACCCCGCTTGCAGGAATCCTGCCGCCCGCCTGTGATTCAATCGCAGGCACCATGCCCCACACCAACCCCTCCCTCCTCATCTTTGCAGGCAGCACCCGCCAGCAATCCTTCAACCGCAAACTGGCCCACGCCACCGCAGCCATCGCGCGCGACGCGGGTGCCACCGTCACGCTGCTGGAGTTGTCGGACTTCGACATCCCGCTGTACAACGCCGACCTCGAAGCCCAGGGCACGCCGGCCGACGTGATCAGGCTCAAAGAAATTTTGTGGCAGCACCCCGCCTGGGTCATCTGCTCGCCCGAGTACAACGGCAGCTACACCGCCCTGCTCAAGAACACCATCGACTGGGCCTCCAGCCCGGTCAAGGGCAACCCCGACTGGCAAGACGGCGGCAAGAGCTTTCGCGGCAAGGTGGTGGGCATGCTCAGCGCCTCGCCGGGGGCACTGGGCGGCCTGCGCTCGCAAAGCCACCTGGCCCCGCTGCTCATCAACGCCGAATGCTGGCTGGCGCCCAAGGCGTTTGCACTGGGCTCGGCGGGCAGCGCGTTTGACGACAGCGGCGCCCTCATCCAGCAAGCCCACCGCGACCGTGTGCGCGCGGTGGTCGACCAGGTGCTGTGGGCGTCCAGCCGCCTGCACGGCGATGCTGCCGCTGGCCAGTGAACGCCAAAATTTAAGTCAAATTGACCTCTAGCGCTTGCCCAACAAGCGCTAGCAGCTACACAAACAATAGCAACCACCCATGAACTGCCGCCCCGGCTGCGGCGCCTGCTGCACCGCCCCCTCCATCAGCTCGCCCATCCCGGGCATGCCGCAGGGCAAACCTGCGGGGGTGCGGTGCGTTCAACTGGGGGACGATGCGCGCTGCCGCATTTTTGGGCAGCCCGAACGACCGGCGGTGTGCGGCGGGTTGATGCCGTCGTTGGAAATGTGCGGAACCAGCAATGGGCAAGCACTGGTGTATCTGACGCAGCTGGAGCGGCTGACGCAGCCCGGAAGTATTGGCGAACCGGTGGCGTAGCCGGTCCGTTTTCCATCGGGCGGGGTACCCACTACTTCATCGAGTGCAGCCCAACCTTGTTGCCCTCGGTGTCCACAAAATGGGCAAAGAAGCCGAAGTCGTTGCCGATCTCCGTCTTGGGCACCACCACCGCCCCACCCGCCTGCGCTACGCGCGCCAGCATCGGGGCCAGGTCCTCTCCGCCATTGAGATACACCATCGTCCCGCTCTGCGACGGCATACCGCCCTCGCCCTGCACGATGGCACCGCCCACGGCAGTGGGGTCAGTGGACAACATACCCATTTTGGTCGGGCCCATTTCCATGGGCGCAATGGTGATGCCCAACACCGTCTCGTAGAAAGTCTTGGCGCGGGTGAAGTCGGTCACAGGGATCTCGAACCAGTTCAAGGCATCGGGCATAGGGCTCTCCTTGGGGTTGGGAAATCGAAAACCAGCACTGTGAACTTGTACGCTGACCAGCGCAATGGTGGCGCGTCACCTGGCGCCACTGGCCTTTTGTCGTTTGTACATTTCGTAAGCGACACCGGCCACTACCAGATTCGCAATCCCTAAACCCAGAAAACCAAGCACTCCAGCACGCCAAAGGTTTGTGTGTGCGGTGTTCAAAGCTTGGGTGTTGAAGCGAAGAACCCGCAAATGAGCGTCAAGACGCTCGGCTTCCGGCGGGCTCAGCTGGGAACGGTCCGCCAAAAATCGATCTTCCAAATCTGAAATCACCGCTGCGGTGGGGTGTTTGATGAGCGGGATCTGCACGAAACAGTAGCCAGCCAGGGAGAGCGCCAATAGTGCAAGGCTCAGAGATACGAGGAACAGACGCATGGTGAAGCTACCGGTGACGGGCGAGCGGAGGATTCCACGCAGCGCGCTGAATCACCACCCGGTACCCGTCCGCATCCTCAAACGTGCAGCCCTGCTGGCTCCAGTACGGATTGAACGATTCGACCTCCTTGAAGCCAGCGCCACGCATCGCCTGGCAACGTTCCGTCCACGCCTGATGATCGGGAACATAGAAGACAAACAGATCTTCGGGCGTTGGCTGCGGCGTCACTGGGTGTCGGCGGCAGACGGTGAACTCAAAGTGGAAATCCGCGTCGCGAAGGCCCAGCATGGTTCCATCGAAGCCATCGTGGTCCGCAAAGTGGGCGAGTTCTTCAAAGCCCAGGCCTTGCTTGTACTGGGCGACAGTGCGGCAAAGATCCAGCACGGGGCGCGCGATTCGCAGGTGAATGCTCATAACTCAGGTCGTTGTTGGTCGCGAGCTCACTATAGCCACGCGACAAGACGGCCCACTTGCAAAGGATGCGGCTTTTTCGTCACTGAAACTGGGCTGATGGCAATGCCGCACCCATCATCACCTACTAATATGCAGCCCCCCATCTCTCATGGCTCGGACAACGCTCGGGTCCCCGACACATCCACAACGGCTGCTTATGATGCCTCAGCTACCACGTTGCTTGAATGCGCCATGATCCGGGCCACAAGCGCAAAGAGTTCCTTCGCGCTGACTTGGTGTCCTTCGGAGAGGGTGAATATCTCTTCCGCTTGACTAAGTTTTCCGAACCCTGGGTCGGGATAGCGGCCTGCCCAGCGTACGAAATGGGAAAGCGCTTGTAGCGTTGCCCCGTCCTTTGCAGTCAAACCAGGGACAAAGCTTGCCAATTTTCCGAGATTGTGATGGTGGTGCTTCTTCTCTTCCTCTTGATAGGCTGCGACACCTTTCTTAATGATGAGCATGCCCTTCAGGCAGATTTCGAGGCTATAGCCCACCAACATCAGCACTACGGCGTGATATTGGCAGTGGCAAGCTCCGCGAATGCTCTCAGGCATTGCCTCAAGATTCGGAGCACCTTTCAGAAGGACGCTAGCAGCTTCAGACATGGCATGCGCATGCGAGAGCCAAAGCAAAGGAGATTTCAAATCTGATTCGTTCGGCCCAGCTTCAAGATCAACAAAGTATCCGGCGAAGTTCTGTGCCATAGCCCATTTGTGCCATGCGAGCGCTCCGTAGCCGAAGGGATCACGCTCGAATCCGTCTTGGTTTGGGCCAACCAACTCTTGAGGAGTCATAAGTAGCATTTGGATAGAACTAAATGAATTTAGCCTGCAAGCTTGGAAAACGAAGTGGCCCGCGACGGATTTCTCACTCGATTTCCTTCAAAAGGAGGTCTAGGAAGTGAATGTGAGTTTGATCAAAAACTTCATCACAACCTCAGTGCGTTCTGCTGTAGACAGCCAGCGGGTGAAGAAGAGGCTTTCCCCATAAGTCTCAAGGCTTCGGCAGTGCCATATCTTGCCAACACGCCTTCAAAGGCTTTGCCGCCGCCGACGCAATGCGCAACACCCGCCTTTCGCTGCGGTCCACCACCACCTTCATGCACGCACACCCGTAGCCATAGTGGCCATTGGTTTTCTTCCACTGCGCGTCGGTGAACACGGGCCAGTCGCCTTCGGCACTGTCTCCGCCCTGGGTGGAGACCACCCACTCGCCATCACGGTCGGACAGGGTGGCGTTGTTGGGGGTGGGGTTGTGAAACCAGCCGCAGCGGTTTTCCAGCGGCTGGGCAACGCCAGCGGCGGGTTGCGGTGTTTGCGATTGGGTCTGGGCTTGGGTCGCCCAGGGCATCAGCGCAAATAAGAGCGTTGCCGCCGCCGCCTTCGCGCCGTTCCCCATCCGGCCCACGCGCGGGGTTGCTTGCGCGCGCCGGGTTGCGTACAAAGCTGCCATCTCTGCATCCTTTCCATTTCAGGTCAAAAGTGCCCCTAGCGCTTATACAACAAGCGCTGACAGCTATCAAAATAAAAGCAGCCGCAGAGACCTTGTCACAAGACAGCGACCTCCAACGTCTATCAAAGACCCACAGGTCTCTCACGCACGCCACCATGACCCTACAGCCCGCATCCACCACCACCGACCCCTTCACCACCCTGCGCCCCCGCCTCTTCGGCATTGCCTACCGCATGCTGGGCGTGCGCGCCGATGCCGAGGATGTGCTGCAGGACGCCTGGCTGCGTTGGAGCCGCCAGGACCTGGCCGCGCTGCAGTCGGCCGAGGCCTGGCTGGTGACGGTGGTCACGCGGCTGTCCATCGACCGGTTGCGGGCACTGAAGGCTGAGCGCGAGGCCTATGTGGGCTGGTGGCTGCCCGAGCCGCTGGTGGAGCTGCATGACTACACCACCGGCGACGCGCAACACCACAACACGCCGGAGGCAGCCGCCGAGCTGGCGGGCGAGCTGTCGGTGGCCTTTATGTACGTGCTGGAGCGGCTGGGACCGGAGGAGCGCGCGGCCTTTTTGCTGCGCCAGGTGTTCGACTACGACTACCCCGAGATCGCCGCCCAGCTGGGCAAGACCGAGGCCAGCTGCCGCCAGATGGTGCACCGCGCCAGCGAACGTGTGCAGCAGGCGCGCACGCGTTTTGAGGTGCCCCACGCCGTGCACCACCAGTTGCTGCAGCGCTTCATGCTGGCCGCCAAAAGTGGCGACCGCAACGCCATCGAGGCGCTGCTGAGCGAAGACGCGCAGCTGATCGGCGACGGTGGCGGCAAGGTCTCGTCCTTCCCCAAGCCGCTGCAGGGCCGGTTCCGTATTGCCATGCTGTACTGGGCGCAACACCGTCGTTTGGGCGAACAGCTGGCCTACCGCATCGCCCTCATCAACGGCGAGCCGGGGCTGCTGCACTACGCCAATGGCCGTCTCGACTCGGCGCAGGCATTTGTGACGGATGGGGAGCGGGTAGTGGCCATCTACGCGGTGCGCAACCCGGACAAGCTGGCGGGGGTGCCGGCCGTGCTGTGATGGCCAACACGGCACGGCAGATACATCACTCTTCTGCGCTCTGGTCGTCTTCGGGTGGAGGATGGCCGTCATGCGCAACCTCGAAATGCAGCAGCTGAGCATCGTCGGCGGCTTTCAATGCAAGGTAGCAACGGTCCGCAGAGGAGTCTTTTGGAACATCAATCACCACGAACGGCATGTTGCCGATTTGGCCTGATTCGAATCTGCACCCCTCTGTCTTGAGGAACTCCAACGTGACTTCCATAGGGACAAGCACACCGTCCACACGCTGAGGAATGACACGGTAGGTGGAGTGTCCGCTGCGCGCGACGACATGCAGGAACATGCGATCACCGCCACGAAGTTGAGTGGCCACGCGGTCGCCATATGAAACACCGCGAACAAAAAATGGGGCGTTCTCAATCACGAATTCATCAGGCGTATCGGTGTGGCTGGCCCATAGCGTTTCACTGGAGTGTCCGTGCCAATCATCAGCATCCACTTCAAATCCAACTTTTATCATCGCCAAAGCCTCCTATGAAGATCAAATGTTAAGCGGAGCCCCTGCAGCCTCACGGCAACGTTTCGACCGGCAAGAGGCCTACCTGTCACAACCGCGCACAGCGCAACGTCTTGAAGGGTATGGAAGGCGGCAACAGCCGGTTCGCTGCGCCTTCTTCCAGACCACCTTGTTTTTTCCATCCCTTCAGGAGCTTTCCATGTCCCAACACACCGCCCGCCTGCCCTATCACAAGCTGTCTTCCAAAGCCTTCATGGGCCTGGTGAGCCTTTCCGAAACCATCAAGAAGGGCCCGCTGGGCGCGCGCCTGGCCGAGCTGGTGTTTCTGCGCGTGTCGCAGATCAACGGCTGCGCATACTGCATGGACATGCACTGGACCTACCTGGTCAAGGACGGCATGGACCCGCGCCACCTGAACGCCGTGGCGGGGTGGCGCGAGGCGCCGTTCTTCGGCGAGCGCGAACGCGCCGCCTTCCGCTGGGCCGAGATCATCACCGCCACGCCCCACAGCGATGCGAGCGACGAGGAATACGCCAAGCTGCAGGCGGTGTTCAACGAAGCGGAAATCTCCGAACTGGGCTTTGCCATTGGCGTGATCAACGCGTGGAACCTCATCAACGCGGGCATGCGGGCGCCGATTCCGCAAGCGGGCTGAGCACAGGCGCAGGGCTTTTCCGCAGCGCGACCCCTGGCATTACTCGATTGACGATCTGGCATCGCTCGGCCAGACTCGTCGCCACTGATGGGCCGCTGGTTCTGCGGGCGGCAATGGCCATATTGGCGCCCTGGGCAGCCCCTGCCCACCTTCGAGAAAGCCCCATGAAACCCCTGTACCGAGCCGCCATCGCCCTGATGGCAACCCTCGCGGCTGCCACCTGCGCTGCCCAATCCCCCGCCCAGGCCATCTCCACCACGCGCCAGGCTGACCGCATCACCTGGACGGCCGCGGCCCCCCACGGCGCTGCCAAGCTGCGGCTGGCGCGCCCGGATGGCACGGTCAGCGACCTGCCGTTTGCGCGCGGCCCCGTGGTGCTGGAGCCCCAGCGTGCAGGGCTGGCCGATGGCCGCTATTTTTATGAGTTGAGCCTGGAGCCCCCTGCGTCCATGGACCCTGCCCAGGCCCAGGCCACGATGCAGCAGCGCATCACAGCGGGCTCGTTCGTGGTCATTCAGGGCCAGTTGGTGGTGGATGCAATCGAGCCAGGCGCCACTGTGCTGCCCACCAAGACCGGCACCACCTTCACCACCAAGGACCAGGTGGTGCCCGACGACCTGATCGTGCAGGGCAGCCTGTGCGCGGGCTTAGATTGCGTCAACAACGAATCCTTTGGCTTTGACACGCTCCGGCTCAAGGAGAACAACCTCGGCATTCATTTCGACGACACCAGCGTTGGCACCTTTCCGGCCAACGACTGGCGGATTCGGGTCAATGACACCGCCTCGGGCGGGGCATCGTATTTCACGGTCGAGGATGCCACGGCCAACCGCCAGGTCTTCACCGTCAGTGCGGGGGCCCCCAGCAACAGCCTGTACGTCAGCTCGACGGGCCGCCTGGGCCTGCGCACTGCCACGCCGGTGCTGGACGTGCACACACTGACCGGCAACACCCCCGCCATTCGGCTGGAGCAGTCGTCGGCAGGCGGCTTCACGGCGCAGACCTGGGACATCGGCGCCAACGAGGCCAACTTCTTCGTGCGCGACGTCACCAACGGCTCGCGCCTGCCCCTGCGCATTCGCCCCGGCGCGCCCACCAGCAGCCTGGACATTGCGGCCTCGGGCGCAGTGGGCATAGGCACCGCTTCGCCCGGCGCGGCGCTGCACGTCCGGCGCACCGATGGCACGGCCCAGGTGCTGGTGCAGGAAACCAGCGGCACAACGGCCCCGCGCACGCTGCTGAACCTGGCCAACAACGGGCCAGCCGTGCTGCGCTTTACCACGGCACCGGCCACGGGCTGGGACATGACGTCGGGCACCGCGCTCACGCTGGCCACCCAGGGCGCTGGCACCCCCCAGTTCACGCTGGCGGCCAACGGCAACCTGGCAATCACCGGCACGCTGAGCACAGGCTCCAGCCGCACGCTCAAGACCGGCATCGAGCCGGTCAATGGCACCGCCCTACTGGAGAAAGTGCTGGCCCTGCCGCTCTACCACTGGCGCTACAAATCCAGCCCCACACAAGAGCGCCACGTCGGCCCCATGGCCGAGGACTTCCGCAAGATCTTCCAGCTGGGGCAGGACGACAAAAGCCTGGCCCCCGGCGATCTGGCCGGCGTGACCCTGGGCGCCGTGCAGGCGCTGGCCCGCAAGGTGAACGAGCGCGAGGCAGACATCGCCGCGATCCGGGCCCGCATCTCCCTGCTCGAAGCGCAGATGGCCCCAACGGGCGCTCCGGGCGCTTCGGGCGTGCCCACCAAGAACGCCACGCCCGCAGCACGCTAGGGATTGCCAACATGCCTGCCCACCATTGCTTGCCCCTCCTGACCAGGCTGCGGCCGCGCGCTGCCGCCCTGGTTGCCGCCACCCTGGCATCCCTGCTGAGCCCACCCCTCGTGCACGCACAAACCGGCAGCGAAGTGCAGCCCCCCGCCATTGCGGCACGGCTTCAGGCCACCCGGCTGGAGTGGACCCCCACCGCACCCCATGGCCGCGCCGTGCTGCGCATCGCCCGCGAGGGCGATGCGCCCCAGGACCTGGTGCTGTCCGGCCCGCTGGTGTTGTCGCTGCAAGACCATCCCTTGCCCGACGGACGCTACACCTACGAGTTGACGCTGGCCCCCACCACCGCTGCCGTGCGGCCCGACGATGCAACCCCAGTGGTGGCCAACCCCGTGGGTGCCTCCAGCGCTGCCGGGCCCAGGGGCGCCATGCTGGCCGGCAACGTGTCGGTGGCGGGCGGCGCGTTTGTGCTGCCACCCGCACTTTTGCCCCCAGGCGAAGGGGAAACAGCCGACGGCCCCGCCGCGCAGTCCGCCCCATCTTCAAAGGCCGTCCGCACCCTCCGCCTCGCCACCAAAGACCAGTTGATCGCCGACGACCAGATCGTGCAAGGCAGCATCTGCATGGGGTTTGACTGCGTCAATAACGAGAGCTTTGGCTTTGACACCCTGCGCCTGAAGGAAAACAACCTGCGCATCAAGTTTGAAGACACCAGTGCGGGCGCGTTTCCCGGCAACGACTGGCAGATCATCGCCAACGACAGCGCCAGCGGCGGGGCCAGCTACCTCGGCATCGACGATGTCACAGGCAGCTTGACCCCCGTGCGCTGGCTGGCCGGAGCGCCCGCCAACAGCCTGGTTGTGGACCCGCAAGGGCGCGTGGGGGTGGGCACCGGCGTACCCGTGCTTGATCTGCATGTGCTGTCCTCCAACACCCCGGCGCTGCGGCAAGAGCAGAACAACACTGACGGCTACACAGCCCAGACCTGGGATGTGGCGGGCAACGAAGCCAATTTCTTCGTGCGCGATGTCACCGGGGGCTCCCTCCTTCCCCTGCGCATCCGGCCGGGGGCGCCACATGCCAGCGTTGATATTGCGGGCAACGGCAGCGTGGGCCTGGGCACGCCGCGCCCTGCTGCCCCGTTGCACCTGCGGCGCGCGGACGGTAGCGGAGCCCTGCTGGTGGACAACACCAGCGCCACCGCCCTGCCCCGCGTGCAGATGGAGCTGCAGAACAACGGCGCCATCGCTGCGCGGCTTGCACATGGCACAGGCACCGCATACTGGACGCAACACGCTACGGCTTCGGCCTTCAGCCTGGCGCCCAGCGGCAGTGGCAGCAATGTGCTGTCGATGCAGGCAGGCGGGGGTCTGGTGGTGGCTGGCACCCTCAGCCAGGGCTCCAGCCGCGCGCTCAAACACGACATCAGCCCCGCCCCGGTCCAGGCAGTCCTTGGCGAAGTGTTGAACCTGCCGCTGTATGCCTGGCGCTACCTGAGCGATCTCAACGCCAGCCTGCACCTGGGGCCCATGGCCGAGGATGTACACCAGCGCTTTCAGGTGGGCGCCAGCCCCCGGACGCTTGCGCCCAGCGATGTCGCCGGCCTTGCGGCCGCCACGGTCCAGGCCCTCCACCAGAAGCTGGCCGCCAAGGATGCAGAACTGATGGCCCTGGCCGAACGCCTTTCGGCCCTGGAGCAGCAGCTCGCGCGCAAGAACGGGGGCGCGCGATGACGGCCCGCGCAGCGCAGGCACTGCGCACCGGCTTGCGCCGCTTCACCACATGGATCGGCGTTGCTAGCCTGGTGCTGTGGGCTGCCAGCGCCGCCGCGCAGGACATCACCGTCACCCCGTCCAGCATTCCCACCCCCGCGCTGGGTGTGCCCTACAGCGTGACCTTTGTCGTCAGCGATGGCGTGGCGCCCTACCAGTTCCTCGTCAGCGCAGGGCTTCTTCCGGCGGGCCTGAGCCTGTCGGGCACGGGCGATCTCACGGGCACGCCCACCAGCTCGGCGCCCTACAGCTTCACCATCACAGTGTCCGACGCCCTGGGGCGCGAGCTGGACCTGCTGGGTGCAGGCACCGTGACAGGTGCGCTGACCATCACCCCTCCGCCCGTGCTGGTCGCGAACACCGCATACAGCGGACAGATCCAGGTCACCGGCGGCACAGGCCCCTACACCTTCACCGTGAACTCCGGCCCCCTGCCCCCGGGCATGACCTTGGGGCCCAACGGCCTGCTGAGCGGAACACCGACCACACCGGGGCTCTATGTCCTGGTCATCCAGGTCACGGACGCCAACGGCCTGTCCTCCACCATCACACTGAACCTCAGTGTGACGGCCACCGCCACAGGGATCCCCGTGAACGAATCGTGGATGCTGGTGCTGGCGGCCCTGGGACTGGGCTGGCTGGGGCGGCGCCAGATACGGCAGCAGCAAAGACACGGGCGCTGATAGACCGGGCAGGGCCCCAGGGCACAGGAATTTGAACAAAATTCGGCCCTGGCGCTTGATGGATGGACTTAGGAAGCTATTATTTTCATAGCATTCACAAAAAGCGCAGCACCTGTAGCCTGCCTGACAGACCCGCCCGCCCTACCGCCCTACAGTGGGGTCTCCTACCCCCACCATCGGAGACACCCCATGCTTAACATCCCTTCGCTGCAAGAAAGCGTCAGCCCCGAAGAATGGCAACTGCGCTGCGACCTGGCCGCGTGCTACCGACTCGTTGCGCTGTACGGCTGGAGCGACCTGGTCTTCACCCACATCAGCGCCAAACTGCCCGAATCGGTGTCGGGGCCCGAGCACCAGTTCCTCATCAACCCCTATGGCCTCATGTTCGACGAGATCACGGCATCGAGCCTGATCAAGGTGGACATGCAATGCAACAAGCTGCACGACTCGCCCTTCCCGGTGAACCCGGCCGGTTTTGTGATCCACAGCGCGGTGCACGAGGCCCGGCCCGAGGCCGGCTGCGTGCTGCACACCCACACGCGTGCCGGTGTGGCCGTCAGCGCCCAGAAGGGCGGCGTGCTGCCCATCAGCCAGCAGAGCACCTTCGTGCTGGGCTCGCTGGCGTACCACGAATACGAGGGCGTGGCCTTCCGCGACGAAGAAAAGCCACGCCTGCAGGCCGACCTGGGTGAGGCCAACTTCCTCATGCTGCGCAACCACGGGCTGCTCACCGTGGGCAAGACGATTGCCGATGCGTTCCTGTCGATGTACACCTTCGAGAACACCTGCCGCATTCAGATCGACGCGCAGGCAGGTGGCGAGTTGATCGCCGTAAACCCCCAGATCGTGAGCGGCGTGGCCCAGGCCATGCGTGTGCAGACGGGCGGCCTGGGCGGCGCCTTTGCCTGGCCTGCGCTGCTGCGCAAGGTGCAGCGCGACCTGCCAGGCTGGAATACCTGAGGCGTCCTACAGCCCCCGGCAGCGGGCGCACCAGAAGCCCCTACCGGTGTCAACGCTAATGCCGAGGGTGACCACAAGGCCGATCTGGTTGTGCGAGTTGAGCGGGAGGGTGCCCGGAAAGATGGGCCACCCTTTGCCAGTTGGGCCGTTGTGCAAGAGCGACCATATGATCGTCGGGGATGCGACAGCTAGCAAGGGACTCCAGGTTGGCGGTCTTCGTGACATTGGCCCCAGATGATTAAGTCAGCTGTCATATGAAGTTTCGCACCCATAGATTGAACGAGATCAGGATTTTTTGAATATGGCGCTTTTGCAATTAGCACCCGTGCCGCGCTGTAAAGATCCTTAAACAGCTTACGCGGCAGCATCTCACTACCCTTAAGCAATCGCGCAAGCTCCCGAGAGGACTGATCCAGCTTCTCGAAAACGTCCTCCTTGATTTCTTTGGTGCTCTGAAGCGCCGAGATCAACTCAACGATCTGTTCGCCCATATTCTTGCCGATGTGCTCAATCTCACCGTTCATACGCATTTCCTCCATGATTAGTTGTCGCATCCCGGACGATCAGATGGACGCTTGTGAAACAAGTGCGGGTGGGTCTGGAACCACTCTTTCATCGCCTGCATTGGCGTACTGCTCTTGAGCGCTGACTGCGGCAACTGGTGGTTGTACAGGGCCACATAGCGCAGCAAGGTCTGCTCCATGTCTTCGCGGCTGTTGAACCTGTGGGTGTTGATTTCCACGCAAACCTGACCCACCGGGGGTGCGGATAAAAACTTGGACTGGTTTTATGCCGCAAGTCCAAGGCTCACCCGGTATTCGATCGGGCTGAGGGCCCCCAGGGAGATCTTGAT